>Ga0209511_1001543_pt1 | contig 20319 bp, 15 predicted proteins | sample SSSSmetaG_FD_184141 | JGI IMG/M metagenome (GOLD analysis project Ga0209511, IMG submission 184141) | Glacier valley bacterial and archeal communities from Borup Fiord, Nunavut, Canada, to study Microbial Dark Matter (Phase II) - ​SSSS... | ecosystem: Environmental > Aquatic > Freshwater > Ice >...
TGGTAGAAATCGAGATAGGGGTATTGGAAAAGCAATGTCTTAATCGGCGATTGGGAGAGTTGGCAGAAGTCGCTAATGAAGTAGCCGCTTGGGAAGCCAAGCGCAACCAGCTTGGGGCTAAGATTAAGTGGCAATTCAATTGTGATAAAGCTAGAGTTAAGTTGCATAAACTTTACCCTTCCTTTGACTGACAGAACTTGTTGCTCGCACTACTCAGTAGACTGTAACATAAATCTTGTGGTTATAGAATTGCTATTTTTGAACTCAACATACACTAAACATGTAGGTAAAGACTTGTATTACAGACTACTTAGTAGGACAAGATGGTAGTAACATCTGGGCCTTAACTACTAAAGCACCTTTGCGTAATTTAAACGGAGAAGTCATCGGTCTGGTAGGCATAACTCACGATATTACCAAAATCAAGGCCCAGGAAGAAGCCCTGCAACGTAATCAGGCCGATTTACAATCCATTATCGAAAGTAGTGGGCTGGCTTTTGTGTTGCTGGATTTAAAGGGTATTATTCGGATATTCAATGGCGCGGCCCAGGAATATCAACAACAGCATTATGGTATTACTTTGGAAGCGGGCAGCTCAATGTTGGATTATATTCCAGCTGTTGCTCACCCTATCTTTCTCGACCGACTCGCAAAAGTAAAGGCTGGAGAAACCCTTAATTTTGTAAATCAAATAACCACCCAAGACAAGTTGACATACTTCGATTTTCATTATTATCCGGTTAAATCTGCGGTTGGCAATATTGTTGGAGTTAATGTGGCTTTTGAAGATATCACGGTTCGCAAAGAAATTGAGCGTCAGCTGTATTTTAATGCCAGCTTACAAAAAACAGTGTCATCTGCCGTAATTGTTACGGATATGAATTTGCAGATTCAGAGTTGGAACGAAGCGGCTGAACGCATTTACGGCTGGTCGGCGGAGGAAGTTATCGGCAAACGATCCTTGGAGCTGTTTAAGACCGAGTTTGGAACGGGAGATAGCGTCAGCGATTCTCAACGAGAGCTGTTTACCAACGGCACCTGGCAAAGGGAAATTGTGCAAAGTCGCAAGGATGGTTCTAAAGTCCAGATTTACGCATCCCTAAATCTATTCAAAGACGAAAGTGGAAATCCTCTGGGCGTTATCGGGGTCACCAATGATATTTCAGAACGTAAAAGAGCTGAAGGCCAACTGAGCTTTCTAGCCAGTTTGCAGGAAAATATGCTAGATGCCGTCATAGCAACGGATATGAATTTTCAGATTCAAAGCTGGAACAAAGCGGCAGAAAGCATTTATGGTTGGTTGGCGGCGGAAGTTATCGGCAAACCAGCTAAAGAAGTGTTAGCATCTCAGTTTATTAATGGTGTCTCACGTGAAGATGTTACTAAAACGGTATTAGAAGTGGGCTATTGGGATGGGGAAGCCTTACATAAATGCCGTGACGGGAGTTTAGTTAATATTTTGTCTTCAGTTGCGCTTCTCAAAGATAAAAAAGGGAATCCAACCGGGACTGTGGCAGTTAATCGCGACATCAGCGAACGCAAAGAGGCTGAACTCCAACTGAGTTTTCTTGCCAGTTTGCAGGAGCATATGTTGGCGGCGGTGATTGCTACGGATATTCAGTTCAAGGTTATAAGCTGGAGCAAAGAGGCGGAACAGATTTATGGCTGGTCAGCCGAAGAGGCTATTGGCAAATCAATACCTGAACTCTTCCAATCCCGTTTATTAACCGGCGAAACCATAGAGGAATCTATCCAAACTTTAATGGAAAAAGGCTCCTGGAGCGGAGAAGCTATTCAAACACGCCATGATGGGAGGTTGGTCTATATATTATCTTCAGTTGCGCTTCTCAAGGATAAAGCGGGGGATACAGTCGGGGTGGTGAGTGTTCACCGAGACATCACCGAACGTAAGCAGGCCGAAGAAGCTCGTTTAGCCCTGGCGCAACGCCTTGAGCTTGCTACTTTTGCGGCGGGTATTGGCATCTGGGATTGGGATCTGAAGGATAATCAGTTGACCTGGGATCCCCAGATGTTTGAACTGTACATTATCCTACCCGAAAATTTCTCTGGAACCAACAATACCTGGGAGCACTTCGTCCACCCTCAAGATTATGCCAGAGTACAGGCGGAAATTAACGATGCAATTAGTGGTAAAACCGACCTTAATAGCGAATTTCGGGTTATCTGGCCCACTGGTAATATCCATCATCTCAAGCTTACGGGGCTTGTTTTATACGATGAGGACGGGGCTCCAGAGCGGATGCTTGGCGTTAATATGGATATTACCAATCAAAAACTCTACGAAGCAACTTTAGAACAAGCTTTACAGCAAGAAAAAGAGCTAAACGAGCTAAAATCCCGTTTTGTTTCAGTAGCTTCTCACGAATTCCTCACTCCATTGGCAACCATTCTGGCTACTGCTGAAAACTTAATGGCTTACCGAGAAAGAATGGATAATAGCCAAATTGACAAACGCTTGAACAAGATTATGGGCCAGATTGACCATCTGAAATTAATCATGGAAGATGTGCTACTGCTATCGAGAATGCAAGCGGGTCGGTTGGAGTTTAACCCGGTAGAAACTGATCTGAATGCTTTCTGTCAGGATATTATTGAGGAGTTTGAAAGCAACCCAAAAATTCAACACCAAACATTTTACTCCTGCACCTCTCAACCCATGATAGCTCAAATTGATCATAAACTTATGCGTCATATACTTAACAACCTTTTATCGAATGCTTTGAAATACTCACCCGCAGGTAAAAACGTCTATATTGAGGTGTCAGTGCACGAGGAACAATTTAAGATTATGGTAAGGGATGAAGGGATTGGTATCCCTGAGCAAGACTTCAAACATCTCTTTGAAGCATTCCACCGGGCGGGGAATGTTGGTACTATCTCAGGAACAGGATTAGGTCTGACAATTACCAAACAGTCGGTTGAAACCCACGGTGGTACAATCGAAGTTGAAAGCAAGGTAGGAGAAGGTACAACTTTCATAGTAACTATTCCGTAACCGTTCAGGGGGGTTGCCAAATTGGGGAAGGGTGAGTTGTAATAGATAAAACTTAACCTGAAAATACCGATTATTTGAGAGCCGAGTTGCGGCAACCCCCCCATTCCCGCTCTTTCTTAATCCTCAAGCGAAAGTCCTAAGTTAAACAACCATCCCACCTGGTTCTTGAGAATTCATCCATTCTACAATACTGGATAACCGGTATGTTCTGGCTTAGCCCTGTAACCGACGTTACTAAATGTCACAAGCCTAGATCGTCACTTTTTGTAACACTCGTTACTGAATGCCACAAGCCACTACTGCGGCTTACTGAAACGGTAACGGCTGTTTCAGTAAGAAATGTAAAAAAGAAGGGTTTAATTTTACGTGGTATAATGGTTTTATGCCTTATTCTTCCGGCTTCCCTTTATATAGCATGCTGATAATAGAGGTTTTTTATGAACGACAGCAACCAGGATTTACCCTTAACAGAAGAGAGTCCGGTAGGTGGCGCACGCGAAGGCGTGAGGCTTGCTGACTTCATTCAAGAAAATACAAAACCCATTGTGCGTGAATGGGAAATTTTTGCAAAGACACTGACACCCGCTGCTACTGATATGTCCTCTCTGGCGCTGCGGGATCACATACAAGAAATACTCGCGTTCATTGTAAGCGATATGCAATCCTCTCAAACCAGCCAGGAACAAGTAGACAAATCACGAGGGGAAAAAGATCACGCGACTGCGGCAGCAGAAACCCACGCCGCGTTGCGCTTAATCAGTGGCTTTGCTATTGACCAGATGGTTTCGGAATATCGCGCCTTGCGGGCCAGTGTGATTAAATTATGGGGTCAGGCGAACAAACAATGGAGCAATGAGGATTTGCTTGATCTGACTAGGTTCAACGAATCCATTGATCAGGTACTGGCAGAGTCCGTAAGCCATTATACAAACAAAGTAAATTATTCAAAAGACCTGTTTATAGGAATATTGAGCCACGATTTAAGAAATCCTCTTAGTGCCATTTCCATGTCGGCTCAACTCATGATGAGAGTAGGGCAGCTTAACGACAAGTCTACCATGCTTGCAAAACAGATTACTGAAAGTGTTGCCCGTACTTTTGATATAGTGAATGACCTTCTGGATGTCACTCGCGCCCGGTTTGGCTCCGGTCTTCCAGTTATGCGCGTTCCTATGGATATGGGCTTTGTCAGCAGACAATTGATTGATGAAATGCGCCTCGCTTTCCCCAATCGCAAAATCAATCTTGATTTTAGTGGGGAGCTGAAAGGTGAATGGGATAAAGCTCGTATTGGTCAGGTATTCTCAAACCTGATTGGGAATGCGATACAATATAGCTTCACTGATTCAACAATTGACGTAACAGTAGAAGGCACGAAAAAGGAAGTGCTATTATCCGTACATAATGAGGGCGTACCTATTCCACCTGATAAAGTGGCTAATTTGTTTGATTCCTTAACCCGTGCGGTTTCAGACGATGACAATCCTAAATCCGTGAATCTTGGATTGGGCCTTTACATAGTAAAGGATATTATTGTTTCCCACGGTGGTACTATAGAAGTCACCTCCACAAAAGAGGACGGAACCACCTTTACCGCACGTTTGCCCCGGTCAGCTGAGTTGCAGTAATTGGTTTGCATCGTTCCGGTGAGCAATTTTAGCTGTATGATTCACAGAGATGGTTTCAATGGTAAAATGTATTAATGAATACACCAGCGCAAACCCGTCTCGGTTGGGTCAAGTTATTTTTGGAAACAAAAGATGCTGGTTCAGTCTGACTAAAATGTGGCATCTCTCGGCCCACTCTTCGTAAATGGCTTAAGCGCTTTGAGGAGTTTGGCGAAGCTGGCCTCACCAGCCTTAGCCACAAACCTAAATCTGCAGCCCTTCGCAAGGTTTTAGAAGAACACGAACTTTGGATCCTCGAATTAAGAAAAAGACAATTAGGGGCTAGACGTATCCAGAGTGAGCTCATCCGCCAACACGATTACCTTTTTCTCTGGCTACCATTCATAAAGTCTTAACCAAAAATCAGGTTCTTCCCTCAGCCAAAATCGTAAAGCCCGACATACCAAACATCGGTATTCCAGACCAATTCCGGGGGATAAAGTTCAAATTGACACTTGTCAGGTTGCCCCAGGACTATATCAATATACCGCTATTGATGATTGCACCCGCTACCCACTGCACTGACCGTGGTCAAGAGTTCTTTGCTTACAAGTTTCAGGAAAAATTGTTGGAATATGGGATTAAATTTAGGCCGATCAGACCACGTTTTCCCCATCTGAATGGGAAAGTAGAACGTAGCCAGCGCACGGATTGGGAGGAGTTCTATTCAATAGTAGATCTGAAAAGCCCTGAACTGAAGGCTAAATTACAGGTCTGGGAAGATTATTACAATCACGAAAGGCCGCATAGTTCTCTTGGCAACAAAACCCCCTGGGAAAAATGGCAGGAACTAGCCAACCAAACGCCGATCCACGACGAGGTAGAAGCCTTGTTTGATCCAAAGAAAGAAAAGGTAAAACTGCAAAAGTGGAAAAGTGCCCAGGAGCTGAAAGAAGTTGAAAAAAGGTAGGCCAGGCAAATTCAAAGCCATAGAGACAGCCTAAGCTGTCCCCTCCTCGTTCGCCACCAGACAAGCTGGTGGTTCTTTCGTCATTATTAAAAAAAAGAAGGTTTGTGCCTAACCAGTTAAGTTATTATTGTGACAGTGATGTTGTACTGTTTAGGCCAAAAGCTAAAACAGGTTTTTTGAAACCATCATTGTGAATCGCACAGTCTGGGGTAGAAAAAACGTCGCTGCTCTGAAGCGTCAGTATTAATGTTCTGAAGCGTATTTTGGGCTTTCGGATGGGATAAGATATTTATCAGTTTTACCAACTATTTCGTTTTCAATTAATAATCCGAAAGAAATATTTCCAAATTTTTATGGCTTTGTAAAGCCATAAAATTCACTAGTGACATTTTATGATACGATTGTTCTTATTACCCCTTTCTGACAGAACCAACTTTCATCACCTGGCCCCTTTTTCAATATCCAGCTAAATCCTGGCGGCTTTCTAAAAGTGATATTGCTTTTTCAATGTCCAGGTTTTTACCTTCTTTAAGAGCCGCTAAATATGGCCCTTCTCCTAGAACCTCGTTAAGTTTTTCCTGAGAACGGTCAAAGGTTTGTTTTTCCAGCGCATCTAATCTAAGATTTTTATTTGACAACATTTCGGCTATAATCCCAGCTAGTTTTCCAGCTAGGTGGAATTGAATAGCGGTATCCTTACTGGGTACTTCAATCGTACAACTGGCGACTATCCCTACCAGATTTCGGATACTACCTCGCCCATCTCCAAGTTCCTGACTGCCTTTTAAACTCTGAGTAAAGAGTGCTATAGCAGGGATTGGCTGATTACTAAAATATTCTACCTGTCCTAAACCATAAAGCGATTCAGTAATCCCACTTTTGTCTCCAAGTTCCTGGGCCAGCAACAAGCTATGCTGGAAATATTGACGGGCCTGTTCAAAGTTCTGTTCTTTTAAATCCAGCATCCCCAGGTTGCTAAGTAAAAATTCCAGCCCCCATTTATTATTGTTATTTTCGGTAATCTCAAGAGCCTGAAGGTAATATTTTCGGGCTTGCTCGAAATCTTCCTGATCCACCAGCATTACGCCCAGATTGGTTAAGATTGTCGCCATCCCGGCAGGGTCGTTTAGCTCCTGTAAGACTCCATAACTTTGTAGTAAATAAGCCTGAGCCGCCACTATATCACCTTGTTCAAGGACGATCCCAGCCAGATTATTAAGGGCTGTGGCAATCCCCTTTGTATCGTTTATTTGGCGTTTCAGGCCTAAACTCTGCTCAAAATATTCTCTGGCAGTTTCTAGATTACCCTGATAGAAAGCCAAACCCCCTGCGCCATTCAGTAATTTAGCCGCTAATCCAGCCGAAACCTCTCCGGGTAAGGCCTGGGCTTTATCCAGAAATGAGCGACCCTCACTCCATAAACCTTTCATTGTCCAGTACATCCATAAGGCCGCCCCTAGTTCAAAGGCCATTTCTTTCTGCTTTTTTTCCAGGGAAAGTTCAAAGCCAGCGCGTAGATTGGTATATTCTAAATCAAACCATTTTATGGCCTGTTCATGTTGAGCCTTTTCGAGTTGCGGGTTGGTTTCCTGAGACTGTTTTAGAAACCATTCCACAAAGTTTTGTTCCATTCTCTCAACCTCGCCCCGCTCCTGAAGCTTTTCCAGAGCATATTCGCGCAAGGTCTGAAGCATGGTATAACGCATCTCGCCACCGCCTTCTTCGTGTTGGCGCAGTAGATGGTAATTTAACAAAGTTTCCACACCGTCCAGCGTATCTACTGCCAAATCGCCAGTGCTATTACATATCTGCTCGGCGGTATCCAGTCGGCAGCCCCCTGTGAAAACAGCCAGACGGGTAAAAAGCTGTTGTTCACCCTCCCCCAGCAAATTGTAACTCCAATCAATTGCGCCCCGTAGAGTTTGCTGGCGAGCTGGTAGGTCTTTTGAACCATTGATTAATAGTTTTAAACGCTGATTAAGTCGGGTTAGAATCATTTGAGGGGTCAGGGCCCGAATCCTTGCCGCCGCTAGTTCGATTGCCAAAGGAAGTCCATCTAGTTTCACACAAATTTCGGCAACGATCTGGGCCTGCTCCCCACCCATCACAAAACCCGGACGGGCGGATTTGGCCCGCTCAACAAACAACTGTACTGCCGGGAACTCAGTTAAGGCGCGGGTATTGAACTGAGACGAAGCCAGGTCTGGCAGAGCAAGCGGCTCTATCGAATATTCTTTTTCTAATGATAGACGTAGCGCAATCCGGCTAGTGGTAAGCACAAACAGTTTCGGAGCAACCTTAATCAATTCAGCCATAAGCGGGGCGGCCCTTATCAGTTGCTCAAAATTATCTAGCACCAAAAGTAAATGCTTTTCTTTTAAGTATTCTTTAAGACTTTGTAATAGAGTTTGTTCGGGCGACTCAGGCACTTCCAGGGTATGGGCTAATGCCGAAACTAACAACTCCTGGCTAGTGACATTTTCTAATTCTACAAAAAATACACCATCCTCAAACTCTCTGAGCATTTTTCTGGCAACAACCAGCGAAAGGCTGGTTTTACCAGTACCCCCTATACCGGTCAGGGTCAAGAGGCGAGTTTTTCCTAGCCGCAGTAACACTGAAATTTCTGCTATTTCATGCTCGCGGCCCAACAAAGGGTTTAATAATTCCGGTAAATTATGGGGCGGTTCTTTAGTCAGGGGCTGAAGGGTATTAGGCACAACAACAAGTGGAACGGTAAGCAGGCCATCATCCTTTATTGAGTTAAAAAGAGTGCTGTCAGATTGGGCTATGGCGGCCTGATAAGCCACCACCAGTTCCATTGAGCTGGAATACCGCTCTTGTGGCCTTTTGGCTAGAGCTTTTAGCACTACCTCACTTACCACCGGAGTAATAGATGCATCTATTAAGTGAGGAGCGGTTGGGGCATTTCCGGCGTGTTGCATAAACACCGAAACCATATCACCCTTAAACGGCGGTTGACCCGTTAGCATCTCATAAAGTACAATCCCCAGAGAATATATATCGCTCCGGGGTTCGGCTTCCCCTTTGGCTTGCTCCGGCGACATATAATATGGAGTTCCGATTCCCAAACCTTGCCCAGTAAATTCTAGCGAGTTCTTCATGTCCTTGACAATCCCAAAGTCCGAAAGTTTAACCGCTCCCGTATTTGAAATCATAATATTGGCGGGTTTCAAGTCTCGATGCACCAACCCCTCCCGATGGGCCACTTCCAATGCCTGTCCTACGCCGGTCACTATTTTTTCGGCCTGGTTAAGTGATAGTTTTCCAGTATTCTGAATAAATTTCTTAAGGTCGTATCCTTCAACATATTCCATCACGATATAGGGCATCCCCTGGTACTGGCCCAGGTCGTAGACCCGCACTATGTTGGGATGAAGTAAACGCAAGGCATTTCTGGCCTCACCCTGGATAAACCTGTCGCGTAGTGCTGAATTGTTAGAATTGTCTAACATTAGCTTTATAGCGCGGGGTTGTTGGAGGAGTAGGTGGGTAGCCAACCAAACTTCGCCCATCCCCCCTGCTCCCAACTGTTTTTCCAGGCGGTAGGTGTCAGCGAGGATTGTACCAGCACTGGGAGGGATCAGAACTGGCACTCCGGCTTGGTTAACAAGGGTAGGGTCTTCAGGGAATTCCTGGCTTGGTTGGCTTGGTTCAGCGGGCATCAATAAACTCCAGAGCTATAACATTAGCAGGTTGCAATTGGCCTGGTTTAACAAAAGGATTTCTTGACCTGCTAAATTATAGCTTATGCTTCAGCATCTTAAAAGGGAATGTCGCTAATTTTTCCGAACTTCATCAGTAACCACAGTGGTATTTTGGATGAGATCCCGAAAAGTTTGTAACTCATTGGTGACAAAACCTTATCACCCTCTATCATTTAACAAGGCAACCTTCCTACCAAAGCCGAATGAAACCCGAAATTTTATGAAATTTATTAGGCCAGCCCTGTGGAATACTATAAAAGACAACTAACCACACTTTATAAGGAGAATGCAGAATGAGAGGTAATGAACTAGGTTGTTTTTACTATGTGCCAAGACTAATATTGCTTGGACTGATAATATTTGCTCTTGCTTTCTTATACACTACATTCTTTGGAACAGCCCTAAACCCTCGCAGCACCCTCAATGGACAATATTCTGGGATTGTTAATCAGGTAGTGTTCAGCCCGGACGGTAAAACCCTGGCAATCAGAGGGGTAAAGGTAGCTTTGTGGGATGTAGCCAGTGGGGTGTAACGCGGGACCCGCTCGGCTAACAAATATTTCTTAACGGTATGCCGGCTAACCCTTAGCTCTCGGGCAATTTGACGCTGGGTATAATCCTCCTGGTACAATGACTTAATATGTTGGTACAAATACATTTTATGGCTAGCTACTTGCAGCACTTGCTCCGCTACCGCCTCAACAATTTCTAGCTTTTCTACCTCTGTCTGGCTTTGGAGTGGTTCATTTGAATGGTTCACGAGCGTTGCTTCAGTTGTAGGATTGAGTTGCGGTTCAACTTGAACCACAGTCTGCTGGCTGATCGGGCTAGACTGGGGAGCCAGTAAACAAGCACTTTTGCGCTCAAACAAATTCTTGAGATGATCCCCCAAATTCTTGAGCAAATGCCAGCGGTCGGCTTTTTGCGGGCTTTGGTGGCGGGTTTTCTAGCTCCATCAGCATAACCACTAGCTCGATCCCGGCTGATAATTTCTACGCCAGGGTGTTCTTCCAACCATTTAGCAAAGGTATCAGCCTTACGATCCACCAATAGCTCTACCGGGCAATGCTTTTCCAAATCTATGAGATTGCTCCCATACTTTACCCCCCGACGATAAGCCCAATCATCTATACCCAAAACTCGAGGTGTGGTAAAAGAACCGAGTGGTGTTTTTCGGATAACCCTCAAAAGAGTATCTCCGCTTACTTTGACCCCCAATTTACAAACCTCCCGAGAACCCGGTTCACCACCTAGAGCAAAAGCCTGGTTTCTTAACAATTCAGCCTGGCGGTTGGTTCTTCTGGCCCGTCGCCCGGCAAATGAGGGGAGTTGCTCAGCGAAAGTACGTTTAGGACAAGCCGAATTTTGACAAAAGAAACGGCGAAGACCCAGGCGAATTTGGACTGGGATATCAGTTAAAGGTAAATCGCTTAGAAAACGAGTGTAACGGCTATGCACCCGAGTAGCTGGAAAAGTGCAATTTGAACAAGCCACTTGGGGGTTGTTACTATAGGTGTAGAGCACCAGTTGGTTTTGAGTGAATTCAAAACTGGCGAGTTGGATTTGCCAATGTTTGGACAATATTATTTCTTCTAGCATAAAACAATTGAATTTTCAGGATTGGCTAATTTACGATTTTCAAGCAATTCTGATTATATTCCATGTCTTCTCACCTAGCATTTGCTACTGACTCACGTTTTGTGCGGATGAACCATTTTTCTATTGCAAAATACATGTATATAATGCTCCAACTGAACCGACTATAAAAAGAAACCAATTCAGAACTTTTCTCATTCTCTACTATCCTTAAAAGCACTCAGGTAGACTTGAAGAGTCAAAAACTCCCTCCACAACTACCACAGTGACGAATTTAAGGAAAGAATAGTTCCTAAACCTTCAATTTTATTTTCAAACTATTAGCCGTCTCGTAAGGCGTTATCAAAGTTCCCAGCGCATCCTCCAAGATAGTGCCGCCTTCAACCGCTACTGCTGGATTATTACCCCTTACTAATATTTGCCAGGGTTTGGTGGCATTTTTGGCTTGAACATGCAGTGAATCAGCTACTCGGCTAACTGATAATTGAAGACGGGGTTCTTCCGAGGCTGTAGCGATAGTCACTTCCGCCGTTGCACCATCCTCAAACTCAAATATTTGGAAAGTTACTTTATCCGGGTAATCATAATCTGGCCTATCGTCAGTCGAACCAATCGCAATTACACTATTAGGCCGCACCATTAGTGGCAAACTTAAATAGTTATGCTTTTCCTGCCGCCAACGCCCGCCTACTACCACCTGACCTGATAGCAAGTTAGTCCAGCGGCCTTCTGGCAGGTAATAAGTTACCCCACCATCAGGACTAAAGATTGGGGCTACCAACAAGGATTCGCCTAGCATATATTGCCGATCAAGGTATTCACAGGCTGGGTCGTTCGGGAATTCCAGCATCATCGCCCGCAGCATTGGAATACCGAAGTTGTGAGCTTCATTCGCAGCACTATAAAGATACGGCATCAGGCGACATTTTAGGCGAGTAAATAAGCGCAATACCTCCACCGCTTCTTCATCGAACAACCAGGGCACGCGGTAAGATTGACTACCGTGTAAGCGGCTGTGGGACGATAGCAAACCGAAAACACACCATCTTTTATATACGTCAGGTGTAGCAGTCTGCTCAAACCCACCCATATCATGACTCCAAAAACCAAAGCCTGATAAGCCCAAAGATAAACCGCCGCGCAAAGACTCAGCCATTGAGGCAAACGAGGCGGTACTATCCCCACCCCAATGCAACGGAAATTGTTGCCCACCCACCGTCGCCGAACGCGCAAACAAGACAGCCTCACCCTTGCCCCGTTTTTCCTCCAGCACTTCAAAAACAGTTTTGTTATAAAGATAGGTATAATAATTGTGCATCTTAACCGGGTCGGATTTATCAAAATAGACTACCTCGGTTGGGATGCGCTCGCCAAAGTCGGTTTTAAAGCAATCTACGCCCATATCCAGAAGACCGCGTAACTTATCACCAAACCAGCCACAGGCAACAGGATTAGTGAAATCCACCAGTGCCATCCCCGCCTGCCAGCGATCCCATTGCCAAACATCCCCATCAGGACTTTTAACCAGATAGCCACCCTCTACCCCTTCGTCAAACATCGGCGATAGTTGGGCAATATAGGGGTTTATCCAGAGGCAAATTCTTAGTCCCCGCTCCTTTAGCCGTTTTAGCATTCCTACGGGGTCGGGAAAGACTCGTTCGTCCCAGGTAAAATCTACCCACTGAAATTCCTTCATCCAGAAACAGTCAAAATGAAAGACACTTAGTGGAATATCGCGTTCGGCCATACCCTGAATAAAACTGGTAACGGTGGCTTCGTCATAATTGGTGGTAAAAGAGGTACTGAGCCATAGCCCAAATGACCAGGACGGCAATAGGGCGGGTCGTCCGGTGAGAGCGGTATAACGTTGCAATACCTCTTTAGGAGTCGGGCCGTATATCAAGAAATAGTCAAGTTCTTCACCCGGCACGCTAAACTGAACACGCTCGACCTTTTCCGACCCAACCTCTAACGATACCCGCTCAGGGTGATTAATAAAAACCCCATAGCCCCGATTAGTCAGGTAAAATGGAATATTCTTGTAAGCTTGTTCGCTGCTAGTCCCCCCGTCCTCGTGCCACAAATCTATGACCTGCCCGTTTTTCACAAAAGGGGTAAATCTTTCGCCCAATCCATAAACACATTCTCCTACGTCCAAATTTAACTGTTCATGAGCAAACCGGCCTTCTGGCGTATCTACTACCCCCAGAGCTTTTCCACCACTGCTGGTTATAACCTTTGCCCCGTCCTTAAATTCAATCAACCAGTCACCCTCTTTTTGCACTCGGACACTTAACCGCCCGCTTTTGAGGGTAGCCGCCTGAGACTCATCCAAAATTTCAAGAATGTGGTCAGAAGGTGTTACATCTTTAAGCTCGAAGGCTGGCCCCTTTGGTAATTTACCTTTGTGGTGACACATCTGCACCCGAATCACATCTGGCATAGGAGAAGAAAAACGTAGGGTTAAAAGAGCCTGATTTAAAGTATCGCCCCGGCTTTTTATTGGCTTGGTGGCAGCATAGATGGTCAGGGAATCTGACTCAACCTTGACCTTAACAACCTCTACTGCAAAATGCGGGGTAACTCCCGGTTTCATATCCCAAAAGCCGTCAGTAAATTTCATTATTAGTACCTTTGTCCTGCTATTGGTGGTTTGCCATATTTTTGTGAGATTTGCAGGTTCATATTATCATAAACACGTAATCTGCTTCTCTTGCAATAATTTTGGTTAGTGCCCTTTCATCACAAACCACTCCGCCCCTTTCGCATAAATTACGTACCAGAGTTTGGAATCCTCAATCCTATAGATTTCTTTAGCCCCATCTAAACCCTTAATATCTATTGCCTCAAACTGATATTTGCCAATTTTAGGCACTCCACTCCAATCGTTATTTTTTACTGTGGCATTTATTTCACGGTAATCAAGTTTATTAGGGTCAAATTTTGATTCAAACAGATAATAGATATAGGGCATATTTATTTTAGAATCTATTTTGACGCTCGTGAATTTATCCTCGTTGTTCAATAAGTAAGTGTAAAAAGTTGGAATCCCATATTGAAAACTTTCTTTGGCAAGCTCTTGATAATCCCAATAGTAATCTTTAGAGAATAATGCCAGCGAACCGAAGCTAAGAACCAAAAAGAGGGCAACGCTCAAGTATTGGAGGCTTTTGGCTTTCAAATAGTTAAAAACAACCATTATACCGATTGCGCTAAAAATTATCGTTAGGGGTAGGCCATGCACTACCCGTAGCACATGATAGTGATCTATAGTTAGACTGGCTGGTATGGGGAAGATAACCAACCAAATTATCAGAATGACTGCGCTTTTCCTGTTTAAAAAGAGAATTACGTCCTTTCTAAAAAGCGTCCACAAACAAACTATAATACCTAAATAGTAAAAAATGGCGAGAAAAGCATAAGAAGTACCACTTCCTGGAATGTGGTGCATCATGTCGGGGTCACCTGTGCCAAATTGGAAGTAGGGGCTGAAATATTGTAGATAACGCGCTAGAATTTCCTGTAGAAGATTGGCTGGTAAGGCGAATATTGAAACATAAGAAAATCTAGCGTTATATTTTGGGGGGTTAGTTATAGTCAGATAATAAATTGGCGAGACCAAAATCAAATAGGGGATACCAATAAAAAGAGCTTTACCAAATAACTCTTTCCAACTTACCTTGCCTAATAAATCTATTAGTAAAAAGCCCGCCAGTAGCATTGGGACAAAAACTTTTTGCGTTGGGTAGGAATAGGTTAGTATTCCTGCCGCTACTCCAACCCCAATAAAATTGTAGACCTTATTATTTTTATTTGCCCACATAAAGATTGTAAGGGTCAGAAGTAGAAAAAAAGGTACAATACTGGGCGGGATTGCCCATCTTGACAGGGTGATTTGCCACGGAATTATGGCATAGAGGAATGCGGTAATCAGCGATAACCTCACCTTACCAAATAATTGCCAAATAAAAAGAAATATAAGCAACACTGAAAGCGAACCTAAGAGGGCCACTGGTAATCTTATACTGAATTCAGACAAACCTAGTAATTTCACAAAGGGAATGGTGAAATAGGTCAGTAGCGGGGAGGCCCAATCCTCAAAGGACTCAAGCATCGGTGGGAGGAAATTCCCGTGATGGTCCCTCAAGGTAGTACCGAGGGAATAGGCATCGTAACCGTTTACCGCTTCATCCTGATTTAAGCTCACTGGATTGCTCGATAAATTAACAAGATTTAAAACTAACGATAAGATAAAAATAGAGCTGAGAAGTAGAAAGGCATATTGGGTCTTGATAAATTTAATGGTTGAGTTCACGTTATATCCTGTAACCGTGCTGTAACTTGCGCGAAACTATTGTTAGTAGAAATACAAGGGAATTTTACATGTTATGGTATCAAAGTACAACCACGCAAACTATCAGTTTGTTACTCTGAGACAGTGCTGCAACCTTTTGAGACAATCCAGCCCGTATAATCAAATTGGGTCGGTAGTTTTTACAAGAATTTATCAAATATTTAGTATTTCGGGCCTCATTTGCGTTGCGCCTGCCCCTGAACTGAGTTAAGATAGGTTCGTAAGCTGGTTAGAAAATTCTTAAAACCATAGACTTGACCCATTGGATATGTTATACTGAAAAAAGTAAAGAGGTAGTATTCAGCCTGATATGCTATCCTCGTCTTGAATAATCACCTGGAGGTTAGAATGTTCGCTTTTGATAAACCGATAGTTTGGATAATAATTTTAGTAATCGTGATTGTGCTTTTTGGAGCAAATCGCCTGACAGATGTGGGTAAGTCGCTGGGGCGCGGTATTCGCGAATTTAAAGAAGAAACCCAGATGGACAAAGATAAAAAGTCTCCGGCTAGTACCACTACTACCCTTAATACCACTCCGATTGCCAGCGCGAATGGGGTTGGCGATGACGAGGAAGTAGTTGTCACACGGCGTGAACGAAAACGTGAAGATGGCTCAGTTGAAGTCGTGGAAGAACGGGTTGTCCGCAAGCGTTCTCAGGTATAAATCCATTTGTGCCAGGGTGGTTAATAAACTATGACCATAATCTTTGCCGTTGGTACAATTGCGTTGTTAGCCTTTATGTATTGGGGAGCATACCAAAACGGCAAGGAAATTAAAACGATTGAGATTCGTGGGAACTTGCTTTTGCAGTTCCCCGAATTTGTTTTCAAGATACTTTTGCTGGGTTTGTGCCTGGGTATTGCCCAATCGTTGGAGGTAGCCCGTCCTGAGAAATATTTTGGCTGGCCTCCTACTAATATCTGGGCCGACATAGCGATAGGCGCAGTAATTGGGCTAGTCTGCCAGTTTGGGGCGAACCTGTTGGCGGCTTTGGCGATTCGGTTTTGGGGCACTGGAATCTATTCCCCAGCGATAATGAAAAGTATTGTCCCCAAGACCTGGGTGCAGTGGATTTTAATTCTGCCGCCTTTGCTACTGGCGGTAGTGGTCGAAGAAGTATTATTCCGCGCTCTGGCTATTGGCGGCTTTTCAGCAATAAATTTTCCCTATATGCCCTGGATACTGGCGGTAGGCTCTTCACTGCTATTCGGGATTGTGCATGTGCCACAGGGCTCGCTGGGAATGGTTCTGGCAGGGGGTATTGGTTTTATCTTTGCTGCCATTTTTATTGTTACGGGCAGCTTGCTAATTGTAATTGCCGCTCACTTTATTCTCAATTTCCTCCAGATTTTACGGGCCAAAGAAGACGAAAACTGGTTCAGTCGTTTCACCCACCCCGCCTCGTCAGTCGAAAGTAACGAGTAACGAGTCAAATCAAAGGTCTAAAGTCAAAAGCCAGAAATAAAAAACCCAACACTTTAGACCTTTGATTTTTAACTTTAGACTACTTTACCGACAACTGACAACCGCTTACCTGAGTTTAGTAGCGTAGGTTATAAAAGAGAAAAAGGCCGGGGCAAAGGCCAGACACAAAATAACGCTACTCCCAAGTTGAAAGAAGCGTAAGAAGCCTACCCCGTCCTCGTCCATTTGTTTGAAACCAACCCAAAAGCCCTGCCCTGATATTATTACCAGCCCAATAGCCCCTGCGCCACTGGCTATAACCATGCCCCAATCGGCGGTGTTGCCATCGCCAAAAATTGCCAGTCCCAGATTGATTAATACCACCAACCCGATTATCGGTAACAAAATCAGGTTAAGTCTACGGCCTTGCGCCCCAAGCTCCGGCACGTTAAACAGGCGATAAATAAATACCCCCACAAAGACCAGCCCATTCAACACCAGTAAAATCACAAAAGCTAGAAATAAATAGTCCATAGTTCTCGGTTGTCAGATGAAAGTAGCAAGTAAACGAGTAATGAGGTGGAAACCTAACCCCTTAACCTAGCAAGAAAGGGGGTTAGGTTCGTTTCATCACTCTTGCCGTTACAGTATAGGTGTCATCAAGAAAGAAAAAGGGTATCAGCCCCGTTCATATCTATCGAAAGGTTGGCTGACCCATCCCCAGCTAAGTTGAAACCGTAAATATCAGGAATAATTCGACTGAAAATTGGTTGTACAAAAGGTAATACATTGGGTTGACTGATGAATGTCCCGCTTGGAAAGGTGATAGTGTAATTTCCAATTGAGTTACGCACGGAAGTAAAACCTGCTCCTCTATTAACCGTGCCATCACCATTAATCATTCCTGCCACCTGTTTCCCCATCGTTACCCACCTCCAACCTCCGCCATCGTGAAAATAGAGATTGTTAGTAGTGGTATCAACATAAAAACTGCCCTTTATACCATTGTTTGGCAAGTTACCAGGGGTTAAATAAAAGGGTGTACCAGAGGGCGAGTAAGCCTGCACCCCGTAATTGTTCCCTTGTCCGTAAACCCCGACATTCCAACCTCCAGATACCCCCACACTACCTGCCGTCCCATAAAGTCCCGTTCCATTTGCGCCCGCACTGCCTCTTACGCCAACCTGGATGCCATCGCCCGATACTCCGAAAAGTGTACCCGAACCAACCACCCCAATGCCAGTACCTGAAGGGCTGTTGCTTTGTCCCCAGACCGCCACCCCACTATTATTAGTAGCTGTAATAGCAAATAGGGCAATGTCAGTGGCATTAGGGGTATTGCTCAAAGCGGGTGTTCAGATTAAGGCTCAGGTCGCTGGCAGCCACCACCCCGAAGCTGCGGTTGTCTGGGGGACTGTTGGTTACGGTTAGCCCGTTGCGTCCCACAATTGCCCCTGGGTTGCTGCCGATTACTATTCGGGCTTCTGCCGCTTTCGGCGAGATAGCACCCAGCCCACCCATAGCTACTCCTGTTGCAGCAAGCCCGGTGGCTAAACGGCGCAACATTTTTCGGCGGCTAGGGTTTGGAATAGCTGGGGTTTTAGTCTGTTCTGACCCCGCCTTTAACTGGGTAACTTCAGCCTGTAAATCGTTTAGTTTGCCGCGCATTTGGTCAATTTCAGCCAGTAATGTGGTCAACCTATCACCTGATAAGTGTTCAGCCGTGTTAGCCTCCTCGATATCAGCTACAAGTTTGGTTATTAAAGTGTCACAATGGTGAATTGATAACCCAGGTTCGCGAAGTGATATGAGGACAGATTATACCAAGTTTGGGGAAATATCAAATTTCTGAAGAAAGGGTGTAGTCAGGAGACCATAGTTAATCGTAATCCCACAGTATCAGGTATTCGGCACAGTGTACACACTGGAACAAATAAACCCCAACCGAATAGGCTAAAGTAGCGTTTTGAGGTGAGTCTGGGCGGATTGTTTCCCAGACTTCTTCCGCATCTGTATCTGGGTCATCCAAATGATTTTCAAAAAAATCCTGCCCGTTACCATCTACTGCTAAAGAGTTCAAATCAGCTTTCCCCACTTCTTTGATATAGCAGCAAAAATCACCACAATGTACAGGCCAGGAAAAGTCCTGCCAGGTAACAGGGGCAGGAGTACGCTGCTCTAGCTCGGAGTTTCGGGCTGTTACTTGGGACTCAAGCTGTTGGTTGGCTAATTCCGGCTGCAAGCTTTTTATTTGTTGACTTAACTTCTCTATATTGCCCTGGTTAGTAAAAACCCTCTTTTGAGCTAGTTTGCCTGACACAAGGCATTTCTCACAAACGAAATCAAGGTCATTTTCACCAACAAACGGCCCACTATACCCTGATAAACTCAGTCCACATATCCCGCAGGTTTGGGGTTGGGTTTGATAGGTAGAAAATTGATGGGATTGCCGGAAATATTTAAAGGTTGGGTTTGAAGGTTTCATCAATATTTATTAGACCCCTACACAAAGTTCAGGATGACAATTGGGGTGTCAGATTATTGACCCCGCCAAGTTTTTCAAGCTTGGTTAGCCATTCGTTGAAATGGAAACATTGGCTACGAATACGATCAACACCTGTTTCAATCACAATCAATGGGCCATCCGAAGTTTTCTGGTATTTAGGAAACAACTTTTCTAAACGTTTTGAGGGAGCTGTCTGGGGATCATCGTTAATTTCTTCAGGAGAATTAAATTTAGCTATAATTTCTGCCAGTTCTTGATTTTTATTAACTTTAGGAAAAACTTGTAAAAGATGTTCTGGTGCTACAAAGATCATCGCTTCAAATTCGTGGAGTGAGAGGTAAGGTAGAAATTTTGGCGAAGCAATATCTTTTTGAAATTCATTTTCCAGATGAAGCACTTTCTGATAACCAGAACCATTTGGTAGAGTTGCTTTTCCTGGAAAATCTGTTGGAAGCCCATAAAAATCAATCATGGTGGTTACAATTGAGACACTTGAGTCCTTCAAAAGCCTTGTAATGTCATTTTTTGCTTTACCATAAGAAACAATTCCACCTTTAAAATCAGGGCCACTTTTTACTCGTCTTGTTACAGCTAATTTTGGAATAAGACAAACATTTTTATTTTGTAGATAAGGGTCAAGAACCTCACGAATAAAAGTTTCTTCAGCCTGACCTTCAACAAACACAAGAACTGTTTTCATCGTCGCGGTCTTCCACCTAATATATTCTTTTCCCAGAGGTCGCCTAAACCATAATCTTCTAACCAATCTTCAATATTTTGTTCATCCAATCTTCTAAAGACCGACTGATTATCTTCTCTATCAACCACGATAATATCTTCTGGCGAAAATTGATTTACTAGCGGCACAGATTGGGTCGAAATTATTACTTGGGTGTCTATGGCAGCACCTCTTAGAAGGCTTGCCAACAAAGTTATAGCATAAGGATGTAAGCCAAGTTCTGGTTCATCAATCAAAATTGTGGTTGGTAAATTAGGTTGAAGTAATAGAGTTGCCAGACACATAAAACGCAATGTTCCGTCCGAAAGACCACCAGCATCAAAATAAGCATCCGAACCTTTTTCTAGCCATTCTAATTTAATTGACTTTGGACTTAGGGATTCGGGCTGCAAATTG
>Ga0209511_1001545_pt1 | contig 20299 bp, 20 predicted proteins | sample SSSSmetaG_FD_184141 | JGI IMG/M metagenome (GOLD analysis project Ga0209511, IMG submission 184141) | Glacier valley bacterial and archeal communities from Borup Fiord, Nunavut, Canada, to study Microbial Dark Matter (Phase II) - ​SSSS... | ecosystem: Environmental > Aquatic > Freshwater > Ice >...
AGGGAGATTGGAAAGGTCGGTTAAAGTTTGATTCATTGCGCGAAGGTCGAACCACCAAGCCCCCAGATTTCGATGTGCGGCTCATTTATTGGGGAAGCGAACCCGATCTGTTCAAAACGGTCTTTGAGCCGTGCTGCTATTTTTAGCCACTGGACCGTGACTTTTTATTGGTCGTGAAGACACATTTTAGTAGTCTCAAAAAGTGGCTGGACTAGAGTTGAACTGAAACTGGCTTTTGTAGTACGTTAAAAACCCGCAAACTCGTGAGACAACCCGAACCGTCAGAGTGGTTGCAAAAGTACTGTAACCCAAACACCGTGGTCAAAAAGGCGTTGTCTCACCCTCTTGAGCTTCTGCACCACCCGCAGTTAACCAGGGCAACCGCCCCCTATTTTTCCACACTACTCGCTCTCACTGCTTCCATCAACTAATCATGAGCCACGACCACTGACAATAACTACTTTCGGCTACCGATGCCATCGCACAGGTGCCTGTCACTCTCGCTGACATTAGGATCATGAACCAGCGGGCGCATTTGAACAGAAAGTTACGGTTTCAATGTGTTAGGAAACTTAGAGCTGACCATGTAACCTGATTTTTCTTGCTTGATGAGTTTTCTTGTGCTGATCAAGACTTCATAGCGTCAAAAAGCTCGGCACAAAGGGTGGTGCGCTAGACATGGGGATCTGAATCGCAGGATTTAGTCCGACAAAGCTTTCTGGGCAACCCATCCCCATGTCTAGAACACTACCAAGCTCGGCACAAAGAAAACGGTCGTTTGTTTGACCCTACCCCCTACCCGTTTTCTAGCCGCTCTCAATGACCTCCAGCAAGAAGGCTATCCGCTCGAATCTGGGCATATGGCGGCACTCAGCTCCTACCTCACCCAGCGTATTAATCGGTTTGGTTGTTATGAACTAGCCCTGGAGAAACGCCGGTCAGATCTGGTTTACGACCTCTGGGCTCCAGAACGGTAGCCCCTTATGACCCCAAAATGAACGAATCGTTGTCGTATGCCATGTTGAACTCTTAGCGTACGATTTTTTCCGTTTTCTGAGGCGACCCCAAAGAGCAACACAATGCAAAGGTTTTCATCTTTGTGAAGGTGAACCAACCTCAGCACTCTTTACTCTCGGATCTCTCAGCATAATTTGAGACAATTCAAAAGCTCTTTCCTTACTCGTAAAGGAGGCAACTTGAATAGCTTTTTGATTAACTGATGTCCTAGTCATTAAATATGCGTCTCTGCAATAATTACTTGTGATATGGAGAAAAGTACTGTTGTCAGTCCGATTTACGAAAACCGGATAAAAATTTTGAAGCCCAGGAGGATTAGAATCACCACATTTTGACCTTGGGAAATTCCAGCTCGGATAGTTCTGAGATGGATTATTCTGAAGCTGCGCAGATTCCTGGGGTTGAGGCATTCTAGTTCTAGACTGTTGCTTAGATTGAGAGGTACATGTACCAAATGAAAGTATTATAAAGAGCAAAAGTAAGGTGAAACAGCCACAACCAGACGAAAAAGAATCATTTGCAGGTGAGTAGCCTGGAGAACTAGGGATTGAATTTGCAGGTGCAGTAGGAGACGTATTTTGGAAACTAGATGCTGTAGTTCCAGTTGGTCTAGAAACAGTAGGGCTGCTAGAAGTCGCTGACCTAGGCTGTGGATGTGTAGTTCTTGAAATTCGGGTTGGTGCCGATGATCCAGCTACTGCCTCTACAAGAGAAGTATTACCACAGAAGCAGCGTTGTTTCTCCTGCCAAGCAGTAAGCGTGATAACTCGTTCACAACGAGGACATTTTCTACCACGATCATTGACACTAAAAGTATAGGTAGTCCAGGGGCATCGAGTACCTGGTTCAAAGTTCTCCATTTCCTCTTATCATAGTTCTGAATTATTTTCTACTATTTCGATTGGCTCTTCGCCTTTTTGAGGCAAGTTTTTTCTCAGTAGTATTTGAAGATTTTATGCAGTCAGTTTCATCTCTCCAGTTAAGACTTAGGTGTTTAGGTTTAGTCTCATCTCTCCATTTAAGTCCTGGTTGAGTTTGCCTTTGAGCAAGAGATAATTCCATATCTTGCTCTGGAGCTAGGTCCTTTTCCAAGAAAATTTGCTTTTCCAGTTGGCTCCACATTTCACCATGAGTAACATCAACCTCTGTACGAACCACTTCATAACGCACAGGCTGCCCCCGCTCAACTTGATCTAGAATTGCTAGCGCTACAGTACGTTCATAGTTCGAGACTTGTCCGTAGGGGAACACTCTTTGATCTATTTTTTGGCAGGTGGTCATAGTCCAATCATGGTGTTTTTGTAGCATACTTTCTGGTGACCCCTGCCCCTTAAATTCCACCACTACTAAGGAATCTGTTTTAAGGTCAAAGTACAAACCATCTATCCCCTGACGAATTGACTTTTCATCACCATGGAATACTATTTCATAGCCTAAAATATCTTCTACATAGCGATGCCCAAAGGATTCTCCCTGGATAGCAGAAAAGCCGCGCTTTTCCTGGGTATTTAGCCCAGTCCGAAAATCAGCCATAGCTCGGCTATCTTCTTGTGCCCAAGAATGGCGGTGAATAGGAAGAGTTCTTCTCTGGGGGGAAGAATTACCATCAATCCTCATCGGTTCCTCATTGGCTTAAGTTCTATTACACCTAGCAAGACTATCGTCATTTCAGCTACTCTGATTGATGAAAGTTATCCTCGAACCATCTAAATTTCATGTAATTTGCTAATCTCGCCAATTTAATCCTGGTCGATGATTTTGTTGTTCATTTTGGTTATGCGGCTGATTACTTTGTCCCTCACGCCATACAAGTCCTGTAGCAGGAGATAATTGAGATTGTTCAAAATTCCTCCAGTTAAGCCTAGTCCTGGATGGACGTTGCCATCTTATGGCTGGTTCTACTTGCCTTGTATAATCAACCAAAAAGGGTTTTCGACAAGCCGTTTTAGAGTGGATTGTTGCAACAAATTGACCGCCAATAGGATATTTAATCTCACGAGCCTCTAACACAGAGGCAGATTCTCGTGAAGTCTCGTATCGCTCTCTTGAAGAGCTAGTGCGAAACCAAGGAAACTCATCCTGAGGATTTGCTTCATGATATCTACGTCGCCTAACACTTCGAGGTCTATCCCCAATACGGTTAACTAGCCAATTGGCAGTTCCATCACCTACATCTCGACAGAAGATAACCGTATCAAAGTTTTCCATCACCTGATCTCGATGGTCAGGATCAATCTGTTCCAGGCTTTGTGAAGCAATTATAATACTACCTTTAGCCGAACGAGCTACACTACTAAATTCAGCTATATCAATTTGCTTTTGTATCCTTGGAAATTCATCAAGCCAAAAGGCTATGCCTAATCCCCCGCTAGAGTCAGCCCATCTTTCGTAGAATATCGTCATCAAGATGTCAATTAGCGCTGAGGAGATTTTCTTAGAAATATCACGTCCTGCAAGCTCAGCACCAATTATAAGTAGGGTTTGACGATGCTGAATTTCTCGCAATAGAATGTCACTGTGATTCGTAACTTGCTCAAAATTTGACCAAGAGAAGAAGTTAAAACTATCTTGAATGACCCAAGTAAATGCTTGATCTGAGTCGTCACTATTCTCTAAGAATCTGATTTGAGCTTGTATTGAACGTTGCAATGAAGAGTCTTGGCATCTTTGTAGTAGTAGATTTAGTTTAGCTATAGGATCTTGAGCTATTTCATATATGTGCCTTAAGGTTGCAGAACTACCCATTATCTGTTTAATGAGTATGATCCATTGAGCAATCCAGGTTATATCTCTTGTAGCAAACTGACGATTTTCACCCAAGTCATCTGTGTTACCATAAAGAGCCTTCGCTAAAATTTGAGCATCTTGAATAGAATTAATGTTATCTAACAAGTTAATACTATGACTACGCGAGACTTCTTGAGGAAGTGCGCTCCAGTAGATTACTCGAACGCCTTTACTTTCTGCGTATTGTCCCAGCTTATCAACTAATGAGCCGCCCTTAACATCAATAACTATATTGGATAAGCCAGCGTCAATTGCTGATTTTATACCTGGAATAATAAAACCATCAGTTTTACCAGATCCTGCAGGACCGATAATTGCAAGATTTTTATAAATGCTATTCTCTTGTAACTGAATACTTTCAGTTGGGCGAACACGACCACGAGATATATCTAGAAATCTTCCAATGTTGAATATAGGCTGTGTTGCAAATTCATCATGATTCTTTAAAATTCTCGTGTTGTGAGAATTTGACGCTGGATTTTTTAGGATATCTGTAATTTCATTGAGAGTGGCAGTTCCTGAGTAGTCTCTCAACTCACGAACATCTATATCAGTTGGAGGTAAGGAATCGGAAGGTCCAATAATTGTCTCACCACCCCCCAACAGTGATCGAAGCCCCCATCCAAAGTTCTCAAATGAGTTCTGCCATGCCATTATCTACTCTCCACTAATTTTTTTAAGCAAGCACTTGAAACTCTCAGAGATGAGAATGATTATCCGCTTAAATTTTTTAGGGTTTTGAATCTGATTTCCATCCTGAGTAAAGTTTTCTGATTCAAGATTGGATACGTTCGCTTCGACATTTATATCTTGAGGAGATATCACATCACGTTCAGGTAGTTGAGGTAATTCAACTCTTCTTCTTGATAATGGCTCTGAAGGCTCCCCACTTGATGGGAATATTAAGCTATTTAGGTAAATAGGATTTAGCTCTTTTCCCTGCCCTCCACAGAAGTATCCTATTTCGCAGCGAATTGGATCATACACAGTTGCAATCTGCCAGATATTTCCGAAGGATAGTCTCTGGGTATTCAAATCTGTTCCAGATAAAAATATTCCATGCCCTGGGTGAGAATGATACCAACCAACAATTGTAGTTTGTGGATAACAGTCTTTTTGAATTCTGAGTATTTCTTGCCAACATTCAGGTGTAAATCTGAAATGCACTCTATTTCCTATTGTGTAAGGAGCAGAAATAGACCCTATTATTTCTGTATAGTATTTTTTCTCCATGGCACAGTAATAAGCATTGCCGACTAGAGCGCCACCTGTTTCATTGTCTGGATCAACTGAAAGATGGTTGATCAACTGGTTCTCTGCACTCTGAGCGACAAAGACCAGCATTTCTGGAAAACGGTTTATTTGCTGAGCGATAGGATTTCTTCGTCGATCAATTAGTTGACCTCGGCTCTCCAAAAATGAACTGAGCGGGTAATTGATCGGCTTATACGCATCATCATCATCTCGCCATTGTAGATGAGTCATAAAGATTACCTCCAATTTAATTGGCGAGGCGATTGGCTTGTGGGAAAGTTAGAACTAAATGGGAAAAGATGAGTATTTCTATTTGCCCAGTCATGTGATTGAGTATTAGCTGGAACTCCAAATCGGAGATTATCATACTGAATCATTCCAATTACCCGTTTCATAAGAGCATCTAGTGGGTGGCTCATGCTCTCTAACTCACTACCTCGAAAGCAAAAACGTCCATCAGAAAAAACATTAGGATGAAAGATTGGTGTTATGAGCTTCACAGTAGGAAGCTTTCCAGGATCAGGGTAGTCTAAAGGAAACGAACTAATTTCTAAAATATGATTGGTTCGGTACTTTGGTGTTCCATTACTCAAAGATTCTACACTTTTACAATTGGAAAGCTGGAGTTGGTAATGCTCTGGAGGACGGCTCCCTTCAAGCATCTGAATCTTGATCGGCTCATTAAATGCACAAAGCTTTTGCAGTGCACGGTAGTCATTCAATAGACGCTCATCACGAATTGACATTTATGATCTGCCTCCCTCAGCTTCAGGTGTAAGAATAAAAACAGATTGCGGCACAATACCTGCATCCTGAAATGTATCAGAATCTCTCATCACTTTGTTTGTCTTTTCAAGAACAAGAGAACAGGGAACGCTAGACAGCCCAGCTAATTCTTGAGCAGCTTGTTTAAAATCTCCTAAAGTCATATCGGCTGGGACATCAGTTGTCTTGCGGAAGTCACCACTGAGATTTCTCACTGTTACGGTAAGCTGGTTCATAATTTAGCATTCCTCCGGTTTAGTTAAGGATAAATCTTCTGTCAACTCAAGCGTTATACGCTCATCCAAGTGAATATACTGAATAGTTTCTCTATGACAGAGATTGAAGAAGGAAAATGGTCGATCAGCATCTTCATGAGTATGATAAAGTTGACAATAATGAGGTATATCTCTGTCTCTATACCCACACTTAGAACAAATCTTTTGATTTTGTCTTACTAAATCTCTAGGAGTACCTATCAGTTCAACAGTTCCACAATTTTGGCAAAAAGCTTTGGATACAAAATCAAATGGCAGTTCTAATTTCCAATCTTTATTTAAGCCTAATTTAGAGGCAACTTGAATTGGTGTGTGCGCAAGCTTAAATTGAGGGAATTCTTCATTCCATTTTTTTGGAATTGAGTGGTGATCAGGGCATTCGTCGTCTATATTGAACTCAATGATTCGGAACCCAAGCGGTTGCCTTATTGGAAGAACTAGTTGTGTTCCTGGCTTTAAGTTGCTGCTTCCTAACAAAAACTGAACAAGTACTTCGGATTGATAAGCAGCAACAACAGAAGCTGTCATAATTGTTGTTGCTAGCTTTGATTCCTGATAGTCATCCTTTAAAAGACCACATGAGTAGCTCTCGTTGAACCGCTCCCATGCCGATGTATCCATCTTGCAGCGGTAGCAGGCAGTTTCGGATTTTCTAGGATCAAAAAGAGCTACATTACCTGAGTAATGATTGATTCCACCATCAATCCATGGAACTCCGACAGAATAGCACCTCTTGTTAAGCAATCGCCGCGCTCTTACAGTATCTAGACAGCCTACAACTGCATCCATCTTACTAAGTAGGCCACGACCAAAATCTGTTTCTAATTTTCCAATTATTGGATGAACATCAATGTCTGGGTTGAGTTCTTTGAGACGTTGAGTAACAACCTTAGCTTTATATCTACCAATGTCAGATTCTCTAAATAGTACAGATCGCGTCAGGTTATGAATTTCAATAGTGTCGTAATCAATAACCCAAATATTCCCAATTCCAAGCAACGCAAGATTTTTAAGTACCTCATTTCCTAATGCCCCGCACCCTACAACAGCAACCTTCGCTTCTGCTAGTCTTTCCTGTTTCCAGTTTGGGATGAGGCTATGCCGGGCATAACGTTCTTGAGACATACTACGACGGGGTGACCTTGCATAATTTTGACTCTGCATAAGATTAGTGCTCCACACTAATTAATTTTTATAATTCACCCAAGTAATTTAGCGAGGATCTTAATTAGCTGTCTCCACTAAGGACCTGCAGCACAAGGTCTCTGGTCAGCGGTTGCTGAGAACTGTGAAACACGAAGGCGACTTATATCAATCCGGTGCACCAGGATTGTGTACGTCTAGCATGGGCATGATTTGATAGGATGCAGGTCCCCCATGGTTCCACGACAAGAGACTTGTACCCAGAAGTTCTGAGGGACAACAAACCACAGCTTAAGGGAAATTGTCAGAATTGAGCATCCAAATCTCGTCTCTTTTTCATAAAAATATTTTCTCTCACCCTATTTCTTTATCAAGCAGCTTCAAATATCACTTTTAGTTGGGGTCTTAGTAGTAGTGGATGCTCCTGTGCAAATCGAGTAGGGTGTCCGTGCCTACCCCAGCGACCCATTCAAACTAGATGGTGATAGCGATGGAGTGCCCTGTGAAAGCATCTGAGGTGAAGCGTTCTCCTTGGAGCATCAAACCCCGCACCTTAGTTAAGCCTATTCTGCTTCTGGCTCTCCCTGGAGGGCTGGCGTTAGGTTTGCTCCTAACTGCCTATCATCCGGTCATGGTCTGGGCGCTACGGGAACGCCCAATTCATCAAATCTTTAGGCACTAAAGCTGATCCAACTGCTTTTTCAGGTCTTCTAGCTCGGCATCAACGGCTTGTTGATCTTGAGGAGACGCAGTAGTCTTAGCCTGAGAACTGGTCGCAGCTGAGGCAGTTTCGGGCAACTGATCCTGATTTTGAAACGTTCTCGGAGCCAGCATTTGAGCCTTCATTGCTTCGAGTTCGAGATCGGCATCTCCTAGCTCTAACGCGGCGAAGTAGCTCTCTAAATCGGCACCTGACAACTCAGCCGCTGCTTGCGATCGCGCTTCTAGCTGCAAGACTTTTTCCTCCATCCGCTCAAAGGCTGCCATTGCGCTGCTTGTGCCAAGATTGCCCACGGTGGCTTGCAATTGCCCGTTTAGCTTGGCATCCGCAATCTGTGCCGTCAGCCTGGTTCTCATCGTTTTTGCTTGAGAGATTTTGGCTTCTAAAAGAGTTAGATATTGTTTAAGGTTTCTAACCGAAACTGGTTCTTGATCAAGTTGAGCTTTAAGGCTGCTGAGAATCCCAGTGTGCATTTTTTTGCGGCTGAGAGCTTCCCGTGCTAGATACTCATCTCCTTTGTTCAGAGCAATTTGAGCCTTCTGTTTCCACTTATTGACTTCTGCCTGCGTCTGGTCGTACTGCTGTTGAAGTCGCTTTCGGCTAGCAAGTACACTGATGCTTGCTTGACGTGCTTTCTGCACATCTGCCTCCATCTGCTCAATCGCGCCATCCAGAAGCTTTTCTGGATCGATGCCTTGTTGCAGCAGACGATTTAAGCCAAATAGACCCAATCCAACCACAGCCCCACCTGCTGCCATTGAAGCTATCCCAACCCCAATCGCACTTCCACCAACGGCTACACCAACTCCCCCAATCGCTACTGAAGTTGCGGCACCTGCCGCTGCTCCGAGCGTCGCGGCAGGTGCAGAGGAAGTGTCGCCCTCAATGAGTGATCGCAGCGCTTCGTAAAGAGCAGCCCCTGTTAATGCACCAAGGGCAGCGAGTGGAACAGCACCCATGCTGTAGCCTGTTCCACCGGCTAATATTCCAACCTTGCCAATGGAAGCACCTGCAACGGCTCCTCCAGCAACTAGGGCAGATCCTCCGCTCAGGTAGCTTTCCTCGTCATTACCTTCGCTAGAGTTCAGTTCGGCTCGAACTACGCGGCTAATGCGGTCGAATAGTCCCATCGCGCTCTATTCCTAATCATGTTTTACTGGCAGCACCTAGTGCCTCAAGCTTAAGCGCAATTAACTTTGAATGTTTAGCGACGATTACGCAAATTTATCTCATCTTCGTAATGAGAATTGCTGACCTCTCTACTCAGTTGTCTTGAACTAGCTTGATCGCTTTGTTCAGACACCTATCACTAAATACCCTCCGATATCTAGGGGCTGCATTAATCTTCGTTACCTTGAAGGGATTCACCTTCTACAGATTCTCGCCAAAGCCACTGGTTGAGATAATTATCAAGTAATTGATTCAACGGAGGACGAGCTGTGTTGTAGTTATTTATAACCGCTTGGGATGGGCGACGGTTATGGGCGACGCAATTACGCATTTTTTCAATAGAATCCATACGTTCCTTCAGTCCTGCCAAAAACACTGCATCCTCTTCATGCTCAACCGGAACACGATTTAGCTCTGCGCGAAAAGCATCGTAGGTTTCAGAGCTAGAAATTGTTTCTAGCAAAACAGTTACCTGTTTAATTTCAGGTCGTTTATTAAGCCCCCTATATTGACTGAATGTTAAATAAAAGAATTCATTTTCCAATGCTTTCTTAACATCTTCAGATTTCAGATCCTTCTTCCCCATAGGTTCCGTAGATTCATCGCGTAACAGATTATAGGGATCGCCATCTTGATAAGCGTAAAGATAAATTAGCGTGAGCACACGCCGCAATTTCATTTCGAGTGTAAAGATCTCTTCAGCCCAATGAGCAAGATCGGCTTGAAGTAAGGGGTCTTCAAACTTGAAGACGTGAGAAATTGGGTCGGTGTCTACTAATGCTTCGGCAAACTCTTTTACAACGGTTTGCGCTTCATTCGTTTCTTCTGGTAGCTCTAGAGCGAAACATAAAAGTACGTTTTGTACAGTATTTTCAGCTTCATCTGTTGCCTCTTTTCCGAGTCGTTCGCTACGAAGGATAACCATTTGCTGAACTTCGTCAGAATCGAACTCATCATAGTTTTCCACTAGCACTCTGGTTAATACATTTACTAGAGTTTCACGGATACTGCTGCTGAATGCATTTTGGTAAAAGATTAAGAACTCGAATGTCATATTGGGACAGATCCAAGCAGTTGTTCTTCAAACCATCGCTTAGCTTCGTGCCACTCTGCCTGTGCTTCGACTCGTAAACCTTGGGCTTCTGAACGACGGTTATGTACTTCGGTTATGATACGCTCCTGAACTTCTGAAGGCGGAATAATAATTGGTATTGCACCAACCTCAGACAAGTTAATATTTGCCCTTGCAACTGGACGCTTAAAATAGTCTAGAAGCCGCTGACCTATGCTAGATCGAAGATACCAGCATACATATTCGCTCAATACTTCATTAGAACCAAGTCGAACAGCAGCTATAGCCTGATTGATATTGGCAGGTGTATCAAATTCATAAACACCTACTGCGCCGATAGTTGCGCCAACAATAGCAATCAATACATCGCCTTGCTGCAATTGGGAGCTTCTCATCTTTCCATCGTGAATCTCATTGCTTACATGAACTGCGCTTGTAGGAGTAACACTACCTTCAGAGGTGATTTCACCACTTCGTACAAAGCGAACTCCATTTGGTGGTTCAACATAAGCATTCCCTTTCGCTAAAGGAGTTGTCCCTGAGAAAATTCGCTCAGAAAGAACGCTAAGAGCTACTACACAATGATACGAACTCTGAATGGTTGCAAAAAGTTCCTGGAAATATGGTTTATTTGAGTAGGCATCGATTCGATCTCCCAGCATTTGAGATAGGCGAGTAGCATATATTTCACGAGCGTCAGGAGATGGCAATCTAATGCTAAGTGAATCCAAGATAAAATCGTCAAGGCTGGAAAAGAGAATATCGGCTTCTGCTAGTTTTTGTCTTCGCTGCGATCGCGCCTCATCCATAGCAGCAACCAATTCATGTTGCCCATCCAGTGGAGGCAGAGGAATAAGAAGATGTCGAATCTCTTCAGCATTGATATTGGTCATTCCAATAATTTGACGAGAGAAGCGATCAATCTGTAGTCGACCTGTAGAAGTACTTAAGAAGTCGGAGGCAAATTGCGGATCTAACAGTTGCTCATTGGTGCAGACACGAATAAGGTAAGAGGCGAAAACCCAATCTCCAGATTCGTTGAAAACTTCGCACTTGCCAACAAGCTCTTTAGAATTCGTGCGGTTAAATATGATATCCCCAGGATTCAATTTGTAAGTTTCAAACTGGCGATCAGTCAATTCAATGTATTTTACATCGCTCAAATCCCAACCATCATCTTGAAGGTTGCTCATTCGTAGGATAGGTATACCAGGTGGCTCTGATTTTGCTAGGGCTGAGGAACCGTATTGAACTGTCAAAACTAATTCACCAAATTGTCTTGGAGTGAAGAGCGAGTGTGCAAATCTCTCTTCTAGAAATGGTGTTATTCGCCAAAAATTTACATCAGATCTTTGTGGAACTTTGCCCTGCTCAACACCGAAACATGAAGCATCGATCTGTTCAGCAGGGCTTAGACGAAAAAAGGTGATGGATCTCTTTGGAACGCTCGCCACTGAGCGACCAAGCCAGTATCAGGAATGATTTCACGGTGATGTTCACTCCATCCTGGTTCTTTAGGATTAATCGTACTCCACTCAAAGTAGACGCGGTAATCGAATAGATCGCAGCTTTGCCGCTCTATTTTTTCTCGTCCTGGAATCTCTCGCTCGATCGTTACATTAAAGGTTTTTCGTCCTGTCGCGTCATAGCCAATGTTTTCCGCCAGAGCCATGAAGATTGGTGCATCATTAGGTACCGTTTCTCCATCTTTTAACCGACGAAGAAAAACGATACTTGCCTTTACACCAGCATCGTAGTAAGCAAAGGCAAACTGAGGCAGACTGACAACCGCAAGAATCTGGAAATGAGACAGCATCCAATCACGTACCCCTTGTAAGGAGGAATTGGTAAGAATTCCATCAGGTAGTACAATCCCTGCACGCCCTTCACCAGGTTTGAGATATGACCAAACCCGTTCAATAAACAAAATTTCCGTCTTGATGCTAGTACGGGCCTTTACTGCTTTTGCTCCCCGCTTTGCGTCTCTCTCTCCTTGAGTTGATTCATCTGGTTCTGTACCAGTTGTAGATTTATTTAGATACAGACGCAAATCAAACTGATCGAGATATCCATCACCTTTTTCGGTCTTCTTGACCACTGAACCAAAAGGTGGATTAGTCAGAATCAAGTCAAACTTACCTGGCATAAGCTCAGGTTTAATCGCAGTCAACTTGGGCAAAAAGTCAAGCGCATCGTGTCCCACGATATTGGTATGACCATCATCATGAATGATCATGTTCATCTTAGCGACACGAGCTAGTTCTTCATTAATTTCGATTCCAAATAGATTATGTTTTGCAAAGTCATGCCAATGTTTGTAATGATTGACACTCTGAAGCGGATTAGTCTTATGGTTGGGATAACGGCGATTTGCTTCCCGGCGAATATGGTCGAGCGCATAGAGCAAAAAGCCCCCCGATCCACAAGCGGGATCAAGCACAAGCTGTTTGCGCTCTGGGTTTAGAAGTTCAACAGAAAAAGCAATCAGTTCACGAGGCGTGAAGAATTGACCAAAATCACCCTTGAAGAAGCCGCCCATAAACTCTTCAAAAGCGACACCTTTTGTATCGAGTTCAGTGCGATCTAGGGATAAAGCTTCTAAATGTTCGACTACATTGGCAAGAACCGGGGGATCTATGTTTATTTTATCGGTAAAAACCCCTGGTTCGCGTTCCTGTTCGGTCGCGTAAAGCTTCAAAATACGTTTTGCAAGTTCTTCACTACTCTCACCATCTCTTCGCTGAAAGGCATAGGGTTGATCATCTTCAAGATCAGGATTTTTTTCATCCCGATATTTAACAAATACAATCTTGCAGAACTCGCCAAAAGCCGAAATTGGACTGCGGCGACCACCTTCCCAAAGAGTCTGGTGGCATTTGCGAATGGCAGAACGTAATTCTTCACGAGGGACAGCAGAAAGATCTTGCCCTGGCTTGTTCTTATAAAACCGCCATTCAGGAGGCTTGCCATAACGTTTTGGAATGTCCGTTAGGTGGTTACGCTCACGCTCACCGGGCGGAAACTTGTCAAAGCGTAGGAGACGACGGGTTAAACCTGCGATCGCACCACAAAATGGAGCACCGAGACTAGCACGATTACCACAGGCTTGCTCAATGGATTGAGCAAACTCAGCATCACTGACATCTGAACGCTTCGCCTCAAAGACAAAATAAGGGTCTTTGCACTCGTCATCTTTGTAAATTACTAAGTCAGCCAAGTCATTGGGAGTCCGTCGTGGTACTCTCACCTCAAACTTGATCTGATTAGGGTCGTATTCGTATTTGTAAATCAGTTCAGCCCAAAACTCAGCCCGAACTTTCTCCTCCGGATCAGACCATCGCTCGGAGTGATCAGCAGCAATGTAGCGGATGCGTTCCTTTTTACCTTCACCCGTAAGCTCAGCGTGACTGTCTTCAATTGCCTGTTCGAGGTAAGTCTTGGGAGTTTCAGCCGACATTATTGCTATTTTTTAACTTAATCTTAGTCCGGCTATAGTTTAAACCTGAATTGGCGCAATCTTGCCTATTAGTCAGCTTAACTTTTGTATTGGCTGGGGTGCACCTGGGTCTGACGTATAACGGCGACATTCACCGGCTGCCAGCTTCTTTCTCACTCGGTAGAACCTTCTTTCTTGAGTGCCTTCTTAGGTAGCTTGTGCTGGATAGTGGGTGCTTCTGGTAGCAGTTCATCTATGGGCAGTTGATCGCATTACAACGGCTTAATTTTGGGCATCTGGTTAATAATTTGACAAGGGGTTTGTAGAGCGGTCTAATTTATTGACGCTTGTTGGATGGATTTGTTGGATGAATTTGTTGGATTGTTGGATGCCTTGTTGTGTCGTCATCCAACAGCGATCGAGCGGGTCTATCCTCATCCAACAGCCAACGCCCAACAAACGAGTTCCTATGAGTAATTACCTTCATCGTCTACCGTCAACTTTGATTCTGCTACCAGAATATCTAGGAAGGTTTGATAATCTTTTGTGCTAGTGATGCCCGTCTTTTTAAGACAGCAAGATTGAACAATCTCACGAACTTTGATCGGCGCTTTCTTCCTCACATAGTCAATCAGAATTTGCTCCTCATCTTCCCCGTCTACCTTCACTGATTCTTGGCTGTCAGCAGGTGCCGATACACTCATGGTCTGAATCTTTCGATTCAACTCGTTAGCCAAGATATCGCCTTCAGTTGGGTTCGAGCCTAGCGGCATCTGCTGAATGGTTTTGCCACTATCTCGATCGAACGCCGAGTAATTTTCAGCCTTGGGTGTAGGAATAAATTCACCCGCGATCGCCATGACTCGATCGACTGGTGACTGAGCAATCATCGCCTTAAATTCTGACTCTGCCAGTTCACCATTCGATCTCCCAAACTGAATCAACTTCTTAGCACGGGTGTACTCGTCTTCTCTGAACAGTCCCACCTGGGTAAAGTTTTTCAGCAGTTCATCGGAGCCAAACGAGTCACCCGCGTTAAAGCTTTGAGTGATGGCAATTAAGTGAATGCCCTCACTGTCACCTGTCGAGATAGCAGAAACTCCGAACCGTCTAAACTCTGCAAACAGGGCATTGCTCACAGATTCCTTGATGGTGAGCAGCTCGTCAAGGACGAGAAACAGCCTCATCCCCCTGGTCACATCTGCCTGAGAGACAAGATTTCTGGCTTCAGATAGAAATTCAACTATCTTCTCTGCATAATCTTCTGAGCTTAAAGCGATGCCCTTAAAAGCAAAGTGCCGAATCCGTTCATGTCTCCAGTAGCCAGATTCTTTAACGTCGCCTTTGGGGTCTAAGACCAGGGCGATCGCGTTTGGATATTGGTCAAGCTTCCATCTGAGCAGATTTGAGGCAAATATCCCTTTACCACTACCCTTTGAGCCAGCAACATAGAACGAGTTATTTCGATCGCAGACTTCCCTCAACTTGCTCAAAACGATGGGCGTGACAGGGATTTGAATCTCTGGAGTTTTCCAATCAGACTGAGCAGCCGGGGAAGCTGGCACCTCTACAGCACCCAACTTTGTGGCAGTTCCAATGGGTGAAGCCGTCGCGATCGACAACTCCTCAACAGGGTAGGGTGCCATTGGTATCGGCACCGCTACAGCAGGTAGAAAACTTTGCATCCGTTTTGCGTCGCCCGTAATGAATGCTTTTAGTGTTTGTTCATAGGCAGCCGCTACGCGATCGCTCTCCTCACCTGCTTTGAGTTTCTGATTGACTGCCTCCACAAATTCAGGATGGTTATGCAGAAAGTCAGCCTCAAACTCTCGCTCTTGTTTTATCGCTCTGCTATTCCATGCCGTTAGACCCGCATAACTTAGCGCGGCGATCGGGGCAAGAATGGGCAGAGTGAAGCCACTCAAAGCGAGAGTGCCACACGCAGCAACTAACGATATTGCAGCCGTCCCTAGAGCGATCGCGGTGTCTGTTCCACTAGCCCGTTCATCGATATCGACTATTCTTAAAACCTCACCCCGATCGAGGGTGAAGCCTTGCCTAACCAGTTCAGAGGCGATCGGGTTGCTGTCAGATTCATAAAAGATTGCCATTATAATTTCTCCATCATTTCTGGAAATCAATCAGACCAGGGATCTATGTAATCGGCAGAGTAGAAGCCTGTTAAACCTTGCAATTCGTACATCCACACACCGTCATCAAGGTCGTGAACTCGTTTAATAACCTTCGTGGCGTAGATTCTTTCATTCCAATGCAAGGTCACAAGGTCATACTGTTCAAATCTGGGTTCAGGAATGTCCATTTCTGTTTCTCCATAGTTTCAAAGTCTTTTCAATCGATGGATAAAGGGGTATGAACATCTGCCATACCCCTTTCTATTACTGAGTTATAAGCGAACCGTAGACCGACTGACCGCTTCTCGAATCTTGCGAACTTGCTCTCTCTCTTCTGGTGAAAGCAGGTTCTCTGCACATCGGCTAAACAGTCTCAAACCTTGCTCAACTCCACAGATGCCGACGATCGCCAGCAACACACCAGACCACGAAACACCGACCGGGGAAAGGATGCCCCCACCGACTACCAGAACGGCAATCTCTAAGCCGTAGCAGGCATAACGAACAAACTCACCCACCCTGTCTTGATGCTTCTCGCGGGTGAGATATCGCTGCACTTTAGAGCGGGCTTGTGGGTTCAGAATGTCGTTGATGACGGGCATCTCTAGCGGCTTGCGTTGCAGCTTGACCAGTGACCCGATCGCGGCGCTGATGTTGAGTTCATCCAAGATGGGCAGTAGTTCAAAGGTTTGGATCGCACCCCAAACTAGAACTCCTGCTAGAGACGCGCCGCTACCAGTGACCGCCATTGCAGCTACCCACGCTTTGATGTTGAGAGACGCGGCGTAAGCAGTGAAGCCACCCGCTAGAATCATCGCTCCACGCCAACTGATCACCCATTGAATAACGTCTCTGATGCCTAACAAGAGATCATCGGGGTCAATGCGTCCGTTATGGTTGCGATCGAACGGGTTTGATTTCTTGCCCGATTTGTAGTTTTCATAAGGTGCGTCTTCTGGATGATCCTTCTCTTGTGGCTTAGGATCTGCGGGTTGTTGTCTGCGCTGTGAATTGGTACGAACTGCCATGATTTTGAATCTCCTAGTGTTTAGTTGCTGCTAATGGGTGAGCGTTGATGGGGAGGTTGAAAGCCTCGACTGATGAGGACTTCGCTGATTTGTTTGGCTTGACCTTGCCTCACATAGTCGATCGCTCGATAACCGTTGATTTGACCTGTTCGACCTTGCCAATCACAGACCAAGGTGCCGGGTTCTAACGGTTGTTTAGATGCGCGATCGATAGGAATTGAATTCGCTTTTACAAAGTTGAGCGGCGTACATGAAGCGGCTCTCTGAGAGGCAATCAAGACGGCTTGTGAGGTTTGATTCCAGGCGATGATTCGAGGTTGAATGGCTGCTAGGCAGACTCCGATCGACAAAGCACTGCTGACACCTAATGCGATTCGTTTCAAGGGATGGTTCACTTTGCACCTCGCTCGATCGTCGGTATCTGAACCTTGAAGGTGATGCCCCGATCTCGAACTGTGTAGCCAGCACAAAAGCAGATCACGCAGAGCGCGACAGTTACGATGCCGCCCAAGGTTGAGCCGTCGTCATTGTGGTAGTTCATCGCTTTCCCCCCAAAACTTCAAAACGATCGCGTCTGGGTGAACGTCTTCAGATTCAACAATCCACCCGTTATCGATCCACTCCGCTACATCCCCCGGATCACCCGTGAAGTAGTCTGCTGTCGTTGTTGAAAGGAATCTGCAAGTGATTCGCCCTCTTTTAGCAACAGCCCCTAGATACTGAAACACAGCGCTTGTGTCTACCACGTTGCTCTTAAAGATGATGGGATCGACTCGAACTAGGGTGCCAAAGTCGATTGCTTCAATTTCAATCACTTTCTGACCTCTTGCATCTGGAGAAGCTTGATCGGCTGCCCCGTGAAATATTGGAAGGCGAGACATCCACCCAGACAGAGCCACGTCACCGCAAACCAGGCTAAGAGACGTTTTGAGTAGTCGGTCACTGGTCTTCCTCCTCAAACTCAGAGAACCGATCTAAAAGCGCGGCGATCGCCAACATAAATGGAGAGCAAAGCAAGATCCAAACAAAACTAAACAGAGATAGAGGCAGTGTTGTAACCGCCATCTGTAACTGGGTTTTCTCTGGGTGTGCGGCGCAGCGCTCCCACAAGAAAGGTAGTAATCCAAAACAAGTAAAAGTGACAGCACCCAGACGGTCGAGTGTTCGCATCATTCCGCGCCCTCTGGTAAGTAAATCCCTTCAGCGATTTGATGGCAGATTGCAATGACTAGGGGCATTGAGTGAACCGGGTTTGTCCAGTCACAATCGGGATGAGTGAGCAACCCGTGAGCGTCGTAGTCATCTGAGGTTTCGCCATGTTCTGCCATGAACTCACCAAAGCTTGACCAGTCAGATTCGTTGTAGCTACAGCACTGACCACCCCAAGCGGCAATGTCTGTGAGAATGGCAAACTTCTCAATCAGACAGAGCGATTCTAGGTAGTCGCCATAGATGGCTGCAATCTGGGCAAGCCTGCCGTCGTGATAGGTCAGCAGTGAATTTTTACTCGTCATAATTGATGAATCTCCAAATGATTTGTGAGTCGTTTGAGAGTGCCGATCGCGGGTCTGTCCAGGAAGCGCGATCGGCTTTTGATTGTTAGCTGTCAAAATCCATTGCCAGAAATGCAGTGCCGGGGGGCGTGTCCTGAGTGCTCAGGGCATCCTCATGAGGTAATGGCAGATCGACCGGGGTGGGCAGTGAGACGACGGGTGAAAGCTGTACTCTCATGTCATGACTGCTCAGGACATCCCCGGACATACACCGGGCTAAGTCTTGCCCATACCGTCTGACCAGCAGGTTAATCAGTGCCCCCGGTCGCTCATGTCCTGTGATGCCCATGAGTGACTTAATTTGTTGAGCAACCTCGTCTGTAACCGTGATTTGCAGCATCTTAGACATTGGACATTTGACGCTCACAAGCGCCTCTCACAGAAGCGGTTTGAGGCTGCGTAGGCACGATGAAAACTTGAGACAGCTTAGGTTGAATCGAGGACAGCAGCGCAGCGCCCCCACCCGTGAGAACTAAGTTAGAAACCGATTGCAAGTGATTCGCGTGTTGAGTTCTCAAGTAGCCTTGAAAGTCTTTTAGGAACTCGCTGGCATACTTCGCTTTGACAGCTTGCCAGTTGGCCGCACTAATCTTGCCCAGCGTGTCTTGCTGCAAAGCTTGAGAGATGGCAGAAAGGTTTACCGTCCCACTGTTGTCTTGGGTCAGTGCGCGAACTGTTGGGTCATCTGCGATCGCTTTTACTAGGTTGATCACTCCCAGTCGTGTCACTGGGGCACCGTCAACAATTTGACCTGACTCATCTATGAACCAAATTTCAGCCGTACCATAACCCAGTTCAATGAGTAGGGTAGAGCCATCTTTGAGTTGACTCTTAGCGCTGTGAAAGCTTCCTAATCCCTCCATCGTGGGGATCACCTGAGTTACGGCACACTGAATTTTTACACCGTTGCGAATCACCTTGTATTGACCTTGCAGTGCGACCTTGAGGGCTTCTAGGGCTGGCTTATCCCAATGGGACGCAATCACGATTAAGTCTCTGCCGTCGTCGCTAGGACGTAAGCAAGCGGCAAAGCTTTCACGGGCGGTTTCAATTTTCGAGCGGTGAGAGTTGCTAACGTGATCGCCCTGGCAGACTCTCGCCCCGTACCATCGGGGGCGCTGCCCTTCCAGAATCACGATCGGGTTCTCATCGTCGCTGTGAGCGTGAACACTGGGATTCTCTCTGTGTCCGGCTGCAATGACGAGAGAGCCTTCGCTGTCATGGCGCTTCAGAAAGCTGTTGGAGTTTTCAAAGCTGACCAGGCGCGTGTGTTTGGCATTGGCAAGGGTTGAGATCGGGATCGATTGAGCGGTTAATGTCATGAACTATTTTTGAACTCGTTCGACTCACCTTAGCACGATTCTTTCTATGACGTGATATGTTGAACACAGAAACAGAATAAATCGTTCGATTAAGAGTCATGACAGTTAAATCACCACAACAAACTAAACTAGAGTTATATATAAAAAGCTCTAGAGAGATGACGACTAAACAACTAAGGATTAATCACATCCTCTTGGGCGATGAGGACTGGAAAAAAATGCTGACCGCTTGCGACGAACTGGGGTACAACAAATCATCAATCCTGAAGAACGCTTTGCAGGGCTATTTCAAGCGCTATCGAGATTTCTATGTGAACGCTGGGATTCTAGACGCAAAAGCGCGGGGTATCACCTCGTCAGAGCATTTCATCACGCTTAGAGACGTTAGTGAAGATGCACTTCCTCATTACCTGGATTCTCTGCCGTTGTTTGGTCAAAGTCCGATCGACACGATCGCCCCAATTCCAAACGAGGAAGGAAATAAACGTAAATACAACATTGTGGAGCTATCCGCTTTTAACTTTGTTTTGTTACGGGTAGGCAAAATTGTTCATCGTGACAGCTATTCACAGATGGTTGGGCGAATGGTGAAAGTTCATCTCATCGATAACTGGGAATCTGTTT
>Ga0209511_1001548_pt1 | contig 20279 bp, 15 predicted proteins | sample SSSSmetaG_FD_184141 | JGI IMG/M metagenome (GOLD analysis project Ga0209511, IMG submission 184141) | Glacier valley bacterial and archeal communities from Borup Fiord, Nunavut, Canada, to study Microbial Dark Matter (Phase II) - ​SSSS... | ecosystem: Environmental > Aquatic > Freshwater > Ice >...
CATATTCGGGGGTACGCAGTTTCAGGCGGTAAGGGCTGGTATTTTCCATAAAAGTCAGCATGTTAGCGATGCCGTAAATATCCACCCCCGCCGCCCAAAGTTCCGGGTAGGTCGTCACCGCCGCCAGCACCATAAAACCGCCATAGCTCTGACCATAAACCGCAATCCGAGTAGCGTCGGCGTAACCTGTCTCTCGCAACCACTCCACTCCCGCCTTTAAGTCCGCCACCGAGTCCATTCGCTTGCGTATATCATCCTTCGCCAGATACTCCCGCCCGTAGCCACTGCTGCCCCGCACGTTAGGCGCAAGAATCCCGTAGCCCCGCGCCACATAATATTGCAAAACGGGATTCCAGCTAAAACGGGTCTGGCTTTCCGGCCCGCCATGCACATAGACTATAAAGGGCAACCCACTTTTTTTAGCTGGCGGTCTGAACAACATCGCTGGAATTTGCAGCCCATCAAAAGAGGGGTAATAAATCAATTCTGACTCAACAAATTTTGTGAAGTTAAGCCCACCACGCGGACTAAACGTAACCTGATTGAGTTCGCCGCTATCGAGAGAATAAACCCAAATGTCGGCATTCTGAACATGACTACTAAAACTAAAAGCGATAAATTTGCCGTCTGGCGACCAGACTGGAACCGACTGAAACAGCCCAATCCCTAACGCCACCCCCTTTGGCAAACCCGTAATTTCGGTTTCCGCGCTACTGGCAAGGTCAAGGATAAACAGACAGGAATAACCATCCTGATTAAGCTCGTACAATAATTTCGTGCCATCCGGCGAAAGGCTCTGACCCTCGCTTTCCAACAATTTATCGCTCAGGAAAGTAATTTTGCCGCTATCCAGCTTCAAACAGGCTGGGCCACTAAAGCTACGTCCCAGATTGGTTGAAAGAAAGATTTCGTCATTATTCGGGCTAAACTGAGCATGACTATAGACCGCCGCGCCCTCATGCGGGGTTAGATGGCGGGGGGCTGTAGCGGGATTTGCCAAATCCAGCAAAAAGAGGTCAAAATCCAGGTTAGTATTAGCCCGCCGAAATAAAATATAACGCTGGTCGCCCGACCAACTTTCTACATACAGGGTCGCCTCGTCCTGATAGACCAGCCCAGGTTCGCCCCCGATTTCCTGCGTATAAATATCAAAAAAGGCCGGATGGCGGCGGTTGCTGCTGAAACAAAAGGCTTTGCCATCGGCCCGCCACGCTCCGAAGTTATTTTTATGCTGGGGAGTATCCAGCAAAGGGGTAATACTGATGCCGTTAGCGGTGTCGCCTTCTAGCAGATAAAACTGGTCTTGCTCGTCCCCGCCTCTGTCGCGAGTTAACAAAAAGCTGTTATTGTCGGGGCTGGGGTGCAAACCCGTCACGCGGTCACTAAAAAAGGTAAGCTGCTCCGGCCAGCCGTTCTTGCCATCCCGATTTACCGCCCAAACCTGATAGGTCCCGGTAATATCGCTCAGGAGTAATAATCGTTTACCTTCTGTCCCAAAGCCGGGATAGATAGCATTTTTCACGTTCAAATATGCGTCAAAGTCTAACAAGTTTTCCGCCTCTTTAGTTAGTTGTTAGTTATTAGTTGTTGGTTGTCGGAAGAAAATTAACAAGGATGAACAGGATATTAAGAAGTAACGAGTAACGAGTAACGAGTTGAAAGCCTGTTCCCCCTTCCTGGAATCCGGGAAGGGGGAAATTCGTAGGAGGATGCTCCGTCATCCGATAGGTATCGCAGAACAGAGCCTGCTCCTACAAATTCTTCCTTCTTTATTCTTGCTCCTTGCTCCTTGCTCCTTTATTCTGAGTTCTTCCTCATAGTAACACCCCCTAATTCATTAAGCAATTATGAGGAAAAGGGTGATATGATATTATAAACAAAGAGCGCGTACTATTTGTCAATTGCCGGGGGAAGCTTGAAGTTAATATTGGGTAAATCAGCGTTTATTCTATAACGATAACGAACTTTACTTGTAGCCAAGGAGAACAACGACATGTACCCGCCACCAAATCAGGGCAACGAATATCCAAACCAAAACCCTCAGCCACCCTACGGACAGCAACCGCCATATGGGCAACCCCCCCAACAACCACCCTATGGTCAGCCTCCCTACGGACAACAACCGCCTTACGGGCAGCAGCCACCCTATGGACAACAACCCCCTTATGGGCAACCGCCTTACGGTCAGCCACCCTATGGCGTGCCACCCCCAATGGCCCAACCCCCGGTAGCCTCTAATGGCTGCGGAAAGGGCTGTATTGTGGCAGCGGTGTTGGTCTTCTTCCTGGGGGTAGCGGCAGTAGTGATATTTTTGTTTGTGTTAAACCGGGTAGTAGACACTGCTACCAAGCTAGTGGGCGATATACCCCTCCCGCCTGCCAACGGTATTACTGAAAAGAAAGGTAAGCTGGACGCTTGCAAGTTGCTGACTAAAGATGATGTGGTTTCTTTGCTGGGCAACGGCGTTACCGTAAGCAACGAAGGTAAGGATTGCAATTTTGAAAGCCCTCAGTCGGTCGGATTTTTGCAAGTGACCTACGAATTCGGCAACCACGACGATTTTCTTTACCAGAAGCAGCTTTATAGCTCGGTGGGTAAATTGGTAGGAGGAGTTGCCATCGGCGTGCCAACTGAATACGCCTCTGTCGGGGGTATTGTAGGCGCACAAAGTCAGGATATTAACGGCCTGGGCGACGAAGCTTTCTGGAACGGGGCTTTTCTGGGTGTCCGCAAGGGGGATAAATTGATTATTCTTTACGGGTTTACCATCCAGCTAACGGGAACGCCTACCGCCTCCAACCTTGACCTGCTGAAAGGGATTGCCCAAAAAGCCCTTACCAAAGCTTAGAGAAAGTTAGTTAACCTAACCTCTCTATGTATTCCTAACAGCCTTTTGTGCAAAGGGAGATTTAACTCCCTCTACCTATGTGAGAGGGTTGGGGTGAGGGTTTCTTGACCTAACCCCTTAACCCCCTTCCATGAATCAGGGAAAAGGGAATAAATCCTGCAATTTCAGGGTAGACACACGGGTCTACCCCGACAAAAATCTTCCCGATTTTAGATATTCGATTTCTATCCTTGATTGACCCGGTTGCCAGGGCCAAACTTGAGTGAGCCACCGACTATTATCGAAACGGCTGAGCCACCATTTTTCAGCTTGCCCAGGCCATCTTTTTGCCAGCCAATCCAGGTGTAATAAGCAAAATTACCAGGCCCGCCCTTCACCAAAAGGCCAGAGCCGCTATTGCCACTAATCAGGTTGCCTGTGGCGAGCTGCCCGGACACCCCTAGAATATTACTGCTAGAGCCAACATTAATTTCTACCCCACCAGCGTTAGCCGAGGCTGTCAGCCCGTCGGCGGTGCCAATCCAGTTGCAGGTTAGCTGGTTACTGCTACCACTTAGCTCCAGGCCAAACCCACCATTGAAACCGACTACCTTGAGACCGTTGACTGTGACCTTACCGTTCAGGCGCAGACCAGCCACCGTATTTGGTTGGCTCAGAGCCGCTCCGGTCAAGCTAACCCCTGGCACACCCCGCCCGTTATTATCAGAGCTACAACCGCCATCAATAGTGATAGCCTTGCCGTTATCATTTTGCACCGGGGGTAGGGCCACTTGCACCGAAACCGAGGTCACATTTGCAAAAGTAATATTTACGTTGCTGGTATCGGTTTTGGCGGTAGCAATGGCATACGAAAGCGTGCCGCAGGTCTGACCCAAACCGTCGTCGGTGCTGCTAGTCACCACATAGGGCAAGCACGAGGAAAAGTTAAATACCGCCGTTACGGGTTCGTGGTCAGTGGCGCGCACCACATAGTTAGGGTCTTGATAAAAATCGGCATTCAGATGCACCATATCGCCTTCGACAAAAGAAGTTACCAACGGCTGGCTATAGAGCAAATGGTCAATAGACTGTGAATTCCCCTGGAAAATATAAGAATAACGGTCTGCCGATAGCGGGATATTATCCACCACATCCGTCAGGTTTTGGGCGGTGGTTGGCCCGCTTTTCAGGATGTTCAGGGGGCTGGCAAACTCGAAATCGTTCAAATCGCCATCCACAATAATTCGGGCGTTCGGGTCGGCGGTCTGAAGCTGATTGATAAAGTTGCGAATGATAGTGGCCTGTTGGTTGCGCTTGGTCTCGGTAGATAAAACCGGGGGTTGCACCGGGCCATATAACGCCCCATCGCCAATCTTCGAGTTCAGGTGATTGCCAATAATCACAAACCGTCTGCCGTTGAACACAAACTCCCCGGTCAAAGGCTTGCGGCTATCACTAAAAGCAGCGTTAGTGGGGTCAATCCGACCCGGGTTATAGAGCAAAGAACCACCAACTTGAACGCTATTAGCGGTAGTGGAATCAGGGACAGGGCGGTCAGCAAAAGTCAGCCCCCGGTCAGTACGATAGAAAAAGACCTGCCGGATATTCCCACCCGGTTGCCCGCCATCCTGATTATTGACCGGGCTAACATAGCGGTAACTGTAAGTTATCCCCGACAGCCCGTTAATCTTGTCCCGCAACAGGTTCAGGTTTGCGTCGGCAATGACTGTCCCATCGCTGGTCGGGCCGCTATCGTCCTGTATTTCTATCAGGGTGATTACATCCGGCAGCTTGAGGTTATTGACAATCTCCCCTGCCAATTTATTAAATTTAGCATCGGCATTGGTGACGGTAGCACTGAAATTCTCCAGGTTAAAAGAGGCTATCCGCAAATAATTGGGATTAGCGATAGCCACCAGGGTTTCCGGCTGGGCCTCGGCAGTGGTATCTATACTACCCGCCGAAATCGCTGCCTGGGTCTGAATTACAAAATTATCCGAAACATAATCAAGCGGGCCGATAATATTAGCGGTAATTTTATCGCCAACCGAAAGTTTAGGAGCAGGCCCCGCCAGACTGTTATCAATCATAAAGCGTTCGGGGTTAAAATCGCCAGAACTGATAGTCACACCGCCCCGCGAGTTAAAAGTAACGCCCGTCCCATTGTCTGGCACTACCACAAATTCCCCGCTAGTAGTGGTCGGGCCAACCACCTTTAGCGGCCCGTCAATTTCCACCAACATCCCTTCCAGCGATTCCAGGAAATCTACCGCGCTTTTGCTAGGGTCATAGCCACCGTTAGTGCTGGGGTCATAAACCACGCCAGGGATTTTGCGGATATTTGGCCCGCTACGGTTAGGGTCAACCGTAATTATTACCGGGCTGATTACTGCGCCCACCCCCAGACTGACGATATTGGCAGGGGTGGTAGCCGAAATTTCGGACATGTCGTTAAAATCCTGAGCCGTGCCCGTTACCCGCACCCGATTGCCAACCGTAACGGTGGGGCTGCTGCTGGTAAAGACAAAAATGCCTTCGGAGGTAGCGTCGTTAGCACCTCCCGTGGGGTCTTGCATAAAAAAGCCGTTGCTCTTTTTGCCCGTTACAACCCCTTCGCTGCTGACCGCCCCGGTGATAGTAATAACCCGTGAAGCCCCCTGAATCTGGGCAATCGGGGTATAAACCAGAATGTTGACGGTCTGGTTAACTGGGGGATTCACATTATCCGTTAGGCTGGCGGTGAAGGTAGCCGTGCCAACAAAACCAGTTGTCAGAGTCACGTCATAAATAATATTGGCCGTCCCCTGCCCGCTATTAATCGTAACGCTACCAACCCCCGTTCCTGCGGTTGCCGACCAGTTATAAACCCCCTCCGGGTCGTTTCCGCTCAAGACCACCGTGAAAGGCGCGGCATTCTTGGCTTTGCTGATGATGGGGTTGGCGGGGGCGGTGATGGTGGGTGGGGCGTTCCCGCTAATATTAACCAGAATATTGACGGCCTGGTTAACGGTAGTGTTAACATTATCCGACAGGCTGGCGGTAAAGCTGGCAGTTCCGGTAAAACCCGCCTGTAGTGTTACCTGAAATGTGATATTGGCGGTGCCCTGCCCACTATTGACGGTGACGCGGCTAAGGCCAGTTCCGGCGGTTGCCGACCAGTTGTAAATCCCGCCATCGTCACTCCCAATAAGATTAACATTAAAAGGCGGAGCGTCCTGAGCAACCGTCGTTATTGGGTTGGCGGGCGGAGTAATGGTTGGCGGAAGGTCGTTGCCACAGCCGTTGGTAGCGGAGGTACTGGTACGGGGATTAGGTGCGCCAGTAGCAAAATCAACGCTATTGGCATCGGTATCGGTACAGCCGTTAGAGGCCCGTAAATCGGCATTACTATTGCTCGGCGCAGGGGCGGGGTTGCCTTCTGAAGCATTTGCGCTACTACCATAACCAATAAAATCTACCCGGCTGGCCCCAGCACAATCGCTCCCACTACAGGCGGTGGTGCTATTAACCAGAGCCACTTTGCCCGCCGTCGCACTCATGGCAATAGAGCCAGTCGCATCGGGAGTAGGTAGGTCTTGCGTACCGCCAGCCCCCGCCCCTTCCTGAATTAAATAATAGTGACCAGGGGCAATCGAGCCTGTGAGGTTGGTAGCTTGCCAGGTTGTGAGGGTTGCACCACCATATTGCACCGACCAACCGCTGATATTCACGGTTGTAATGCCCCGGTTGAAAATCTCGATAAAGTCGTTGCGGTAGGTTGCCCCGCTATTACCACCCCCTCCGTAAACCTGACTTATCACCAGGCTATTAGAAACGGCGTTGGCGGTAGGGTTGGTCAAGCCAAGTGGAAAAAACAAGTTCAAAATAAGAAGAATAAATACAAAAGCCCGCCCAATCAGGAATTTAGCTGGGCGGGGAAGAAAATTCGGGTACAGGTTCATCTAAAAACCTCCTTGCTTCAGTTCAGCCCGCGCAGCCGAACAAGCTCTGGCAAACACTCCTGAAAACAAGAGCAGCCTGAAATCTCCTCCCATAATATATAAATTTTCTCTTTACCCCTGAAAATATGACTAAAACGAGGATGCTAATGAGGATATTTTGGTGGAAAGTTGGTCAGGAGTCAAGCGCAGTCGCGGTTCATTTCGTCATCACTTTCGCTGGTACGATAAAGCTCGACCAGCCGATTGTGACCCTTGCCGTCCACTAGCCAGATTTCGCTTTCCAACTCCTGCCGCAATAAACGAGCCATGTCGCGGGCCATCCCGCCAATATCCCCGACGGTGGCCCTGGCACTCCAACGTAAATAATAGTTAGCGGTCTCGCTGGGAATCGGGCTTTCTTCGTCGGGGTACTGTTTGAGGTGCAACGAATAAACTCCCGGCTTACTTTCGGGGTCAAGGATATAATCACCCCGCCCCTCCCGAAATTTGAAACCCAACCCCGGCAAACTATTCAAGAATTCCGCCAGCTTTAACGGGCGCAACCCGGCTCGAAAATGAAATTCGTAGGTACAAGTGTAAAGAACCAAATCCATAATATTACTTTCTCTAGTCTTTTTTCTTCGGCAAGCGGCACATCAGGTAAATTTCGTCGTTGGGGCGGGTGGCGGTAAAAGTTTTTGGTTGTTGGTTATTCGATTCCCCCATCCGATGTAGGGACACGATGCATCGTATCCGGGGCTAGGGGGTTAGGTTTGTTCCCTATTCTGACTCCTGACTCCTAAATTCTGACTCCTGTTTCTGAATCTTTCCCAATTATATCAGGTGGGATAGATATTGCATACCAAAAGCATATATAGTATAATCAGCTAAGTTATTAAAGATACGAAGGTTGAAAGTAACAGTTTTTTATGACAAACAGAACAAGCGGATATAATTTCCCAACCCAATTGCTTAAAACCCTGCGTTTCGCCCGACAGGTAGCGGTTTTAACCGGGGCAGGTATTTCGGCAGAAAGTGGTCTGGCAACCTTTCGTGACCCAATGACGGGGCTATGGGCAAAATTCCGCCCCGAAGAACTGGCAACCCCCGAAGCTTTCCAGCGCAATCCTAAATTAGTCTGGGAATGGTATCAGTGGCGGCGCGAACAGGTCGAAAAGGCTGCTCCTAATCCCGGTCATTTTGCCCTGGCCCAAATCGAAAGCAAAGTACCAAAATTTAGCCTGATAACCCAAAACGTGGATAGTTTGCACCAACAGGCGGGCAGTAAAAACGTTGTAGAATTGCACGGTAATATTCGGCGCACCAAATGCTTTGAGGAAAATATTGTGGTAGAAAGTTGGCCTGAAACCGAGGATGTCCCGCCGCACTGCCCACGCTGTGGAGGCTTACTAAGGCCAGATGTCGTCTGGTTCGGTGAAAATCTGCCTTTGGAAGCACTTTACGCGGCGGCTAATGCTTCTAAAAATGCTGATTTATTCTTTTCGATTGGAACATCGGGACAGGTGGAACCTGCCGCCTCTTTACCCCGTTTGGCCCAACAAAATGGCGCAACGGTGGTAACAATAAACCTTGAGGTGACAACTACCGCTTTCCATAAAGTCTATAATTTTAACGGGCGGGCGGGTGAAATTCTTCCGGCGTTGGTACAAAAAGCCTGGGCTGGTTGAAAATCTAAAATCGTAGGGAATTGTAGGAGGATACTCTGCCATCCGATTGTTATCGCAGGACAGAGCCTGCTCCTACGGGTACAAGGGTAGACACATTGGTCTACCCCTACAAAATCTTATTGGGTGGGGTGAATATCGGGCGGGTTGGAAACCACGCCCCTTCGAATTCCCCTCTGTATTCTTGCTACTTGCTCCTTAATTCTGGCTCCTGAGTCCTTGCCCCTATTTATTTCCTTGCGCGTATTTTTTGCCGAGGTAGGCTTCGATAACTGCCGGGTTGTTCATAACCTCGCTAGGATGACCTTCGGCAATCTTGCGCCCGTAGTCTAGCACCACCACTCGTCCGCAAACCCCCACGATTACCTTCATCACATGCTCGATAACCAGCACCGTAACGCCGATTTTATTGATATTGCGAATGAGTTCCATCGCGTCATCAACTTCTACGCCACGCAACCCCGCCATAACCTCATCCAGCAAAATCAATTCTGGATCCATCGCCAGAGCTTTCGCCAACTCCAGTCGCTTGCGCCCGACAATCGTAAGCTGGTCGGCCTGGTCATTCTTGCGAGAGGTTAATCCTACAAATTCCAGCACTTCTTCAGCCCGTTTGAAAGCCTGAGTGGCGTTACGTTTAGCCCCGCCCGCCCCATACATCGCCCCCACTCCCACATTCTCCAGCACGGTGAGGTTTTGGAAAGGGCGCACTACCTGGAAAGTACGGGCCACCCCCATCGCCCCGATTTTGTGGGGTGGAATCTCGTTTAACAAAGTGTCTTTATAATGGATTGTGCCGGAGGTGGGTCTGGCAAGGCCCGTTATCATATTGACCAGGGTGGTTTTGCCCGCTCCGTTTGGCCCAATCAGCCCCAGAATTTCGCCCCGCCCCACCTCAAAGCTAATATCCGAAACGGCGGTAACACCTCCGTAACGTTTGGTCGCCCCTTTTACCCTTAATATCAAATCATTCAAACTTAACTCCTTGAATGGTTGTCGGTTATCGGTTGTCGGAAAAATTAACAAGTTTTAACCTAACCTCCTAACCCCGGACACGATGCATCGTGTCCCTACATCGGATGGGGGAATAATTTTTCCAGATTTGGGGTAGACACATGGGTCTACCCTTGCGAAATCTTATTGGGTGGGATGAATATCGGGCGGGTTGGAAACCACGCCCCTACGAATTCCCTTTTTATTCTGACTCCTGATTTTTTCATCCTTCCTACTTCATCCTTCCCTATCAAATGCTATTCTCGCGGATGTTGCGGAGGAAGATTTTCCAGGTAAAGCCGCCCTTTGCCCGTACCAACTGCATCAAACCTTTAGGCAGGAACAGCACCAGTAATACCACTATCAGGCCGAAAATCACGTCGCGCCACTCCAACAGGCCGGGATTATTGAGCCAGCCCGGTAACTTTTCCAGCAGTTCTTTCAGGAAGGCAAAAATAAAAGCTCCGATAAACGGCCCCCAAACCGTGCCAACCCCACCCAATAAACAGATAACAATCACATAAAGGCTGGTAGAGTTGTTGAAAATGCTATCTTCACTGGGAGCAACCGACTTCTGGTACATCGCCTGAATCGCTCCGGCAATCCCGGTCAGCGCCGCCGCCAACACAAAAGCGGCATTCTTGAACAGCGTCGCATTTACCCCTAACACTCCTGCCGCTTCCTCGTTCTCCCGAATGGCAAACAGACCGTAACCAAACTTGTTGCGCGAAATAAACCAGGTGAGCAGAACCGCCAGGGTCAATATAACAAGACCAAAAAAATAGAGCTGAGTCAGGTTGGCCTCTTTGTCGTCCGCCAGAGGTCGCATCACCAAGCCCGTCCCCAGACCAAGACAGAAACCAGGGTTTTGTTCGTTACCACCAATACAGCCGATATTGGTCAAAATCTGGGGCGTGGCAACCGCGACACCGAGAGTAGCAATCGCGAAATAATGGCCTTTTAAGCGCAAAACGGGTAGACCAACAATCAGGGCTATTAGGGCGGGCACGACTGCCGCCAGCACAAAGGCCAACCAGAGGGGCCACCCCAAAGTCTGGTCGTTCAGGCTGGCAGAGCTGGTAGCTGGCAGAGGTTTGAGGCGGGCCGAGCCAAAAAGTATCACCGAATAGGCTCCCAGGCCATAGAAAGCAACCTGTCCAAAGGCGGCATACCCGGTAAACCCCCCGATGATATTCCAGCCTACCGCCCCCAACCCAAGAATAAAAATGGGCAACAAACCCGCTTTATTCTCGGTAATAAAGGGCCCAACCACTAAAACCGCCGCCAGCGCTACCAGCCCAGCATAACTCAAATTGCGATTTTTATTTTGACTTGCCAGTAGACTGAGAATAATCCCAGCCCCCATCAAGGCTAAATTTGGCATCTATTTATATCCTTGTTTCCCCATCAAACCCTGCGGACGGACAATCAGCACCAGCACCAGCGCGGCGAATAATATACCCTCTTTCCAGGGGCTAAGGCTAAAGGCATCCAGGCCACTCCCGATAGTAATACTGCCCACCACCTCGCTAATCAGACCAAAGGCAAGCCCTCCCAACAACGCGCCGGGGATAGAGCCAAGCCCTCCTAGCACCACCACCGCGAAAGCCCTGATATTGTATCGTCCGAAATCGTCGGGGGTAAAGGCACTCCAACTGGAAAGTAACACCCCTGCCGCCGCCGCTAGAGCCGAGCTAATGGCAAAGGTCAGGACATAAATATTGCCGATATTTATCCCCATCAGACGGGCAGCGTTTAAGTCCATACTGGTAGCGCGAATAGCGTTCCCAAGTTTGGTGCGGCTCATAAACAGGTAAAGCAGGTAGGTTAGAGCCAGAGCCACCCCTAGCCCTGCCAGTTTCTTGTAGCTTACTTCGGCTGAAAAGAAGGTGAAGCTGGCGGAGTCGTAGTCAGTCTTGACGCTCCGTTGCGTTCCGGTAAATAACAACCGCCCAATGTTAACCAGCATCACTTCCAGGCCAAAGGTCAGCAGGAAAGTTAATAATAGAGAGGCTTTGATAATCCGATTAATCAGGAATTTCTGTAATAATACCCCAAAAGCCGCCATAATCAGCATGGCAAAAGGCAGGGTAATAAACGGGTCGAGTTTCAAATATTCCAGCGAATAGTAGGCAATATAAGCCCCAAACATAATGGTTGGCGCATGCACCAGATTCACGATATTCAGAATACCCCACACCAGCGAGAAACCCAGGCCAATCAGCCCTAGCATCCCCCCCAGCAACAGGCCGCTAATCACATCTTGTAACGACAACCCAAACCTCCTCCTCGAAAGGATGAATTAGGAAGGATGAAGGATGAAACAAGAAAGTTTTAAGTTTTAAGTGTTGAATTTTGAGTTGAAAAGCTTCTAACTTAAAATTTAAAATTTAACACTCATAACTCTTTCTCATCCTTCATCCTTGTCCTAGCCTCGCTTATCCCAGGCGGGCACGGGGAACAGGACTTTGGTTTCGGCAACTTCACTCGGCCAGACTGTCAACTTCTTGCCGCTCTGCCACTGCTCGACGACCATTGGCTTGTAGATGTTTACGCCGCGCTCGTCAAACTTGATTTGACCATAAAAAGTATTAGCATCCAGAGCCGCCAGCGCATCCCGCACTTTTGCCGGGTCGAGGCTACCAGCCTTCTCGATGGCTTTCTGGAAAGCAATACCACAGGCCGTCCCACTGGCAGCCTGATAGCTGGGCGCATTGCCCCAACGCTTCAGGAATAGCTCGTTATATTTCTGGGAAGTACCAAAAAGGTCATCACCCTTGTAGGTCACGGCGGAAGTCCACTGCGCCCCCGACATCACGAAGTTAGCATCAGCCTTGAGGGTATCGCCAAATTCGGGGAGACCGGGCCCAACACTGAAACCCAACGCTACCGGGCTATACTTGAGTTCCTTCATGGATTTCACCAGAGCCACCGCCTCGGCAAAGTGACCACTGTTGAGAAGCACCTCCGCCCCGGAGTCTTTGGCTTTGGTTACCTGACTGGTCAGGTTGGTTTCAGCGTTGGGGTATTTTTCGTAGAGTATTACCTGGAATCCGTTCTTTTCGGCGTTTTTCTTGGCAGCATCGGCAACCTCCACCGAGAAGCTATCGTTAGCCGCCAGAATCGCGACAGTCTTGGGTTTGGGGTTCTGGGCCGCAATCGCCTCAATTACCCCCTTGAGATAGTTACCACTAGGCGACAATACCCCAAAAGTATACTTGTAGCCCTGGCTAAAAATAGACTCTGCCGCGCCGTTACCTTCCACCATCGGAATTTTGTCCTGCTCGGCAATAGCGGAGGCAGTTTTGGTGCTGTTTGTACCATAGGGGCCAAGCAAGAAGTTAACTTTGTCCTCTTTAATCAGACGTTCGGCTAACTGGGCCGCTTTATCCTGCTTGCTTTCATCATCATAATATATTATGTCAATCTGGTAGGATTTACCTGCCACCTTGATACCTCCGGCAGCGTTTACCACTTCTTTCCAAAGGTTGTAGCCCTGTTGGGTTTGTTTGGATTCGTTGTTGAGGCTCCCGGTTAAGGATAGGGGCGCGCCAAACTTGATAACTCCGTCAAACTGTCCACTGGCGGCAGTAGTGGTAGCAGCAGCCGTCGCAGCAGTTGTAGTTGCCGCAGCGGTGGTAGTAGCAACGGCGGCAGTGGTGGTAGCCGGAGCAGCCGTCGTGGCAATCGGGGCGGTAGTAGCGGTAGGGTCGCCACAAGCCGCCAGTAAAAGGCTCAACAATAAGCCCATAACTGCCAACAACGGCACAACCCGCCCCTTGACGTTAAAAGGCAAAGTTTTCCCGAACATATGAATTCTCCTCCTGCTAGTTCATTTCGGTTTTTAATACCACGACTCAACCCTACACCGGGGTAGTCGCCTGAAATGATAGATTTTGGTAGTCTAATAGCTTAAAATAATTCTACATGTATTAGTGACTTTGGAAACAAGCTTCAGCGAGAAAGACTTGGCCTAACTCAGTAGACTGTAACATAAATCTTGTGGTTATAGAATTGCTATTTTTGAACTCAACATACACTAAACATGTAGGTAAAGACTTGTATTACAGACTACTCAGGCGTGAAAAATGCGGATGATAAAATTCACGAGTAGCTAGACCGTTATGTTATATTATAGATTAGAAACTCTTTAATAAGCAAACAACTCGGATTATTCAGTCGTATCAACGAGGTTATGGTTATGTCAAGTTTACCAATAGGGTTGGTTACTTTTTTATTTTGTGATATTGAGGGTAATACCGGGTTTTGGGAAGAATTTCCCCAGGAAATGAAAACTGTTCGGACAAAATATGCCAACTTGCTACACCAAAAAATAACCGAGCAGGGTGGGGTTATCTATGACGAGGTGGGAGATGTGTATCAGGCCGCTTTTGCAACCGCCTCAACCGCCCTCCAAAGTGCCTTGGCAATCCAACAGGCTATTAGCGAAGACACCACTACCCAACTCAACCCCGGCTTACGGCTGGCCCTTTATACCAACCCGGCCCAACGTCGTCGCCAGAGTTATTCCAGCTTGCTACTTAACCGGGTAGCCCGCTTTATGGAAGCGGGTCATAATGGTCAGATTTTGTTGACTGCCGCTACCGCCGAGCAACTTAAAGGGACGCTGGCGGAGGGGGTGGAGTTATACGACCTGGGGGAACATAAAATCAAGGATTTGGCCCGCCCGGAGCATATCTTTCAGGTAGCCAGCCCCGAATTAGCTAATAACGCTCTTCCGCTAAAAACGCTTTCCCGCCGCCCCAACAACTTCCCACCGCAAGCCTCCGCCTTTATTGGGCGAGCCGGGGTGATTGAAGAAATAGTGGAACTGGTTAAAGCCGAACGCTTTGTGATTTTGAGCGGGCCGGGTGGCACGGGTAAAACTCGCCTGAGTCTGGAAGTCGCCGCCGAGATTTTGCAGGATTTCGCTGATGGAGTCTTTTATGTGGAACTTTCGGCCTCAGAAGACCTGAATACCACTATTGCCGAGCGGTTAGAGGTCGCTCCTTCAAACCTGGAATCCTGGCTACAGGCGCGGGAGTTGTTGCTGGTACTGGATAATATTGACCAATCCACCAACGCCAAGTTTATTCATAACCTCTTGATTTTCAGCCCAAAGGTTAAAATCCTGGCGACCAGCCGCGCCACTAAAGGTTTAGAGGAAGGGCAATACTACATTGTCCCGCCGCTAAAATTGCCTGACCCGCTCAATCTGCCGGAATTTGATTTACTGGCCCAAAACGAAGCAGTCAAATTGTTTGCGCTGTGGGCGCGACAGGCTAAGGCCAGCTTTGGGCTGACCGAAGAAAATGCCACTCAGGTGGCGGAAATTTGCGAAACCCTGGAAGGTATTCCCCTGGCAATTGAGTTGGCGGCGGCGCGTATCCGACAGTTTGCCCTGAACCAATTATTGGTGACGCTCAACTGGCGCACCAAGCTGGTCAAAGACGAACCAGGGCTGAGCAAGCGTGAACAAACTGTCAAATCCACCATTGGCTGGAGTTACGAGCTATTGGAGGAGTCGGAGCGGCAACTTTTCCGGCGGTTGGCGGTATTTGAGGGAGGCTGGCAACAGGCGGCGGCAGAGGTAGTGACTGGCGCTGGCAATACCCCAACTCCGGTGGGCGGGCGGCTCTCAATTCTGGTGGATTTGGGTCTGGCAATTATGTTTGAAACGGCGGATGGACAGGCCCGTTTTAGTATGCTAGATACCATTCGGGGCTATGCCCTGGAGCGACTGGCTGAGAGCGGGGAGGTTGAACATGTGCAGCAACGCCACGCTAGTTATTATCTTGAACTTTCCCGGCAGGAACTCTCACCAGCACATTTCCAACGCGACCATGCCAATTTCAGGGCGGCTCTCAATTGGTGGCGGGCTTCGGGCAATAAAACCGAGCTTGAACCGCTTGAAAAATTAATGAATTGATTCCAAATAGATTAATTGTAGGGGTAGGTCCCCGTGCCTACCCTTTCGGATGGGCAACCACAGGGGGATTGCCCCTACCTAATCATTAGAGAAAGAAATTAACGTGGAAAGCAAAGTTCTACCCAATTTTGACCAGTTACCCTACAAACTCGGTAATCCACCCCACTCGGCCTGGGGCTTGTGGGGCGATGATGACGAATTCGGTATGCTCAATTTGCTGACTCCTGACCGGGTTGCCGCCGCCGCCAAACTCGCCAAAACGGGCAAGGTTTTTGCCTTTAACTGGGAACTGGAATTGCCCAACCCACCACTTTTTGGGCGTGAGGAGCTAAAGCATACTATAAAGCGCAAACGCGATTGGGTGAATGACGATGTTTATGACGATTTTAATACTCAATCTTCCAGCCAGTGGGACGGCCTGACCCATTATGGCAATACCTCCTATCATGGCTTTTATAACGGGGTGCAGGCTGAAGATATTACCGGGCAACCCGGCACACGTAACGGGATGCAAGCCTGGGCACGACGCGGGATTGCCGGACGGGGCGTGCTGATAGATTATCGTCGCTTTGCCCTGAAGCATGGCCTAACTTATTCACCGGGCGAACGCCACGAGATTAGCGTGGAGGCTTTAGAAGCAGCCGCCAAAGAGCAAGGGGTCGAGTTTCATGTGGGGGATATTCTGTTTGTGCGTTCGGGCTGGATGGAGTGGTACTTAGGGCTGAGTCAGGAAGAACGAGTAAAGGTTGCCAGAATGCCCCATACCGCCGTTGGGGTAGCGCAGGGTGATGAGATGTTACGTTTCCTGTGGGACAATCATTTTGCGGCGGTGGCGGGCGATACCATCGCTTTCGAGGCTTACCCACCCCATCCCCAACATGGTTTTATGCATGAAACTTTTCTGGCTTTGTGGGGTATGCCGATTGGCGAGATGTTTTATCTGGAAAAATTAGCCGACGATTGTGCGGCAGATGGGGTTTATGAATTCTTCCTGAGTTCCGCACCCCTCAACAAGCTAGGTGGCGTGGCCTCCCCGCCTAATGCGCTGGGAATAAAATAAATTATTATGTCAACTTACGTGCTTGTTTTAGGTTATATTCTGGCAGTGCCACCCCTTGTCCTGATTATTTTTCGTTTTCGTTATGCCACCTCACAATGGTGGATTATGGCGGCGGAGTGGCTGGGCACTGCCCTGATTATCGTTGGGTGGGTGATGCTTGATAGTCCCCAAGTGGTGTTTATTAACGCAAGTTGGCTGGTAATTTTTACTATTATCTGGCTTTGGACGATTTACCGGGGAACTAAAAAAGTCAAATGAAATCCTCAATTCAGATGGTGCAATTGGAATTAAGCCCAGTTGCGCCCTATAACCTCAGCCATGCCCTGGCTTATCTGGCTTCTTCCCCTTCCGCCGTACTGGAAAAAATCGAGGATAAGCGGCTTTATCGGCGGGCGATAGTATTAGCGGGACAGCCTTTATTATTAAGCCTGAGTTCCGGTGGCTCAATCGAGCAACCCCGCCTGTTACTCAAAGTCCAGGGGCATGAGTTAGACGAACCGCAAATTGCCGCCGCCCAAAGTTTTATCAATCAAGTATTTATGCTGGAGGAAGACCCCACCAACTTTTACGCGGTAGCCCGGGCTGACCCAGTGCTAGATAAAATTATCAACCATTTCTACGGTTTGCGCCCGGTCTTGATTGCCTCCCCTTATGAGGCTCTGCTTTGGGCGATTATCGGGCAACAGGTCAATGTCACTTTCGCCCGCAAGATGAAACAAACTCTGGTTGAACTTGGTCAGGAAAAAGTAACAATTAAAGGCGGTGAATACCAATTATTGCCGCGCCCCGAAACTGTAGCCAGCATGAACGAGGAAACGCTGCGGGCCAATCAATTCAGCCGCCAAAAAGCCAACTACCTGATAAATGTATCCAAAGCGATTGTCGAGGGTCAGCTTGATTTGGAAAGTTTACACAGTAAATCCCAGGAGGAAAGTCTAACCAGCCTTATTATCCACAAGGGAGTGGGTCGCTGGACTGCCGAATACGTCTTGATGCGGGGGTTTGGCGAAAAAGATAGCATTCCGGCAGCGGATATTGGGTTGCGGACGATTATGGGACGGGCCTACCACCTGGGTCGCCACGCCACTGAACAAGAGGTACGGGACTTTGCCGAGCAATGGGCTGGCTGGCGCGGTTGGGCAACCTTTTTCTGGTGGCTGGCATTGCAAACAAAACTTGAACTTTGATGGGGTAAACTCTTTCCCCCTTCCTTTGTAGGGACACGATGCATCGTGTCCGAGGCTAGGGGGTTAGGTCTAAAACAAGTCCTTGATGATTTTGGCCCGGTCATTCGGCTTGACGCTGGCATAATCCAGAATATCAAAGATTTTATTCCGGGCTTCGGATAACCCCAAACTTTTTACCATAGCCTCCGCCACGTCCAGCCGCAACACTCGCCCCAAACCATTAAAACCACCTTCGCCACTTAGCTGGGCATAGGCCAGAGCTGGTTTGTGGGTCCAACCGGGCGGGCCCTTTATATCCTCATCTTTATCCACCAGACCGCCGGGGCGAATAATAGTGTAGGTCAGGCCGCTTTTTACCAGATATTCCTCAGCCTGCCACTTGGGATAAAAGGGGATACTAAAGGGCTTTAGGATGCTCCGTCGCTCGGCTACACCCATTGTGGAGTTCAAAATATAATGCTCCACCCCGGCGACTTTGGCGGCATCTACCAGACGGCGCGTGCCATAGTAATCCACCTGTTTTAAGCCTGCGTTTGCCCCAATAAATTGGCGAGTGCCTAACGCGCTAATAACCGCTTTTACTCCAACCATCGCTTTTTTAAGCAGGACTGGAGCTTTGTCGGCATCGGTTACATCCGCGATTACCACTTCTGCCCCAAGTTTTTCAAACGGGGCGGCTTTGCCAGAGTCGCGCAACAGCACTCGAATAGGGATTCCCTCACGGTGTAAGGCTCTAACCACGTTTAATCCCACCCCACCGCTCGCCCCCACCACCAAAACCAAACCATCAAATTTTGTCATTCCTAAAAATCACTCCTTTGGTTGAAGGTCGAAAGTTGACCTAGCCCCCTAATCCCGGACACAATGCATCGTGTCCCTACAGGGAAGGGGACACAATTTTTCTGGCTTCTTGAGCCTGATTTTACTATCCCCTAACCCCCAACCCCTATCCCCTGAATAGCTTCCTTGATTTCGTTGGCGTGTTGAAGCTCGTGGCGATAAATGACCACAAACAGCCCGTAGAGGTCAATCTTGCCAACGGTAGGATGTTCGACTGGTAAGCTCAGTTGCTCATCGGTGGTGGATTCAAGCAGGGCAAACATGCGGGCGCGGCTCTGGTCGAGTTCGGCGATAAGCTCAGGGATAGCCCGTTCCTTGCGCTTGCGGATGCCGCCGCTATTGAAGCGATGAATATCAAAACCCTCCACCATCGAGGGTTGCCCAACCAAAGTACGCTGAGCAATTACTTCCATCCCGCTCTCGGCTCCGGCAATATGACAGGCTACGTCATAGGCCGACCAACCTTCGTTAGCGGTAGGAAGATTCATATTTTCCGGGGTAATGGAATTAAAAACCTCTATTAATTCTTGCCGAGCTTCGGTCATTTTGACCTTGAGGCGGGTTTTGCGGTCATTCATATCTAGCGGGGAAGCAGCATCGCTCATAAAATATTCTCCTATGAATTTTTACCAAAAAGGGGCGGATAAACCACCCCCACTTACCGTTTTTATTTTAGAACAGACTGATTTTAGTCGTCTTTACCTTTGCCGAGGTCGTCCAGGTCAAGGCTGTTGATGAAGTCGCGGAAAACCGATAATTTCTCATCGTCAACCTTATTACCGCCGTTAGTCCGCTCCACGCTGGGCTGTTCGCGGCCCTGTCCGTCCAGCAAGACCCCGGCTTTGTCCATAACCGCTTCATCAATATAAATTGGCGATTTCACCCGCACCGCCAAGGCCAGCGCATCACTTGGTCGAGAGTCTACCTCAACATGGCGACCATTAAAGTCCATCACAATGCGGGCAAAGAAGGTATCATCGTGCAGGTCGTTAACCAACACACTGGTAACAGTCGCGCCTAACTCGCCGACCACTGAACGCAGCAAATCGTGAGTTAAAGGCCGTGAGACCGAGACATCCTGTAATTCCACCGCAATCGCATCAGCCTCGTAAGCCCCAATCCAGATGGGAAGATACCGCTCGGCATTTAATTCCTTGAGGATTACTACCCTGTGTTGAGTTACCAGACTCATTCGGATACTATGTATTTTCGCTTCTATCATTATTGGTTCTCCTCAAAATCTAGAACCGAGACCCTTTGAATCAGGTCACTCAGTTACCCCTTTAGTATAGCACTTTTAAATGTATCTGCAAAAGTAGTCGGATAGTGAAGTTTCTATTTTATTTAGAACTTTCGCTTCAGGCCAATTTTTAGCTTCAGGTTGTGCCTAATTTTTTTGATTGGTAAGTCCTAAAGCAAAAATCCTGTATTGGAATTTATCTATTTATGAGAGCCTTTCATAAAAAGTAGGCCCGCTTGCTCAATTGCCTCCGCCAACAAGATCCTTTATGTCCGCTGCGACTTGCGACAAATCGTTATTTAGTTGATGTCCCCCAGCATCGAGCGGGCGAAAAATGGCTTGCGGCAAGCTCTGACGGTAGAGAGCAAAGTGGGCAAAGGGGACAACCTCATCGTCCCTGGCGTGATAGAGAAAAAGAGGAATGTCCTTTGGGAGATTAGCCGCAAACGCTGGTGGTAGGGCCATTCCCTCCAAATTCCAACCGCCATCCCCGATAAAAGGTGGCGCGATCAAAAAAATTCCTGCCAGCCTGGTTTCTATCGAGTGTTCCACAATGAACTTTAAGAAAATGAAGGCTCCAACCGAATGAGCCACCAGC
>Ga0209511_1001554_pt1 | contig 20250 bp, 17 predicted proteins | sample SSSSmetaG_FD_184141 | JGI IMG/M metagenome (GOLD analysis project Ga0209511, IMG submission 184141) | Glacier valley bacterial and archeal communities from Borup Fiord, Nunavut, Canada, to study Microbial Dark Matter (Phase II) - ​SSSS... | ecosystem: Environmental > Aquatic > Freshwater > Ice >...
GCCCTCGGTACTCGACCCCGGGTGACCAGTCGGGCCACCCACCGTGGAGTCGAACTGCAGCATTCCCGCGGTGAGACCGGTGGTGCTGAGCGGGATGTCGCCATCCCCACCCGGCGTGACGGTCACGTCGACCGATCCATAGGTGCCGGTGCCGGCGACGAGAGAGGCAGCGACCAGCCCAGTGAGGGCGACCGCTGACAGTGCTTTCCGAATGCTCGCAGATAAGTCCTTTTCGAGGAGGGTGGATCTCTGCCGGGCAGTCGGCGACTGCGCGTGATCGTCTCAACCTGTAATTCCACCCTCGCTCGGGGGTGCGTCGTCACTATTCCGTTATGGGAATATCCCCCGTCCGTCTATGGCAGGGGCAATCGGGGACACTTCGTCCCTCAGTTCGGAGCCTCGGATCCAACTGCACGACGGACGAATCGCCCGGCAACAGGGAACGCCGGGGCGCCCTGCGACACCCGTGCGTTCGAAGGACGAGCCGGTGGCCTAAGCCAGGCGGGCAGCCATGTTCCTGTCGAGCGTGTCGAGGAACTCCTCGGTGGTCTCCCACTTCTGGTCCGGTCCGACGAGGGCCGCGAGGTCCTTCGTCATGTGGCCGGCCTCGACCGACTTGATGACGACATCCTCCAGCGTCGCCGCGAAGGTCTCGAGCTTGGAGTTGCCGTCGAGTGTCGCGCGGTGCGAGAGTCCGCGGGTCCAGGCGTAGATCGACGCAATCGGGTTGGTCGAGGTGGGCTTGCCCTGCTGATGCATCCGGTAGTGGCGCGTCACGGTACCGTGTGCGGCCTCGGCTTCGACGACCGATCCGTCCGGCACCGAGAGCACCGAGGTCATGAGCCCAAGCGAGCCGAAGCCCTGGGCGACGGTATCGGACTGTACGTCTCCGTCATAGTTTTTGCAGGCCCAGACGTAGCCGCCCTCCCACTTCATGGCGGATGCCACCATGTCGTCGATCAGGCGGTGCTCATAGGTGAGACCGGCGGCATCGAACTGTTCCTTGAACTCCGCCTCGAAGATCTCCTCGAAGATGTCTTTGAACCGGCCGTCGTAGGCCTTGAGGATGGTGTTCTTCGTGGAGAGGTACACCGGGTAGTTGCGAGTGAGGCCGTAGTTGAGCGAGGCGCGCGCGAAGTCGCGGATCGAATCATCGAGGTTGTACTGCACCTGCGCGACACCGTCGCCCGGGGCGTCGTAGACCTCGAACTTGAGCGGTTCGGAGCCGTCCTCGGGAGTGAACTCGACGGTGAGCTTGCCCTTGCCGTGAAAGCGGAAGTCGGTGGCCTTGTACTGGTCTCCGAAGGCGTGACGGCCGATGATGATCGGCTTGTTCCATCCCGGAACCAGGCGCGGGATGTTCGAGATGATGATCGGCTCGCGAAAGATCACTCCGCCGAGGATATTGCGGATCGTGCCGTTCGGCGACTTCCACATCTTCTTGAGACCGAATTCCTCGACCCGTGCCTCATCGGGGGTGATGGTCGCGCACTTCACGCCGACGCCGTGCTTCTGGATGGCGTGGGCGGCGTCGATGGTGACCTGGTCGTCGGTCGCGTCGCGATGCTCGATGCCGAGGTCGTAGTATTCGAGGTCGATATCGAGATAGGGGTAGATCAGGGTGTCCTTGATCTTCTGCCAGATGATGCGCGTCATCTCGTCGCCGTCCAATTCGACGACGGTGCCGACTACCTTGATCTTTTCAACCTGGCTCTGGGACAACCGATTCTCCTTACACGACGGGGCATTCTGCGTACCATTTGACAGCCTACCGGTTTCCGGAAGTATCTCGACATCGAGATAGTTTTTGGACCCGTGACACCTTCGACTACCCCCGGATCGGTGCCGGGGACTAGCCTGTGCTCATGGCTGAACTGAGACTGGAAGAGTTGTCGGCAAAAACTATCGTTGCCGCCAATAGCCTCACGTTGAGACGCGGGCAGGAACAGTTCGTGACTCCCCCGTCGTATGCGATCGCGGATGCGTACCTCAGTCCGGTGACATCCTGGCCGCGGGTCGTGCTCGACGGCGACACGGTGGTCGGCTTCATCCGGGGTAATTTCGATCCGGAGGCGACCCAGGAGGAATTCCGCAGCTGCATCTGGCGGGTCACCGTCTCGGCGGATGCCCAGGGCACCGGCGTCGGACGCTTCGCTGTCTGGGCGCTCGCGGAGGAAGCACGCCAGCGCGGCTTCGATCGCATCACCGCCATCTGGGAAGAGGGCGAAGAGGGCCCGGAGCAGTTTTTCCTGCACACCGGCTTCACCGTGGTCAGCGAGACGCAGTACGGCGAGAGGATCGGCGAGCTCGGGCTGTGATGCGGTTTATGGCGGGCGTCGGCACATTCATCGTGCGCATCCTCACGGTGGTGCTTCCCGGCATCGCGGGACGCAACCCTGCGCCTGACCGCCCCACGCCCCGCCCGCCGGAGTACCGCCCATAGTCGGGCCCCCGGATGACTTCGTCTCCCGCGTGCTCGCGGTGGTCGAGGCCATTCCGAGCGGCCGGGTGATGACCTACGGCGATGTCGCCGCGGCCATCGGATCACGAGCGGCACGGGCGGTCGGCCAGGCGATGGCATACTACGGATCCGATCTGCCGTGGTGGCGTGTCATCCGCGCGAGCGGCCACCCCGCGGTCGATCACGAGTCCCTCGCACTCGAGCATTTCCGGGCGGAGGGCACACCGGTGAAGTGGTCGGCATCCGGGTCCTTCCGGGTGGATCTCGCGACGGCACGCTGGCGGCCCTAGCGGGCGTGCCCGATCACCCCGACCCACGAGGCGCCCGCCTCAGACCAGCGACTCCCGCCACGCCGCGTGAAGCTTCGCAAAGCGTCCCGTTCCCGCGATGAGGTCGCGGGGCGCGCCGTCCTCCACGATGATGCCGTGCTCCATCACCAGCACACGATCGGCGATCGCCACAGTCGAGAGTCGGTGCGCGATGATGATCGCGGTGCGGTCGGCAAGCAAGGTCTGGAGCCCCTCCTGAACCAGCCTCTCGCTCGGGATGTCGAGGGACGCGGTGGCCTCGTCGAGGATGAGTACGACGGGGTCGGCGAGGAACGCGCGCGCGAACGAGATCAGCTGGCGCTGGCCGGCCGAGACGCGTCCTCCCCGCTTGTTCACGTCGGTGTCATACCCGTTCGGAAGCGACTGGATGAACTCGTGAGCCCCGACGGCCTGTGCGGCAGCGCGAATCTCCTCCGTCGTCGCATCCGGCTTTCCCAGCGCGATGTTGTCTGCCACCGAGCCGGAGAAGAGGTATGCCTCCTGCGTCACCATCACGATCGCGCGCCGCAGGTCCTTCGGATGCAGTCGGCGCAGGTCGATACCGTCGAGCGAGACGATGCCGTCCGAGGGATCGTAGAACCGCGAGATGAGCTTCGCCAGGGTCGACTTGCCCGCACCCGTAGACCCGACAAGCGCGATGGTCTGCCCGGCCGGGATGTCGAGATCAAACGTCGGCAGGATGACCCGATCCGCCGTATAGGCGAACTCGACACCCTCGAACCCCAGCTCGCCCTTCGCCTGCCAGAGGTCGATCGGGCGCGTGGGATCCGGCACACTCGGCTGCTCCTCGAGCACTCCCGAGATCTTCTCGAGCGCCGCTGTAGCCGACTGGTAGGAGTTGTAGAACATCGCCATCTCCTGCGCGGGCGCGAAAAACGATCGCGTGTAAAGCAGCGCCGCGAGCAGCACACCGATGGCAAGACCTCCGCCGGCCACCCGCAGTCCACCGACCAGCAGTACCACCGCGAGCGCGACATTGCCGATGAGCACGAGACCGGGGTCGAGCACTCCGAAGAGCTTGATGGTGCGCAGGTTGGAGAGACGATAGTCCTCCACCAGACCCGCGAACTCGGTCTCATTGCGCTTCTCCTTGCGGAACGCCTTCACCGCGCGGATCCCGGTCATTGTCTCTACGAACTGCACGATCAGGCGCGCGGATGCCGTGCGCGTCTCGCGGAACGCCTTTTGCGAGCGCACCTGGAACCAGCGGATGAGGAAGCCGAGCGGCACGAGCGATCCGAACAGCACGACGCCACTCCTCCAGTCGATCGAGAACAGCGCCACGGCGATGAACACCATGTACAGGCCGCCCTGGATGAGCTGGTTGATGCCGGAATCAAGCAGTTCGCGGATGGCATCGAGGTCACTGGTCTGGCGCGCGATGATACGACCAGAGGTGTAACTCTCGTGGAATTCGAGGCTCAGTCGCTGCGTGTGCAGGAACACCCGCTTGCGCAGGTCGATGAGGATCGCCTGGCTGATCCGCGCCGTCAGCACGGTGTACCAGGCGATGAGCACGGCCCCGATCACTCCCGTTAACAGGTAGGCGCCGACCGCGAAGCCGAGCGGCACCCAGTCGTGCTTGACGAGAGCGGGAAGGCCCGTGTCGATGCCGAACGCGATCAGGGCGGGACCGGCGACCTGCGCCACGGTCGAGATGACCACCACGATGATCGTGAGGGTGACGCGCGCCCAGAGCGGGCGCAGCAGTGAATTCAGCAGGCGCAGCGAACGATCCCGGATCTGGCGACTCTCGGCCTTGGTGAAGTCGTTGCGCTCCTCGCCCTCGACGCCGGTGATGTTGGCGGCGCTCATGCGTTCACTTCCTCTGCTTCTCGTTTTTCTTCATCTTCAAGGCTGGAGATCACGAACCGGTAGTGGTCGCTCGACTCCAGCAGTTCGCGGTGCCGACCGACGGCAGTGATGCGGCCGCGTTCGAGCAGCGCAACCCGATCGGCGAGCATGACCGTTGAGGGGCGGTGCGCCACGATGAGCGCGGTGGTGGAGGCGAGGACCCGGCGCAGGGCCGCCTCGACGAGCGCCTCGGTGTCCACGTCGAGCGCGGACAGCGGATCGTCCAGCACCAGCACCGCGGGGCGCGCCGCCACAGCGCGGGCGAGTGCGAGTCGCTGGCGCTGGCCACCGGAGAGACTCAGCCCCTCCTCCCCCACCATCGTGTCGATCCCGAGCGGCAGGTCGTAGACGAAGTCCGCCTGCGCGATATCGAGCGCCTCGGCGAGGTCGGCATCCGATCCCTCTGGGCGTCCGAGCATCACGTTGTCCCGCACGGAGGCCGAGAACAGCGTGGCATCCTCGAAAGCCATGGCGATATGGGTGCGCAGGTCCAGGCGGGCGAGATCGCGGATGTCGACACCATCCAGTCGGATCGCGCCCCCGGTCACATCGTAGAGCCGTGTGGTCAACGCGGTGAGTGTGGACTTGCCGGAGCCGGTGAGTCCCACGACCGCCATGGTCTCGCCGGGCTCGAGTTCGAGATCGATGCCGTCGAGCAGGTCGTCGTACTGGCTCGGCGAGTCGGAGTATCGAAAGTGCACGTCGTCGAACACGAGGCGGCCCGCAGGCGCCGCGATTGTCTTCGGGTGCTCCGGATCGACGATCGTGTTCTTCGCGTCCATCACCTCGAAGAAGCGGTCGACCGCGGTGCGCGTGTCGAAGGTCATCGAGAGCAGGAAGCCGATCGACTCCACCGGAAAACGCAGCACGGTGGCGGTAGCGAAGAACGCCACCAGCTGGCCAACCGAGATCTCACCGACCCCAGCGAGCCAGACGCCGGAGAGCAGGCAGAGTCCGAACGTGACATCCGGAACCATCAGCAGCCAGAGCCAAATGCCCGCGATCGCCTTGGCCTTCTCAATCTCGGTGCCGCGCAGATCCTCCGCCTGGGAGGCGAAGTTCTTGAGCGCATGCTGGCCTCGACCGAAGGCCTTGAGGACCCGGATACCGTGTACCGACTCCTCGACGGCGGTCGCGAGGTCCCCGGCCTGGTCCTGGCTCCGGCGAGCCACCACGGAGTACTTCTGTTCGAAGAGATATCCGTAGATCCAGAGCGGAATCGAACAGACCACGAAGACGACACCGAGGATCCAGCTGATCGAGAGAAGGAACACGAACCCGATGAGGATCGTCAGGGTGTTGACGACGAGCAACACGATGCCGAAGGAGATCCAGCGGCGCACCAGGTTGAGGTCGCTAATGGCACGGGAAAGCAGTTGGCCGCTCGCCCAGCGGTCGTGGAAGTTAACCGGCAGGTCCTGAAGCTGCGTGTACAGGGAGTTGCGCAGGTCTGCCTCGACATGGGTACCCGGTTGCAGAACCAACCAGCGTCGGAACCAGATCATCACGGCCTCGAGCACGCCGAGGCCGAGAACGGCGGCGACCGGCCACCAGATCTGGCTCGAGTCTCCGCCCTGCAGCGGACCGTCGACGAGGGCGCGAAGCACCTGGGGAATGAGCAGCGCCACGAGCGCCGCGACGAGCGCTGACAGCATGCCGAGGTAGATGCGCGGCATGGCCGGCTTCGCCCAGGGGTAGATGCGCACGATCGATGCGAAGGTGCCCTGCCGTGTGGCGACCCGGGACTTCGATTTCGGTAGTGGGCGGTTGGGGTTGTCTGCGGACACAGGATTTCCTTGCGGATTGGTCGGCGCGCACCGTTTCGGTGGTGGCCGGAGAAAACAGAGGTGAGAGGTGTGGATGATGCCGTTCGGACGCGACAATGCGAGGCTTGGGGCGGACGAGGGAGCGGGCGGGGCAGGCTGTTCAGACTCAGCGGCCCCTGGTCTTACCGGGTCCCGAGAAACGGGACAGAGGGAAGGGCGGCACCACGCGTCGCGCCTGCAGTTGCGAGATATGTGATGGTCATGGTGTCCTCCGGAACGGTTGTGTCTTCACCAGTGTGGCCACGATTCGGCCCCTCGTAGGGGCCAACCGAACAGCCCTACAGCATATGCCCGCGAACTGCCGGGCCACAAGGTGTGGCACGAATCCGGTGCGGACGATCCGTAGCATCCGCGGCGGTTAGTGACACTCGCGTCCAAATTTGCGAGCACAGGTGTCACTCACGGGAGCGAAGACGGTGCTGTGTGCTGGAAGATTCAGCGCACGCGCACCGACAGGCATGTGACGCAGCCCTCGAGCTTCTCGAACTCGCTGATGTCTACCGTGAGCACCCGGTACCCGAGCTCCGCGATCAGTGCGGCAGACTTCGGGGCCGCAGACGACATCAGCACCGTGTCATCCGCGAGAACCACCACGGCCACACCCTCGGCCTCGGGCACCGCGAGATAGCGGCCGAACACGCCGGGGTCATCGACGAGCGGTGGGTAGCCGATGACCGTGCCATCCGGCAGCGCGGTGACGGCGCTCTTGAGGTGCAACGCCTTCGTCACCGGCACGGCGACCACGGTGTAACCCAATGGAGTCACGAGGGCTCGCAGCTGGTGGATGCCCTCCGCGTTCGTGCGGCCGCCGCGGCCCACGAAAACCGTGCGATCCACCTTCAGCACGTCCCCTCCGTCAAGGGTGCCGGGCAGCTCGATGCGACGCACGGTGAGGCCGAGCTCCGTGACGGTGCGCTCCGCCTCGACGATCTCACCGGCGCGAGACTCTGCTCCGGGGCTGCCGATGACCGCGATGTCGCCGAAGATCACCATGGTGTCCTCCACGAACACGGAGTCGGGTTGCCCGGTCGCGATCGGTACTTCCACGATGTCCCAGCCGGCGTTCGACAGCAGCGCCACGTACTCGTCCCACTGGGAGTTGGCGAGCTCGAGGTCGACGGCGACACGCTCGATGTGGGTGAGCTGGCCCGAGGCGAGGGTCTCCGCCGGAGGGCGCACGATCGCGATACGGCGGGTGGCGGCGTCCGCTTCCCTGCCCACGAGGTGTCGCCAGACGGCGTAGCCCGCGGTGACCGTACCGACGATCGTGGCCAGCACGAAGGGGAGATTCGTGCCGAGGAACTGGGTGGCTATCGCTTCGGTGACCGAAGAGGCGCTTCGGGCTATCGTGATCGCCGCCCCGGCGATCGCCCCGACGAGACCGGCGACGATGCCGCCGATGAGACGGAGGTACCAGTAGCGATAGATGCCGACGAGCGCGAAGACGGTGAGCGCGACGAAGACGATGAGGGTCGACCCGAGGAAGAAGTCGAAAACCTGGCCGAGCGTCGCGACATCGCCGCGGAAGAACAGCAGCGATACCGCGGCTATCGCGATGAGCGAGACGATGAGCGCGGAGACGACGGCCCCGGTGAATCGTCGGAGGAAGGACACGCGGACGTTCGAAACGATCATGGGTCACGACCCTATTGGATACCGGCTATGGATCGGCTGTGCAGCTCCGGCGGTCTCGATACGATCGCTCACGCTCGCTACTCGACCAGCGAAACCGCGGCCGCACCCGGCCTAGTGGTAGAAGTGACGCTCCGCGGTGAAGTACATGGTGACACCCGCGGCCTTCGCCGCCTCGATCACATCGGCATCACGGATGGAGCCTCCGGGCTGCACCACCGCGCGCACCCCGGCATCGAGCAGAATCTGCAGGCCGTCGGCGAAGGGGAAGAAGGCATCGGATGCTGCAACAGACCCGGCCGCGCGATCGCCCGCCCGGGACACCGCGAGTCGGCACGAATCCACACGGTTGACCTGGCCCATGCCGACACCGACCGAGGCCCCGTGATCCGCCAGCAGGATGGCATTGGACTTGACCGCGCGCACCGCGCGCCACGCAAATTCGAGGTCGGCGCGAGTGGCATCATCCGCCTCCTCGCCGGCCACGAGGGTCCAGCCGTCGCTGGAAAACTCGTCGAACACATCGGGCTGCTGCACGAGGAGCCCGCCGCTGATCTGCTTGAACTCGAGGGGCTCCCGCGCATAACCGGCAGGCAGTTTGAGCAGGCGCAGGTTCTTCTTGGTCTGCAGGAGTTCGAGGGCTTCGGGATCGAAGTCGGGGGCGATCACGACCTCGGTGAAGATGTCCTTCACGGTGCGGGCCATCTCGATCGTGACCGGACGGTTTGCCGCGATCACCCCGCCGTAGGCCGAAACCGGATCGCAGTCGTGGGCACGCTGGTGGGCGGATGCGATGGGGTCGCCGGCGCCACGGGCGACCGCGATACCGCAGGGCTGGGCATGTTTGATGATCGCGACGGCCGGCTCGCGGAAGTCGTAGGCCGTGCGGAGCGCGGCATCCGCGTCCACGTAGTTGTTGTACGACATCTCCTTGCCTCCGAGCTGGATCGCCTGCGCGATTCCCGCGCCGTGCTCGGTGACATAGAGCGAGGCATCCTGGTGTGAGTTCTCGCCATATCGCAGCACGTTCTTGAGCGAGGCAGTGACGCTGAAGCTGTGGGCCTCTTCGCGCGGATGCTCCGCCCGGATGCCCACGTTCGCGGCGAAGAACTCGGCGACGGCAGTATCGTAGGCGGCCGTGTGCGCAAAAGCCTCCCCCGCGAGCCGCTGGCGCTGGGCGAGCGTCGTACCGCCGAGGGTCACGGCCTTGATCACCCGGGTGTAGCTGTCGGGAGAGACCACGATCGCGACATTCGCGTGGTTCTTGGCGGCGGCGCGCACCATCGCGGGTCCGCCGATATCGATCTGCTCAATCGCGTCGTCGCCGGTGACCCCGGAGGCGATCGTCTCGACGAACGGGTAGAGGTTCACCACGACGAGCTCGAACGGACGGATGTCGAGGTCAGTGAGCTGCGCCTCATGGCTCGCGAGCCGCAGGTCGGCCAGGATTCCGGCGTGGATGGCCGGATGCAATGTCTTCACGCGGCCGTCGAGCGTCTCCTGGAATCCGGTGACGCTCGCGACTTCGGTGACGGCATGCCCGGCATCCGCGATGGTCTTCGCGGTCGAACCGGTCGAGACGATCTCGACCCCGGCGCCGGCAAGCGCCGCCGCGAGTTGTAGCAGGCCGGTCTTGTCGCTCACCGAGATGAGAGCGCGCGTGATCGGGATGGCGTCCCGCACGCGGTACTCGGACGGGTCGTGGGTCGGTGCGCTCATGGTGCACTCCTCAGGTTGCCGGCGGCTGTATCGGAAGCGGCTGTATCGGAAGCTGATGTATCAGGAGCCGGCTTATCGGCGGCGATGGCCTGGAGATCGATCGCACCGTTGGCGATGTCAAGCACGGCCTGCACCAGCAGTTCGCGTTCGACCGGCTTGATGCGGTCATGGAGGGTGGCTTCGGTGTCACCCGCGAGCACGGGCACCCGGCGCTGGGAGATTATCGGTCCGGCATCCACCCCGTTGTCGACGATGATGATGCTCGCGCCGGTCTCGGTGACGCCGGCGGCCAGGGCGTCCCGCACGCCGTGCGCACCCGGGAATTCGGGGAGGTACGCCGGGTGCGTGTTGATCAGGTTGGGGCTGAGGGCCGCGATCACCCGCGGTGGCAACAGTTTCATAAAGCCGCTGAGGATCACGAGATCCGGCTGCCAGACACCGATCTGCTCCAGCATTGCATCGCCCCAGCTCTCCCGGTCCTCGAAGCTCGAGAGTGCCGCGGCGAAGGTGGGGATGCCGTAGGCCTCCGCATGCTCGAATCCGTCGGCATCCCGATCCGCTCCGACCGCAATGACGCGTGCCGGGAACTCGGCGTCTTCCGAGGCCTCGAGAAGCGCGCGCAGGTTCGACCCTCCGCCGGAGATCAACACGACCAGTAAGAGCACCCTCAGAGCCTATCGGAGAGCCTCGACGCACGCCGCGCCAGCGTCCCTCAGCGGCGGGGCTGACGTCCGGCCAGCAATCCGATGACCGCGGCCACACCGATCTCGAGGGCGGCGAACCCGCCAACGAGCCACGGGGAGGGGCCGACATCCACCAGGCGCCCGGGACCGGCCGACCCCGCGGACGCCCAGGCGAGCAGTCCGAGCAGGATGCCGCCGACCAGGCCGCTCGCGAGCCCGGCGGCGAGGAACGAGCGGATGGATGCGCGGGGCCCAAGGTCGCGCGCCAGCCGCGGTCGCACGGCGAGGGCGACGAAGAATCCGGCGAGCACGGGCACCAGGAGACCGACAAATCCCCACCCCAGAGCACCCGGAGCGGGGAGCGCACCGAAGATCGGAATCGCAGGAATCGGCCCGAGCGTCGTTCCAAGAGGGGTCACCGAGGAGCCGGTACCAATGGCGAAGCCAGGCCCGATGAACCACGACGCGCCCCAGATCACGAGATTGGGTAGCACCGCGAGCTGTCCGATGGTGAGCGCGATCCCGCCGAGCACTCCCGCGTGCACGCTCTCGTACAGGGAGATGATGGCGGCGTAGTTGGCGAGGAACAGCACGGCGACGGCGAGGGCGGACGCGGCCATCACCACGCTTGCAGAAGCGACGCCACCACGCAACCCGGCATCGATGACATTGCGCACCTCCGGGCGCCAGCCCCGCACGATACCCCGGGCGCGTTCGCTGAGCACGTCCGTGGCCGCAGTGGCGGGTCGAAGGATCTCGGACCCGATCACGATCCCGAGGGCGAAAACGAGCGTTGGCAGCAGCGTTCCCTGCCAGATCGAGGGCCGGGCGGCCGGAAGCAGCACGCTGAGCGTCAGCCCAAGCGAAATCGCGGCAAAGGCCGAGACGGAGACTGCCATGCCGAGCAGGCGATGAGTAGTCTCCCCGATACGACGACCGGCACGCACTCCGAGCAACACGGTCACCAGCGCAAAGCCGAGCGGCGCGATCGTCACGATGAACGGCGTTCCCGCGCCATCGAATCCGAGTCCGGCGGCCATCGCGGGATCGAGCGTGAGGCGGACGTCGACGCCCGAACCGATCAGCCAGAGGTCCACCGCTGTGCGCCAGAACACGATGAAATCAACCTGGAGCCCGTACTGGAACGCCCACAGCACGGTGAGCGGCACGAGGGGGATCGCGACCCCGATGGCAGCGACGAGAACCGCTTCGAGCGCGGAGAAGAGGGCGGTGAGCGGACGATTCATACCGGGGGTGAGCCTACCGGCGGCACCACCGTAGCCCGGGCCGCCGATCCGTCGTGCCGCAAATGCGATTGTTCAGAATTCCGAGGCCCAAAATTCCGAGGCCTAGAGTTCCCGAGGCCCAGAGTTCCCGAGACTCAGAGTTCTCCGAATCCGTCGGTCACCAGCTCGGTCACCTTCGCGAGCGCCTCCGCGGCCTGGGCTCCGGATGCGGCCACCGTGAGCACATCCCCCGCCTTCGCCCCGAGGGAAAGCAGTCCGATGAGACTGTTGGCGGCCACCGGCGCACTCGCCGTTCGCCGGTTGGCCACGGTGAGCTTCGCATCGAAGCCGGCGAGGGTGGAGACCAGCGTGGCCGCCGGCCTGGCGTGAAGGCCGTCCGGATTGATGACCGTCACCTCGGCAGAGAGCCCCGCTGTCACGGGGGGCGCGACGACAATCGCCGGAGCAGCTGGACCGAGCAGTGAGATCTTCGGGCTGAGAGCCCCCCGCGCTTCCCGATCGACCTCATCGATGCTCGCTCCCCCGGCCGCGGTCACGATCGCGGCGAGAAGACCCTCGACGAAAGGCGCGCTCGAGAGTCGCACCTCGACCTCGGAAGACCGGAAGTCGAGCGCCATCTCTGCACTCATGACAGCCGAGCCGAGGTCCATGATCACGAGCACACCGTCCGGTGAGGCGACCTCGTCGATCGCGGCGGACACGGCTGTCGCATCCGTTCCGATCAGTCCCTCACCCGCTCCCGCGGCAATCGCGATGGCCGGTTTATCGCCCGGCACCATCTGCAGGGCGAGATCTACAGCAGCTTGGGCGAGGGCGGGACTGTGGGAGACCACCACCACTGAAATCACGCGACTGCTTCAGCAAGCGCCTGAAAAAGGAAAGCGGTGGAGGTGGCGCCCGGATCGAGGTGCCCAGCGCTGCGATCACCGAGGTAGCTCGCGCGGCCCTTTCGGGCAACGAGGGGCTCCGTGGCATCCCGGCCCGCCACCGCGGCGGCGGCGGACCCCGCGAGTGCGGAGGACAGGTCAGCGCCCGCGGCGATCTCGGTGTCGAAGGCATCCACCGCCGGCGACATGGCGTCGAACATGGTCTTGTCTCCCAGCTCGGCTTTGCCGCGGGCGACTATTCCGCCGAGACCGGCCCGCAGGGATGCCGCGAGTGCCGCCGCATCCAATTCGGCCACCGGACCTGCGGCCGAACCAAATCGCAGGAAGAAGGTCCCGTACAGCGGACCGCTCGCCCCACCGACCGAGGTGACCAGCGTCATTCCAACCTGCTTGAACAGTTCGTCGACTGCCGTCGAGGGGGTGGCACCGCACTTCGCCATCACCGCGCTCATCCCCCGTGCCATGTTCGACCCATGATCGGCATCACCGATCGCCGAGTCAAGCTCGGTGAGATAGCTGCGGTTCTCGGCCATGAGCTCAGCGAAACGGGCGAGCCAGGCCACGAGCTGGTCGAGGGTTACGGTGCCACCCGCCATGTCGGTCAGATCCCCCAGCGCAGGCCGGCGGTGTTCACCGGGGCATCCCAGAATCTGAGCATGTCGTCATCTGCTTTCAAGATCGTGACGGAGCATCCCGCCATATCCAGCGAGGTGATGTAGTTGCCCACGAGGCAGCGGGCCACGGTCACGCCGGCCTTGTCGAGGATCTTCTTCACCTCTCCGTACATCAGGTAGAGCTCGATCAGTGGCGAGCCGCCCATGCCGTTGAGCATCACGATGGTCGGACCATCGGTGAAGTCGAGGTCGGCGAGCACCGGCTCCACCAACTGCTGGGCGATGGATGCTGCGGGCGCGAGCAGCACGCGGTGCCGCCCGGGTTCGCCGTGAATACCGACGCCCATCTCCATCATGTCGTCCGGGATCTCGAAGGTCGGCTTGCCTGCAGACGGCACGGTGCAACTCGTGAGCGCCATGCCCATCGAGCGACCAGTTTCGTTTATCTTTCGGGCGAGCGCGGCGACGGCGCCGAGGTCGGCGCCGGCCTCGGCGGCCGCGCCGACGATCTTCTCGAGCAGCACCGTTACGCCGACTCCGCGCCGGCCGGCGGTCCAGGTGGAGTCCTCGACCGCGACGTCATCGTTCGTGATCACCGTTTCGACCTTCACCCCGGCATCCGCCTCGGCCAGTTCCGCCGCCATCTCGAAGTTCATCACGTCACCCGTGTAGTTCTTCACGATGTGCAGCACGCCGGCGCCGGAGTCGGCGACCTTAGTCGCCTCCTGCATCTGGTCGGGCGTCGGGCTGGTGAACACCTCGCCCGCGCACGCGGCGTCGAGCATGCCGAGGCCGACGAATCCGCCGTGGAGCGGTTCGTGGCCGGCGCCACCGCCCGAGATGAGGGCGACCTTGCCCGGCCTGGTCGGTTCTGCGCGATAGACGATGCGATTGACATGATCGACCCGCAGTTCCGGATGCGCCGCCTCGACTCCCACAAGGGAGTCAGCGAGCACGTTATCTGGGTCATTGATGAGCTTTTTCATATCCGAACCTCTTCTTCTTTGATGAGTTTTTGCGGGTCAAACTGCGTCGGTGCGATTGGCTCGGACAACAGCGTGGCCGCGATTCCGGCAGGCAGTTCGGCTCAGCGTAGACCGGTCACTGCCTCCACGCCATATGTTCACCGAAGATTTGCGGCGCGCATCGCCCCTGGCTCGTGACGCTCAGGAGGCGAGAAGGTTTCTGGCTGCGCTCTCATCGAGGATCAGGTCCGTCACAAGGCCCGCTGCGAGCGCGCCTCGGACGCTCTGCACCTTGGAGATCCCGCTTGCGACGCACACACGCCGCGACACCTGGCGCAGCACGGAGAAGTCAGCGCCGCTGGCACGCTCGTTCAACGCAATATGGTCGTAGCTGCCATCCTCGCGGAAGAATACGGTCGCCACGTCGCCCACGACGCCGTCGCTCCTGAGGGCCTCGTAGTCCGACTGCTCGAGGTATCCGCCCATGTATACATGGCTCGGCACCTGGGCGAGGGGGGAACCGACGCTGAAGAGCGCGACATCCATCGAATGCTGGATTTCCAGCATGCGCAGGGTCGAACGCTCACGCCAGAGGGCCTGCTTGGTCTCGGGGGCGTCGAAGAACGCCGGAACCGGGAACTGCTCGACCGTCGCCCCGAAGGCGTCACCGAAGCGGCGGAGGATCTCGCTGGCATAGGTGATGCCCGAGGTGCGGTAGTTGCCCGCCCCGTTCAGCTGCACGATCTGTGAGTTCTGCGTCATGCGGGGCACCAGGTGCCGGCTGATCGCGCTGACGGTGGAGCCCCAGGCAATCCCGAGCGTCATGTTGGAGTCGAAGAACTGGCCGAGAATTCGTGCAGCCGAGAGGGCGACCCGCTCGAGCCGGTCGATGTCGCTGGTGTGGTCGGGAACCGGCACAACGTGGGCGGCGACGTCAAAGCGGTCGAGCAGCAGCTGCGCGATCTCCGAACCGCGGTCGGCGGGAGAGCGGATCTGGATGTCGACGAGCCCAGCGTCCCGCGCATACGACAACAGGCGACTCACGCTCGATCGCGATGTATGCAGCTCCCGGGCGATGGCGTCCATCGTGAGGTCCTGCATGTAGTAGAGGTGCGCCGCGGTGAGCGCGTCCCGGGTGCGCTCCGGGTTGGCGACGATCGTCTCCAGCATCAGTGGGTCTCCTCGATAAAGTTCAGTTCGCGTCCGCTCGACGACTACCGCTGCACATATGTTCAAACTGGTTGACCAAGTTCCCAACCCTTCCCATGATGGAGGAACGCAGGGACGCGCGCAAGCTGCGCCCGCGCTGGAGTCCGCAACGAGCGAAGGTGATCGACTGTGAGCAACACGTCAAAGACGGTTGGAATGGTGCGGGCCTCCGTCGCACTCATCATGGAACGGCCCCATGCGCAGGTGCTCGTGATCGGCGGCGGGATCAACGGAATCGCGACGTTCCGCGACCTCGCCCTGCAGGGGATCGAGGTGATCCTCGTCGAGCGTGACGACTACGGGTCGGGGGCCTCGGCTGCGTCGTCGCACATGATCCACGGCGGCATCCGTTATCTCGAGAACGGTGAGTTCCGCCTCGTGCGCGAGTCGGTGCAAGAGCGCAACGGACTGCTGCGTATCGCGCCGCACTATGTGAAGCCCCTCGAGACCACCATCCCGATCTTCTCCACCTTCTCGGGCATCCTCGCGGCACCACTGCGGTTCGTCACGCACAAGCAGGGCAAGCCGAAGGAGCGCGGAGCCGCCCTCATCAAGATCGGACTCACCGCCTACGACTCGTTCTCGCGAGACGGTGGCGCGGTGCCCCGCCACCGATTCCTCGGGCGCAAGAAGGCTCTCGCCGAACTGCCCGACCTCGACCACAACCTCAAGTACACCGCGACCTACTACGACGCCTCCGTGCACGAACCCGAACGTCTCGCACTCGACGTGCTCAAGGACGGTCTCGCCACCGGCGACCACGCTCGCAGTGCCAACTACGTCGGTGCGATCGGCGTCTCCGACGGTGGGATACGGGTGAGGGATGCCGTCACCGGCTCCGAGTTCGTGATCACCGCAGACGTCGTGGTCAACGCCTCCGGCCCCTGGACGGATCTCACCAATGAGAGCCTCGGCCTCGAGAGCGCGTTCATGGGTGGCACGAAGGGCTCGCACATCGTGCTCAAAAACCAGCGGTTGCTCGATGCGCTGAAGGGCCGCGAACTGTTCTTCGAGAACAACGACGGTCGCATCGTGCTGATCTATCCGCTCAAGGGCTGCGTGCTCGTCGGAACGACCGACCTCGAGGCGGATATCCACGAGACAGCGGTATGCACCGAGGAGGAGGTCGACTACTTCTTCGACCTCGTGAAGCAGGTGCTCCCCAACATCCACGTCGACCGCTCGCACGTCGTTTTCCGCTATTCGGGCATCCGTCCCCTACCGCGGCACGAGGACACCCAACCTGGATTCGTGTCCCGCGACTATCGCATCGTCAGGGGCACGATTGCGAAACTTCCGGATACGAAGCTGCTCAGCCTGGTCGGTGGCAAGTGGACGACATTCCGGGCGCTCTCCGAACATCTGGCCAACGAAGCCCTCGGTTTTCTCGGCCTTGCACGAACGACCAGCACGGTTGGTCTTGCTATCGGCGGCGGAAAGGACTTCCCCACCACCGCGGAAGCCCGCACACGCTGGGTCGACGCGAACTCTCACGGGATAGAGCACAACACCGTCGAGCGCCTGCTCGAACGTTACGGTACCCGTGCAACCGAGGTCATCGGTTTTCTCGTCGACAAGGCCGCAGTACCTCTGACCAGCGACCCGGAGTTCACTACCGCCGAGATCGCCTACTTCGCTGTTCACGAACAGGTGGTTCACCTGATCGATGTGGTGATCCGGCGCACCAACATCGCTTTCGTCGGCGGTGTCACCGTGGAGCTCCTCGAGGAACTGGCCGGCCTCCTCGCCGGACCCCTCGGTTGGAGCGCGGATGACCGCCGGGCCGAAGTCGCCGATACCGTCGAGCGGTTGCGGTCTTTATATGGCGTGGAACTTTTTCCTGCGCCCCTTCAGCCGAGCACCACGGCCGAATAATGCACGAACGTGCAGCCCAGTTAGCTTGATCGGATACCTCGCGCGCCGCTAGTTTTCAAGCGATCGCAATCACACTCCGATCGAAGAAGCCGCCAAACAGGGTGGTGGATCAACAATATGGAAGGTCAACGTGGACAGTCTCGGACTTAAATTCCTCTCGGAGATAGTGGGAACATTCCTGCTGATACTCCTCGGTACCGGCGTGGTCGCTAACGTCGCTCTGGCAAAAAATAAGGGCTTCAACGGCGGCTTCCTGATGGTCACCTTCGGGTGGGGTCTCGCCGTCTTCGCCGGTGTGACCGCGGCATACTATTCGGGCGCTCACCTGAACCCGGCGGTCACCATCGGACTCTGGGTACACAACCCCTCCTCGATGACGCTCGGTGTGGTGCTGGTCTACATTTCCGGCCAGCTGATCGGTGCGTTCCTCGGAGCGGTCGGATGCTGGTTCGCCTACAAGCAGCACTTCGATGCGGAACCGGAACCGGCGAACAAGTTGGGGGTGTTCTCCACCGGGCCGGCGATCCGCAGCTACGGCTGGAACGTCATCACCGAAGTCATCGGCACATTCGTGTTGGTGTTCGTGGTGATCAGCTTCGGCCAGCAGCCCGGAACGGCCTCCGGCGGGTCCCCTGCCGGACTTGCCGCCCTCGGTGCCCTGCCCGTCGCTCTGCTGGTTGTCGGCATCGGCGCCTCCCTCGGAGGTCCCACCGGTTACGCCATCAACCCGGCCCGTGACTTAGGTCCCCGGCTCGCTCACGCCATCCTGCCGATCAAGGGCAAAGGCTCCAGCGACTGGTCGTACTCCTGGGTTCCGATCGTGGGACCGCTCATCGGTGGTGCGCTCGCCGGGCTCCTCGCCAACCCGCTGCTGCCACTGGTGGCAGCAGCAGCCCAGAAATAACACCCACCCGCTAGTGGCGGGCCCGCCGGGGCGGAACACGTCCCGCCCCGGCATTTTTTTCAGCAGAACATCACCTACATGGAGGTAACACCAATGACGGATTACATTCTGTCGATCGACCAGGGCACGACCAGTACTCGCGCCATCATCTTCGACCATGCCGGCTCGATCGTCTCCTCCGGCCAGCTGGAGCACGAACAGATCTTCCCCAAGCCCGGCTGGGTCGAACACAACCCGAAGGAAATTTGGGACAACACCCGGGAAGTGATCGGCCAGGCCCTCTCCAAAGCGAACATCACCCGCCACAACATCACCGCGGTCGGTATCACCAACCAGCGAGAGACCGCGGTCGTGTGGGATAAAACCACCGGCGAAGCCGTCTACAACGCCATCGTCTGGCAAGACACCCGCACCCAGCCGATCGTCGACCGGTTGGCGAACGGGAACGTCGAACGGTATAAAGCGAAAGTTGGCCTGCCCCTTGCCACCTACTTCTCCGGAACCAAAATTGTGTGGATCCTCGAGAACGTCGACGGGGCGAGGGAGAAAGCCGACGCCGGCGATCTGCTGTTCGGCACCACCGACTCCTGGTTGCTGTGGAATTTGACCGGCGGAATCGATGGTGGTGTGCATGCCACCGATGTGACCAACGCCTCCCGCACCCTGTTCATGGACTTGGAAACCCTGGCCTGGGATGACGGAATCCTGGCAGATTTCGGAGTCCCGAAATCGATGCTGCCCGAGATCCGGTCCTCCTCCGAGGTTTACGGCATCATCTCCGACGCGTCCCTGCTGCGCGAGGTTCCCGTCGCCGGTATCCTCGGCGACCAGCAGGCCGCCACCTTCGGACAGGCCGCCTTCGACGCCGGCGAGTCGAAGAACACCTACGGCACCGGTAACTTTTTGATCTTCAACACCGGGGAAGAGATCGTGCACTCCAAAAACGGTCTCCTCACCACCCTCGGCTACAAACTCGGCGACGCGAAACCGCACTACGCCCTGGAAGGATCAATCGCCGTCACCGGATCCCTCGTCCAATGGTTGCGTGACAACCTCGGCCTGATCCACACCGCCGCCGAAGTGGAAGAACTCGCCAACACGGTCGATGACAACGGTGGAGTGTATTTCGTCCCCGCGTTCTCCGGCCTGTTCGCCCCGTACTGGCGTGCCGACGCCCGCGGAGCGCTGGTCGGCATGACCCGGTACGTCAACAAAGGACACATCGCCCGCGCCGCGCTGGAAGCCACCGCGTTCCAAACCCGCGAAGTCCTCGACGCCGTCAACGCCGACTCCGGAGTGGACCTAACCGAACTGAAAGTCGACGGCGGCATGATCGCCAACAACCTGCTCATGCAATTCCAAGCCGACATCCTCGGAGTCCCCGTCGTACGCCCCGTCGTCGCGGAAACCACCGCCCTCGGCGCCGCCTACGCCGCAGGACTCGCCACCGGATTCTGGAACGACCTCGGCGAACTACGCTCCAACTGGCAGGAAGACTCCCGCTGGACACCCAACATGGACGAAGACGAACGCGCCCGCCAAATCCGCCTCTGGAAAAAAGCCGTCACCAAAACCTTCGACTGGACCGACGACGACGTGAAATAAAACCCACAAAATAGACAAACACCGGTGGTCGAGTCCGTCAGGCGCGGTCTCGATGGACTCGACCACCGGAAATCGTCACAAGTGCCCCGCCGAGACTTCGACGGGGCACTCCCGCGTCAACCCCCACAAAATTCGTGCCGAACGATCTCGCGTTCGAGCACCTCGGCACCGACCTGACCCCCACCAGCCCAGTAACGTGCTGCGCTCACGACGATCGCGAGTACTCCCACCATCGACCAGATCAGGGAAACGTGTTGTGCCACCACGTTGGTCACAGACCGCAAACTCGGGCCGGGCAGTGTGCTCACGGGCCGGTCAGTGTGCTCACGGCCCGGTCATTGACCATGGCTAACGGCGGCATCGTCAAGCCGCGCGGCCTCACCCTCCGCGACCAGAATCCAGCGTTCCAGGACCCGCGACTGGTGCTCTCCGGCATCAAC
>Ga0209511_1001556_pt1 | contig 20246 bp, 20 predicted proteins | sample SSSSmetaG_FD_184141 | JGI IMG/M metagenome (GOLD analysis project Ga0209511, IMG submission 184141) | Glacier valley bacterial and archeal communities from Borup Fiord, Nunavut, Canada, to study Microbial Dark Matter (Phase II) - ​SSSS... | ecosystem: Environmental > Aquatic > Freshwater > Ice >...
CGCTCCACGTCTTCATAAGCACCAGGGCTGGTTTGACCCATGCAGCATCAATAGTCCACGCCGGGCCGTGAATGCCGATCAATGCTAGTCCTTCGTTGAGTAAGCCATTTTGCGGACTGAGGATGCGTATCATAATGTGCGCCGAGCGCACCCGCCACTAGCCCGTAGATGCGCGATATACCAAAGCCAGCAAACAGCATGATCGTGATAACAACCATGCTCACTAGCACAATTGTGATGGCATATTCGACAGTGCTTTGACCAGATCGATTTTGCATTGAAGCTTTCATGAGAAGGCGTACACTACAACCTCACTAGGCGAAAATATGCTTGCCCAACCGGGCCAATTTGTTAGTATTTCTGGAGGCAAATCAAGTGCTTGCAATTGGACTAATGATAGGTCAAGATAGTTTAACAAGAATGTTGATGTGTCCGCATGTAGAGAGATCTGGACAATCTTACCTTCTGTAGTTTCTCCAACAAAAACACCGTTTTTTTGTGTTGTTGGATATAACCCATTTGATTTCAACAAATCTTCGTTGGAGTAAACTGATAAATCGCTCTGTGTGAGGTCGTAAGTCTGTAGGCCTATACCACTTTCGGTTTTCCCGTTTAATCCAAACCATTGATAAATTATTGTATGCTCATTGATCCAACCTGTTAACGCAGGCCAGTCAGGAGGCAGATTGTCATGTCTGACAAGAATGACTGCACCCGTTTTTACCTGATCTATTTTGATAGTTCCTATACACTGATTTAATTTACACGAGGTTTCAAGATATGATATTGAATCACCATTAGGCGACCATGACACCCCGTCTACCATTTCTAAAGTCTTGTTTGTAACAGGCTCTTGTTCATAACTTACAATGATAGTTCGCGATGGTTGTTGATAAAGCCCCGAACATCTGACCGCAGGACCAATGGTAAAGCTAAACTGATTACCAGACGAACTGATGCGTACATTATAAACAGAAATAGGAATAGCAGGGGAGCACCCTTGCCATAATGCATTAGTGCTATTATGAAGCAAAACGGTAGCAACTTTTCGCTCAAACTTACTTTCTAAGTTGAGTACTGAAAATTCTCTGTACCCATAACAATATTCTCTATCAACTCTGTAACAAAAAAGTAGTATTTTAATATTAACATAGATTTAGAATTTAAGAGCCAGCTACCGACCATCGTTTGAGCTATAAATCTGCTCTTCCAATCAGAGAGCAAACTTTCTTGCTTTGTGTCTTCGGTAACCATTTTGATTTCATCGGCAGGTAACGCAGTAGCTAGCAGCCCGCTCTTTAAGGGCAATTCATATACAAGTTGTTTTGATTGGTTCAGCTTAGAGACTGACCAAAGTACCGATTTCCCCACTTCATCATTTCGCGTAATAACATAAAACGTTGATGACTTGGTTGATTGTGCTGTAACGGGATTACCGTAAAATCCGATTGCAACTATTGAGACAGAGGTTATGAGTTTACGTATTGCGTCCAAGTAATACCTCACGGACATGTAGGTAACGGTCCAACTGCATCGTAGACGAAGGTATTAACTCCGTCTGGATAAGCTGTAAGCTGAAGTGGAGCAATGGGGAATGTTGTTGCCATAAGTTGTTTATTATACGACATGCAGGCAATGAGAAACCAATTGTCGATAATTTGAGCATCATAAAACCAGTTGCCGCTATTAGGTCGAATAGGAGGCACCGCAGTGTACCGGCCATCTCCATGTGGACCTCTTTTATATGTAGTTATATCAGCCACCCAATTGTCTACTAGCCACCCGACACCTACGCAAAAGGGGATTGCACGCGCATAGTAAGCTATGTTAAGGTTAGTTTACGAAAAGAACCGAACACGGAGTACCATGCGTCACATTCCCCCACCGCCATTATATCGCAGCCTGTATGAACGTTTAATCGAACTCATGCCAAATGAAGTGGACAGCCGCTTGACGAATCTGATTTATGTGATGATGGGCATCTTTCTGTCGAAAAGTGTCCAAACGGGCCGGATGGCGAGCAAAGTACCAGTAGCGAGCAAACGAGTGAGCTGCTTCCACTGAACACGATAAACCTGGGCGGCACCGATTTTGTAGCACGCATTGAACCCTATCAGGCTACATTGCAGGCGGGCAGCCAGCTTATGATCGATGTCATTGTGCGCAATCCATTCAAGTATAATGCTGCTGATCGCGAAATCGCTTGCGTAAAGATAGTAATGCCGCCGGATTGGCATGTCACACCGCCGCAAGCAACTACTATACTGGAAGCTGATGCCGAAACGCATCTGAAATTCATGCTCGACACGCCAGCCGACAACCCGAAGCACTATCCAAATAACAGCGTATTGCGCCGTGCCCGTATCGCGGCGGATGTAACAATTGGTGACCGTCATTTTGGGCAGCACGCGGAGTGCCTTATCACGACCGTCGGCCAAGCCGAAATAGAAAGCGATAATCTGTGTGATGATTCCTAAAAAACAAACCCTGCACATGATCGGCAACGCGCATATTGATCCGGTTTGGTTGTGGCGTTGGCAGGAAGGCTTCCACGAGGTGAAAGCGTCTTTCCGTTCAGCGCTGGATCGGATGAACGAATACGACGATTTTTTGTTCGTATCCAGCTCCGCCGCATTTTATGAATGGATCGAAACGAACGATCTGCCGATGTTCGCGGAGATCAAGAGGCGGGTTGCCGAAGGTCGTTGGGAGATCGTCGGCGGTTGGTGGATCCAGCCGGATTGCAACATCCCGACAGGCGAATCGTTTGTACGTCAAGGGCTTTATGGGCAGCGCTACTTCAAAGAAAAATTCGGCGTGACCGCTAAAGTCGGCTACAACGTGGACAGTTTCGGCCACCATGCGATGATCCCTCAAATTCTGCGGCAGAGCGGCATGGACTCATATATCTTCATGCGTCCGTCACCATCCGAAAAAACGCTGCCCGGTCGCCTGTTCTGGTGGGAATCAGATGATGGGTCGCGCGTGTTGACCTTTCGCCTGCCCTTTGAATACTGCACTTCCGGTAAAGAACTCGATCAGCATATCCGGCGGGTGGCAAACGAACTGAAAGCACCCATCAATGAACTGATGTGCTTTTATGGAGTCGGTAATCACGGCGGCGGCCCCACCAAAGAGAACATCGAAAGCATCCGGCGCTTGAACGATGATCCTGATCTGCCGACGCTTGTGTTCAGCACTCCTAACCGCTTTTTCAAAGAAATTCAAAATCACAACTGGCCGATTCCGGTATTTCATGGCGATTTGCAACACCATGCCAGCGGCTGTTACGCGGCCCATTCAGGCGTTAAACGCTGGAATCGGCAGGCCGAACATTTATTGCTTGCTGCCGAGAAATTTTCCGCGATCGCGGCGCGCGTGACCGGGCAACCCTACCCGGATCGCCTGGCAGATGCCTGGAAAAATGTCTTGTTCAACCAGTTTCACGATATTCTGGCCGGGACGAGTCTGGAGTCGGCCTATGAGGATGCTCATGCGCTGTATGGCGAAGCGCTGGCGGTGGCCGGACGTGCGCTCAACCATGCTGTGCAATCGATAGCATGGCATATCCACATTCCGCCCGAAGTCGGGATGAAGCCAATAATTGTTTTCAATCCGCACGCATGGCCGGGCAGAATGAGTATCGAAATCGAATCGGGACACCTCACGGATGGTCAGGTGCTGCTCAATGATCACGATCAGGTAATCCCGCTGCAAAATATTCAATCCGAGGCGACAACAAATGGGCGCTGTCGCTTGAACTTCGTTGCTGATTTGCCGCCGATGGGCTACCGTACTTATCGGCTTGCGCTGCGCCCAACCAAACAGGCGGTAACGCCTGAAAGCAGCGATCACGTCCTGGAAAATGAGCACTACCGGCTTGAGTTCGATACGACTACTGGTTTTATCAAGCGCCTGTATGATGTGACCAGACAGCTCGATGTATTTGCCGGAGATGCTGCTGTCCCGCTGGTGATTGACGATCCGAGCGATACGTGGAGTCACGGTGTATACGCTTTCAACAAGGTACTCGGTCCGTTCACGCTCAAGAGCCTCAAACGCACCGAACAAGGCGCGGTTAAATCCACGATGCGCGTGGTGAGTCAGTACGCCGCTTCCACAATGATTCAAGATTTTAGCCTTTTCCATGAACTCGATACGATTGAAGTGCGGGTGACGGTCGATTGGCGCGAACACTTCAAAATGCTCAAACTACGCTTTCCGGTCAACGTCCACTTTATGAAGGTAACCCGCGAAATCCCTTACGGAACTATCGAATGCTTTGCCAACGGCGAAGAACTGCCGATGCAAAGTTGGGTGGATATTTCGGGTAGCTCACGCGATACGGGCGAACTCTACGGTTTGAGCATCCTCAACGACGGTAAATCCAGTTTCGATGTGAATAATAACGATTTGGGCTTTACAGTGCTTCGCAGCCCCATTTATGCGCACCATGATCCGTTGATTCCTGACCCAACGAAAGCATATTCGCATATCGACCAGGGCATTCAACACTTCACTTATATACTTTTGCCACACGCAGGCGGATGGGAACACGCCATGACGCCGCGCCGTGCGTTGGAACTGAATGAGCGTCCGGTCGCGCTTTTTGGCACGTATCACGCCGGGGTATTGCCGTATGCCGCCGCTTACGTTGCTGTCGAGCCGGAAAACCTGATCGTGACGGTCGTTAAACAAGCTGAAGACAGTGCCGATTTGATCGTGCGTTGTTACGAAAGCGCCGGAATCGCCACACACGGCACAATCACCGTGTTCGATCAACGGATCGAGGCTGACTTTGGTGCGTATGCGATTAAAACGTTTCGGCTTGCAAAGGGCAGCCCCATCCGCGAGACGAATTTGTTGGAATTGTGACGAATAGGATCACCTGAAATGACGTATTCGTTACTGCAAAAACTGATCACGAATTATCCCGATCTCGCGGAGTGTACAGCGTCGATTGAGCAGGCTTTTGAAATATTACAACGCATGTATAAAGCAGGTGGGAAGCTGCTTATCTGCGGGAACGGCGGAAGCGCTGCCGACAGTGATCACATCGTTGGCGAATTGATGAAATCTTTTGCGCGTCCACGCCCGCTGCCGGATGCTGTGCAGCACACGTTGCGAACGGCCTTCCCGCAGGACGGCGACAAGTTGAGCACATCGCTTCAAGGGGCATTACCGGCTATCTCGCTCGTCAGTCAGGCGGCGTTCATGACCGCTTATGCAAACGACGCTGCGCCAGAACTGGTTTTTGCTCAGCAAGTTTATGGGTATGGTCTGCCCGGCGATACAGTGCTCGGAATTTCAACATCGGGAAATTCAAAAAACGTGATACACGCTTTGCAAATCGGACGCGCGCTCGGTTTACACACCATCGGCTTGACAGGTCGTGACGGCGGAAACATGAAAGCCTTATGCACGGTGGCGATTTGCGTCCCGGCGGATGAAACGGCGGCGGTTCAAGAGCGGCATCTGCCCATTTATCATACGCTGTGCCTGATGTTGGAGGAGGCTTTTTTCGGTTGATAACATCGCAAACGACATCGGCGCATCTGGATGGGGTTTTATTGGGTGGGATCGATATTGGCGGCACTAAATGCGCGGTGAGCATTGGGCGCGCGTGGAGAGATCACGTCGAAGTGCTGGAAAAACAGCGTTTTGTGACGCCAGCGACGCCCGAACAAGCAATCGCGGCGATGCTCGGCAGCCTGGCTGAGTTGACGCAGACGTACCAGCCGGAAGCGATCGGTATCAGCTGCGGCGGGCCGCTCAACAGCAAGCAAGGATTGATCCTTTCGCCGCCGAATTTACCGCATTGGGATCGGATTGACATCGTAACCCCTGTCATGCACCAGTTTGATCGTCCAGTCGGCTTGCAGAATGATGCAAACGCCTGTGCCATTGCTGAATGGAAATGGGGTGCCGGACGCGGCTTTGACAACTTGATTTTTCTCACCTTTGGTACAGGAATGGGTGCCGGGTTGATCCTGAACGGGCGGCTGTACGCCGGAAGCAGCGATATGGCAGGCGAAATCGGCCATGTTCGCATGGAAAGCGACGGGCCGATCGGCTACGGAAAAGCTGGCTCATTTGAGGGTTTTTGCAGTGGTCAGGGCATTGCTCGTTTGGCGCACACAATGGCGGCTCAGGCGCTTCAAAGTGGACGCGCGCCTGCTTTTTGTCCGACCGTGGACGCGTTGAGTACGATCAGCACCGAACGGGTCGCGCTGGCGGCACAGGCGGGTGACCCCTTGGCAATCCGCATTTTCGAGATTGTGGCGCGTGAACTGGGACGTGGGCTGGCGATCCTCGTTGATTTGCTGAACCCGCAGCGTATTATTATTGGCAGCATCTATGGTCGTCAGCGTGCATTGTTGGAGTCAGTCGCACTGCAAACGCTGCAAGCTGAAGCATTGCCTCAGGCGCTGGCCGTTTGTGAGATCGTTCCGGCGGGTTTGGGCGAAGCGGTCGGTGATCTGGCAAGTTTATCCGTTGCGCTTGACTTGCTTGAAAACAGAAAGTTCGCCTGAAGCAAGGTGATTGCAGCGGTCAGTCGCTGTGTACACGAATGCCAAATGTTTCGAGTCGCTCAAAGACAATTCGAGTCGCAAACAAGGCAAAGAAACACGGTCCGCCCAGAAAGAGCAGCGGCAATAAAACGATTGTTGTGCTCAGGATCAGTGCGCTGATCAGCATCACTATCAGCGTATAAAACGGACTGGCAAGCAGCGTATAAAGTCCATTGCGCCAGGACTGCACAAGATTTTTATTGTCCTGTTCGATCAGATAAGGCAGCGCGTAAAATTGGATCATGCTCCAGATGATCACGACGAACAACACAAGCAGCTTCAGCACCCCTCCGATTTGAGTATTGAGCTGGTGATAAAAACGGAAACTACTCCAGGCTAAGAAGCCAATCACTCCATTCGGGATCGCCCACTGCCAGCTTTTTGCAAAGTAGCGACGCATTGCCGCGATGAAATCAGCAATGCTCGGTGTTCGACCATGTGCCAGACTGTTAGCGCTGGCATATATGCCGAAAAGCGCAGGCGGTGCCAGGATAATGAGCAGCACGCAAGGCGCTGCAATCAGATTGATCAGCAGAAGCGGCAGCCAGGCATCCCACCATTCCCGCAGAGCAGCCCATAAAACGCGCATGACGGACGGTACACGCAGCCTGATCATTTCATTTCCGCATTAACTTCAAGGGAACAGTATTCAGGGCGTGTCAGATTTTTGAACAGCGGACAGACGCGCCCCATATTGCTGTTGATAGAATGCCAGATATTCGCCCGTCTTGATCTTGCGCCACCACCACTCATTTTGCTGATACCAGCGTACTGTTTCAGCGAGCGCCGTCTCGAACGTGTCAGCACCATAGCGGCGTTCCCACCCTAACGCGCGGATTTTTTCGCAGGTCAACGCATAGCGCCGATCGTGGCCGGGGCGGTCGGTTACGTAGCGGATCAAGCTGTCCGGCTTATTGAGCAGCCGCAAAATCATATGCGTGACATCAATATTGTGACGCTCATTTTCGCCGCCGACATTATAGATTTCGCCGGGAGCGCCCTTATGCAGCACCAGATCGATCGCGGAAGCGTGATCATCGACATACAACCAATCGCGGACTTGCAAGCCGTCACCATACACAGGTAGGGGTCGATTATCGATCGCTTCCGTGATGAAAAATGGGGCGACTTTTTCAGGGTACTGGTAGGGCCCAAAGGTGTTGCTGCCCCGTGTGACGGTCGTATGCAGCCCGTACGTGACATGATAGGCGCGCAGCATCAGCTCGCCACCCGCTTTGCTGGCCGCGTAGGGGCTGTTCGGCTCAAGCGTGTCGCCTTCGCGGAAGAAACCGTCAGGAATGCTGCCATACACTTCGTCTGTGGACACCTGATGTACGCGGTTGACGCCGAGCGCGCGTGCCACTTCCAATAAAATGTACGTACCCACCACATCGGTATGCACGAACGCATCAGGATCAAGAATGCTGCGATCAACGTGTGACTCGGCGGCAAAGTTGACGATCGTATCGATTTCCCACGTCTTGATCACGCGCTCGACGGTTGCACGATCGGCAATATCGCCGCGCTCGAATTTATACGTTGGCTCGTCGTGAACAGGCAGCAGATTATCCAGATTGCCCGCATAGGTCAGCTTATCCAGCACGATAATAGTGTAGGCCGGATACTTTTCGATCATATAGCGTACGAACGCACTACCGATGAAGCCCGCACCACCCGTGACCAGTATGTTTTTAATCGTTGTCATAATAACAGTTATACCAACCCTACTTTGCTGTTGTCACCAAGCGTCAGTTTGAGCGCACGCGGCTTATGTGGAGCGCGTACTACTTCGACATTGCGTCCGATCAAGCTGTCGTGTACGCGCGCATCCAGATCGCGCAAAGTGCTGTTTTCAAGAATAATACTGCGCTCGATCTCGCACTGCTCAATGGTGACGTGGTGATAAATGCTGGTGAACGGCCCAATATAGCTGTCCACAATGCGCGTATGCTCACCGATGATCGCCGGGCCATGAATGACGCTGTTGATAATCTGAGCACCCGCTTCGATGATCACGCGGTTATCAACCTGTGAGTGCTCATCGACGCTGCCATGAATGGCAGGCGTGAGTTCTTCGAGAACGTAGCTGTTGGCTTCCAATATATCGATCGGTTTGCCCGTATCGAACCACCAGCCCTTGTGAATATGTGGGAAGACAGTGTAACCGTTCTGAGTGAGCCACTGGATTGCGTCGGTGATTTCCAGTTCGCCACGCGCTGACGGCTTGATCGCCGCGACCCCTTCAAATACATGCTGATCGAACATATAAACGCCGACCAGTGCCAGATCGGAGATGAATGTTTTCGGCTTTTCGACCAACTTAGCAATCCGCCCATCGTCGGCCAGCACCGCTACGCCGTAATGCTGTGGCTCTGACACACGCTTCAAAACAACCTGACTATTCCATTCCGAATGGGTAGCAAAATCTGCGATCAACTGGCTGATGCCACCTTGGATCACGTTATCGCCCAGAAACATTACGAAGCGATCGTCACCCAAAAAATCATGCGAAATATGCACAGCGTGCGCCAGACCGAGCGGCTCTCTTTGTGGAATATACTTCAGCCGAACGCCGAAACGATCGCCATTACCCGCCGCTTCTTCGATCTCGCGCTGTGTATCGCCAACAACGATCCCGATCTCAGTGATACCCGCATCACGGATCGCTTCGATCACGCGAAAGAGCACAGGTTTATTGGCGACCGGAATCAACTGTTTGGCGCGCGTGTAGGTGAGTGGATAGAGACGGGTGCCCTTGCCGCCGCTCAGGATCAAACCCTTCATAAATTAAGTGCTCCTTTTATGTAGTAACGCTCTGTAATAATGCTGCTGTAGTGATGCTTATTTCAGTCCCGATCCTGTGGATCGATCAGGCGTTCCCAGGCGGAATTTTGTAGGGCAGTCAGCGCAATGGCAAGCGCATCAGCGGCATCGTCCGGCTTTGGGATCGACTCCAGATTGAGCAGCGTCTTGACCATCTCTTGAATTTGTGCTTTCGGCGCGTTGCCATAACCCGCGATGGTCTGCTTGACTTCGGCAGGCGTGAACTCACGGATCGGCAGCCCGGCGTTGACCATTGCCAACAGCGCCACGCCGCGCCCTTGCGCCACGGTGATCGCCGCCGTCACGTTTTTACCGAAGAACATCTCTTCGATCGAGCCGCAGTCTGGTTTATACTGGGCGATGAGTTCGCTAAGCTGCTGATGGAGTTTTTGTAAGCGTTTGGGCATCGCCATTGTGGATTCGGTCAGCACCACACCATAACGCACGGCGGTCAGCGTGCCGTCGTCATCTTCACGCACAAACGCAAAGCCCGTGGTGGCCGTTCCGGGATCAATGCCGAGCATCAGCATATTTGCGTCCTTGTGATTGCTTAGTGAACAGGATCACTTTGAGCCTTTCCCATCGGGGAGACGAAAAAGGCTTAAAGCGTTTTATTTGCCTTCAAGCATAACAGGTTGTACCAGTGCGACGGATGCGGCCTGGTCAGCCTTGTACACTTTTTCGAGTTCGCGCCGATATTCAGTGCGGCGCATCCGACGCTTGCGATTTTTGTCGCGAAGCTGGCTGCGGTGTGTCATAAGATGGTAACTCCTTCAACTGTGATCCGGTGGGCTAGTGTATCACGGCGTGGTAGGCAGTCGCAAGTCGCAGATTTCGACTCAGCTACAAAATGAGCATGGCATCGCCCAAACTATAGAAACGATAGCCCGTTTGCTTGGCAGTTTCATACGCTTGACGAATCAAATCGCGTCCGGCAAAAGCGCTCACCAACATCAGCAATGTTGATTGTGGCAAGTGAAAATTTGTGATCATGGCGTCCACCACTCGAAACCGATCGCCGGGCGTGATGAACAACGTGGTATGCTCGGCAATCGCGATTACCGGACGCCATGGACATACGTCCTCGCCCGCCGCACCTGCTGAGCGTAAGGCGGCAGTTTCAAGCGTGCGCACCGATGTAGTGCCGACGGCGATCACGCGATTACCGCGCAGTTTGGCGGCGTTGATACGTTGGGCATCTTCGGCGCGCAGTTCGGCATATTCAGCGTGCAAAGTATGATCAGCCAGTTGTTCGGCGCGCACGGGTAAAAATGTGCCCGGACCCACATGCAGCGTACAGTACGCGATCTCTACGCCGTGTTGTTGCAGCGCGATCAACAGATCGGCGGTGAAATGCAATCCGGCAGTGGGCGCAGCAACCGATCCGGGCGTATGCGCATACACCGTCTGGTAGCGTTCGGGGTCACTGAGCGGCGTATGAATATAGGGCGGCAGCGGCATTTCACCGAGCGCATCCAGCAGCGGCTCGATCGGCGCTTCAAACTCGACTACGCGCTGCGATCCGTCACGCACTTCGACAATTTGTAAGCTCGTGGCGGGTTCGCCGTTTGCATCCTGAAGCGTGAGCCGCATATCGGGCGTGACGTTGCGACCACCGATCATCGCCAGCCAGCGCCGATCCATGATCTTTTCAAGCAGCAGCACCTCGATCAAGCCGCCTGTTGGCTTGCGAGCGTGCAGCCGCGCCGGGATCACACGCGTCTGATTGAGCACCAGCACATCGCCGGGGTTTATGTAGTCGCGCAGATCGCGGAAAATACGGTGCTCAATGTGCGGTGCATTATGCGCCGTTTCACGATGCAGCACCATCAAGCGCGATGAATCACGCGGCTCAACGGCACTTTGTGCGATAAATTCAGCGGGCAGTTCATAATCAAAATCACTGGTTTGCAGAGTCATTATGTTTCCGACCATAGGATCGATGCAGCGCGCAGATTATAGACGTTTTTGCGCGTAACGCCTGAACGTTCCAGGACTATGCTTTGTTCATCGTCGTTTTAGTCCTTGCCTGCTTTGAGTTTACCTTTCTTCTTTTTTTGTTTCGAGACTACGATTCTCCATAAAGCGACAATCAAACCCTTGTTGGTTAGCAGATTATTTGCGGCATGTTGGCAAATTGATCACGTTGCGGCATAATTGCGGCATTCTGCGCGCCGTCAACATTGGGGCATCCATTGCTTGACAACTGAGTACGCCCTATGCTACAGTACGGCTCAGGAGATATTTCCCGGACATTCGCTGTGAATGTAAGCGAAATCAGACCCGTCAGGGCGCCGCGTAGTGCCTGGCTGGATGCGGTTTTAATCAGAATTGAGGAGATGCAGCGTTGGCTAAATCACGAACAGAACAACTGGTAGAACGCTTACGCGATTTGCAAGTGAGCGCACCCGACGTGGAAGCAGCGGCCATCGTGAGTGTTGATGGGTTAACAATGGCCTCCTCGATGCCTGCCAACATCGAAGAAGACCGTGTTTCGGCCATGTCCGCCGCGATGCTCTCACTGGGCGAACGAATCGCTGGCGAATTGGGGCGTGGCGGGCTGGATCAGGTGTACGTCAAAGGCCAGCACGGCTACGTAATCCTGATGTCGGTCGGAGAAGAAGCGGTCTTGACCGTTCTGGCACGCGAACAAGCCAAACTTGGCTTGATCTTTTTGGATATGAGCCGCGCCGTCAAGGAACTTGCCCGGCTGGTCTGAGGCGATCGATCACGTTTAATCACTTGTTAGCACTGAGCAGCATTAATTAACCATTTTCAGGGAGGATTGCGTGTCGCCAGAGAAAAGCGGCCTGTATTACCCAAATAAAATCGCCCGCATTTACATCATTGCGATGGAAGATGTGATGGGCAGCAACGGTTTGAACGCAATTTTGAACCTTGCCGGACTTCAAGCCTATATCGGGAACTACCCGCCGGATAACCTGGATCGGCAGTTCGATTTTGCAGACTTCACAGCGCTTAATGCGGCGCTGGAAGATATGTACGGCCCGCGTGGTGGCCGTGGTCTGGCGTTACGCGCTGGACGGGCGTGCTTCTCGCAAGGGTTGAAAAACTTTGGCGCGCTGGCAGGCGTCGGTGACCTGGCTTTCAAGGTGCTGCCACTGGTTGCCAAACTCAAGATGGGCATCCCCGCGATGGGCACCATTTTCAGCAACTTCAGCGATCAGATCACCGTCGTGGCCGAGCAAGACGACCATTATACGTACACCATCACGCAGTGCCCGGTCTGTTGGGGACGTACCGCCGATAAACCGGTGTGCCACGCCGCTTCTGGACTGCTCCAAGAAGGTTTGCGCTGGTTGAGCGGTGGTCATGAATTCCGCGTAGTCGAAACCGAATGCCATGCCAAGGGCGACCCGGCCTGTGTATTCGTGATCTTCAAAGAACCGATCGCTTAAGCCTTTGCGTTTGTGCGTTCACTCATAAATGCTAGAAAAACAGGGGGACGGCGTGAGCGATAAGCCGCAACTACTCATCGTTGAAGATGACCTGGCGCTGTCAGAAATGCTCGATGCATACTTCCGTGTGCAAGGCTACGAGGTGGTCACCGCGGCCTGGGGCGAAGATGCCGTCAAACAAAGCCTTGAACATACGCCCGACCTGGTGGTGCTTGATATTCGCTTACCGGATATTGATGGCTACGAAGTTTGCCGCCAGATTCGCACCAACCGGCGTACGCAGGATGTCCCCGTGATTTTCTTGACCGAAAAACGCGATCGGGTGGATAAACTGGCCGGGCTTGAGCTAGGCGTAGTCGATTACATCACCAAGCCGTTCGATATTCAGGAACTTCGCTTGCGGGTGCGAAACTCGCTGCGCCGTGCCGATCAACAGACGCTCATCAATCCCGTGACGAATCTGGCCGAAGGCAAATTAGTCGATGAAAAATTGGCTGAAGTGCTGATGGGCAGTGAGCGTTGGGCGCTGTTATATGTCGGCATTCAGGGGCTGGATGCGTTTCGCGATATGTATGGCTTCGTCGCTTCTGATGATGTGCTGCGCGGCGTCGCATTGATGATGAACAACGCGATTCGCGAACTGGGGCGCGACACCGACTCGATCGGCCATGTCGAGCCGCATACCTTCGTGATCAGCAGCGACATCGATCATATCAGCGCCATTCGTGAACGAATCGAAGGGCGTGTCAAGCGCTCGATGGACTTGTTTCACCCCGCTAAAGAGTCTGAGCATCCTGAAGCCGTTGCCCCCAAAATGCAACTGACGATCGGCCAATTAGTCAGCACCGATGGCACTTTCGCGGATGTCGATGCACTCAAAGAGGCGCTTGCCAGCCGCACTAAAGTCACTGAATAGGGCTTCTTAGCCTACATTTCCGCTCAGGACGCAGTACGCTAACGCCCCACGCTCAACCTATCGCTTTAGTAGGGGCATAGCGTGCTGCTTATTCTGCCAACCTCACAATCCAAATTTAACAGCCGCTATGTTATAATTAGCCCTGTAACGAACACATTGTACTGTAAGCATCGGATTCAGCATGAGTAACGTTCAGGACAGCAATAACGCGGCACAGCCGGACACGATCGCCACCTTTTTGCGCGAGTCGCCCGGCGGTACTGCCTCACAAGCCAAGCTGGAAGCCAAATTCGGCGTAGAAGCGGTAACGGTTTTATTAGATACAGATAGCTTTGAGACTTTCCTCGTTCGCCCTAAAGACGATTGGATCAAAGTCGAAGATCGCACGTGGGTACGCCTGCCCAATTCAAACGCGCGGACAGCACTCGCAGCCGCCATGGCAGCTACCCGCATTCCTGACGAGTGGTGGGAGCCACTCATCGAACTGAGCGGCGCGCAAAAACGCAAAAGTGCCCGCGAGTCGGCTACCGCACGCAGCAAAGTTTTGGCGCGCACCTATTTGATCGAAGGCGCGGCGGCGCAAATGAGCCTGCGCGTTCAACAGTTAGAGCCGCTGGTCAGTTCGGGGCGCATCGCGTCCTTTGTCGATCCGGCTGGCCGCACGCGTATTCCTGCGGAAGCGATCGAACAACTGAGCAGCGATCCGGTACGGCTCAACGCGCTGTTCGCACAGGAAACGGTCAAGCTGCGCGATCTGGCGATTTATCTGGGCATTCCGTTGGGCAGCATCGCCAAACGGCTCGGCAATGGCATCCATAACCCCGGCGCGCGCGTCACCTGGGGCGCGGCCAGCCATCGTTTGTGGCCGAAGGGTGATGCGCCACTGCTGCAAGATTTCAGGCGGCAGGTCGAGCAAAACCGCGTCAAGCTCAAAACAACCAAGCGCGAACTGCGATCCGCGCGGAAGCTGGAACATGTCGAGAAGCAAACGCGCGAAGTGCGCGAACGCGATGATTTGCGCTCACGATTGTTGGCCGCTTTTCCGACGTGGCGACATGCGCGGCGCGATGTTCAGCAGTTGACCTTGCACGTCGGGCCGCCCAACAGCGGTAAGACGTACACCGCCTTGGAAGCGCTCAAAACGTCCGGCAACGGTTGGTATCTGGCACCCTTGCGCTTGCTCGCCTTTGAGATTTATGATCGGCTCAATAACGCAGGCGTACCGTGCAATTTGCTGACCGGTGAAGAGTCAATCCAACGTGACGGCGCGATGATCACGGCGGCAACCGTCGAAATGTTCGATCCGTCAAGTCCGGCGCGCTGCATTGTGCTCGATGAAGCGCAAATGATCGCGGACTCGGATCGCGGGTGGGCGTGGACGCGTGCCATGATGGAAGCGCAAGCCGCCGATATTCACGTCATCACTTCCAACGCCGGGCGTATGTTGATCGAGCGCTTAGCCGCCGCCGCCGCTATTCCGCTGATCGTATCGGAGCATGAGCGCCTGACGCCGATCGCCATATCAGACCATTATTGGACGCTCGAAACGCTGCCCAACCGGACGATCCTGGTTGCTTTTTCGCGCCGTATGGTCTTGCAACTGAAAGCGTTTCTGGAAAACTTCAAGCGTACGGTGTCGGTGGTGTATGGCAGCCTGCCACCCGAAGTACGCCGCAAGCAGGCCGATCGCTTTGCCAGCGGTGAAACGCAAATCTGCGTGGCAACCGACGCGGTAGGCATGGGCTTGAATCTTCCGGCAGATTTCGTGTGCTTCTATGAAGTCGAGAAGTTCGACGGCAAGCAAGTACGCGAACTGACGCCCTCCGAGATTCAGCAGATCGGTGGACGTGCCGGGCGTTTTGGTTTATCAGAAGGCGGCACGGTGGGCGCTACTGATAAATATGGCTTACGTGTGATTAACGAGTTGTTCACCCTCACACCGCCGAGTCTGACGTTTGCGCGCATCGCGCCTGAAGTTGAAGATTTGGCGATGATCCCCGGCACCTTAGCCGATCGGTTTGCGCGTTGGCAGCAGTTGAGTTCGATCCCGGATGACCTGCGTGATCTGGTGAAGCCTGCTGACATTGACGAACGGGTGGCGCTGGCGACGATGCTCAAGGATCGCGATGTGCAGCAGCTTGGGCTGGACGCGGCAGTTCGCATGGTCAATGCGCCGACTCGCGAATCGACTCGCATGTACTGGTATTCGTGCGCCGAACGGATCATCGGCTACAAGTCGATGCCCTTACCGCCGACAGCGCCGCCGCGTATCGAGAATGGGCGCGATCTGGAATTCACAGAACACGCGATCGCTTGCGCTGATATTTATCTGTGGCTGTCACAGCGCGATGAATTCAGCGCGTCCGCCCCGGAAGCCGACGAAGTGCGCGAGCAGCGTACCAACTGGTCAATGAACATCGACTCGGCGCTCATGCACAACCTGGATACGCGCGCGCGCTGCACCAACTGCGGACGCCCGCTGCCGATGGGTCACCGCTTCGGCATTTGCGATAAGTGCTATCGGCGCCGCCAAAGCGGATACGGTTACTGGTGAGCTGAGCGCCTACCCACCGCACCTACCCATCGTAGGATGAAGCAGGGCGACTCGTAGGAAGCGTCGGTGGTGGCTTCACTGATGTTGGTGGCACGTTCACATCCGGTATGATCAGGTTTGGTACGTCTGATACTTGCGGTGACGGGCTGCTTCCTGAGATATTTTGCGGTGTCCAACGCCCAACCACCGGAATATCATTTGCTACGCCGAACACGATAGTCGTCTCGGCAAAGCCGGTAGTCAGCTCGTTTTTCAGATAGATCAAGCCGTTCGATGGCCGAAAGACACCTACTCCGGCATGGGTGGCGCTTGCTTGCCAGCGTCCCGCAATCGGCACATCATTGAGGATGCCAAGTTGAAGCGCATAGTCACCAATTACGCTGCCAGTGGTAACCCGATCGGATAAATAAAAGGTGATGCTATTCGGACGGTACACGCCAGGGCTATCGACATCATCGCCATTCCAATCGCCCGCTAACCCAACATCACCGGGAATGCCGAGTACCATTGTGTAATCAGCAAAGCCAGTGGTCAATTCATTTTTGAGATAAATCAAACCGTTCGATGGCCGAAAGACGCCGACTCCGGCATGGGTCGCGTTCGCTTGCCAACGCCCGGCTAACGGCTCGTCGCCAGCAATGCCGAGCACCACAAAGTGATCTGCTTGACCAGGCGTATTGCTGTCACGCAGATAAAAAGCGCCTGATCCGCGATCGTATACGCCGATGCTGTCCATGCCGCGCCCCGTCCAATCGCCCACTACCGGATACCCGTTGGCAACCGGACTGTAGGGGATGGTCAGATCAGCGAAGCCCGTGCTGTTCGCATTGCGCAAATAGAACACGCCTTGCCGATAAATCCCGATCGTGTGCGGGTAAGCTGGATTGCCCTGCGACGTTCTTTCGTAAGCGCCGACTGCACAGGTTGTATTGCCAGCGCCAAGCCGCGTAAAACCGCGCTGATCCACATTGTTGATCGGGGCGCTTTGGCAGGTCGTGCTGCTGCCTGCGCCGACCGCCGGGCTGCTCGCTGGCACTGCCAGAGTGGGCAACCAACCGCCATTATCAGCCAGCGGCGCAAGCTGCGGGTCTTGCACAATCAGATTGTCGGCACAAACCGTTTCGTTATAAAAGTTTGTATTGGGGTTCTTTGGCGGCCACTGCAAATTGTTTCCGCCGTTCGTAAGTTTGGTCGAGCATTGCTGCAAAATTCCCCAGTGGTTAGGGCCGTTATCCGCCGTGTTGTTAGCGACCAACGTGTTTTTGAGGATGCCCGGCCCGCCCGTGATGCCACCGCCGACCCATCCCGCGTAATTATTGGCGATTGTGCTGTTGATGAACGTGAAGGGTTGCACGTTGTTCGCGATGTAAAATGCGCCGCCATTTGCGTTATAGGATGAGCCATACGCTTTGTTGCCCGTCAGGGTCGAGTTGGCAACGGTGACTACTGCTGGTTCGGTAACCGCAATCGCTCCGCCCGAACCGTCGTTTGTGCTGTTGCCGCCACGAACCGAATTGCCGACGAACAAACTGTTGGTAATAGTCAATTGGCCGTTGCCGAACTTCAAACCGCCGCCGAGTCCAAGGCCGTCAGTGACAGAATTGTTGGCAAATACGGTGCGATCGATCGTGGTGGCGTCGTTGTTCTGGTACATGTAGATATGCACCGCGCCGCCCTGATTGCGGGTCGTATTGCTGATGAAGCTGCTGCCCGTGATCATAATCTGGCCGTGATTATTGGGCAGCGCGCCGTCTGCATACATCGCGCCGCCGACTCCATCGGCACTGCTGGCCGATCGATTGTTGGAGAACGTCGTATTGCTGATGATCAGATCACTGCGCAAGCCGTGAATCGCACCGCCTGAGCCGTTCCGAACCAGATTGCTGGTGAAAGTGCTATCGCTGACGGTCAAAACGCCACCCTGCGTGAAGATCGCGCCGCCGCCGTAATCGTAAGCGTTGGTACTGGTAACGCTTGGATCCGCAATATTATTATCAAATTGGCAGTGTACGACGGTGAGTGTTGATTGATAGACGCTTTGGATAGCACCACCATTTGCCGCCGCGTTAATACCGCTGCTGTACCCTCTGCTGAAGCGCAGATTTTTGACCGTCAACGTGCTGTTGTTGGTGATTAAACGTGTCGTGCCGCCGCCGTCCAGCGTGATCAGGTTGCTACCGTCAATGGTGGTGACACTGCCAACCATGAGCGTACTGGTTACCGCGATTGTAACGGGCTGTGTGCCGCAGTTGAATGTAATAGTGCCACCGCTGGCAACCGCGTTTTTGAGTGCGTCGAATGTACAATTTGTGATGATCGTATCAGCGTGTGGCGCGGCATAGGCCATTTGCGCAGCAGGTACTAACAAGGTAACAACCGTCAAGCTAACGATCATTAATATGATCCGCATAAAACGAATTCGCATGGTTCCCCTAAAAGCTATTGAAGTCGTACGTTGATCATACGACCGTTTTGTGCAGATACGCTATGAGATAACAGTCTCATTGAGCAGCTTAATCGATGTTTTGTTGTACCTCGGCAGCCCGTAGATCAATATCAGCGACTTTGCCGGGCGCGTCCATTGGTAGTTCATCGGCGGGTTTGTTGATCACCGGCTCGGCCACGGTGACGGCTGGCGCACGTTTGGCAAACCAATCATCGGTTGCAACGGAGCCTTCAGCGCACAGCGAGATCAGGCAGCCTGTGAGGTATGTCCAGGTCAGCAAGCCGATCACCGTGCCAAGCGAACCGTACATCAGGCCGAAATTCGCCAGATTCACGACGTACCAGCCGAACAAATTTTTGCTCAGCTCCCACAACACCGCACCCAATACCGCACCTGGGATCAGCGCACGCCACGCGATCTTGCGCTGCGGAACGAGCCTGAATAGCATGATGAACATAGCACTGTCGATCAGCAGAGGCAGTACGCCCGCGCTGATGCTTACAAAGATGTTGAACAGCGGTGACTTGTCGCCAAGAAAGGTGCGACCTACCACCGTAAACAGGCCCGACACCACGATAGAGGCTATGATCAAAATGGCGAGCGCGATCAACATCAGCACGCCAATGATGAGCTGGATCGGCCAGGAGCGCTGTTCTTTGTCGCGAAAAATGCGGCTCAGATTGAATTGTAAGTTCATGAACAGCCCCGCCGCGCCATACACCAATCCAATTAATCCGACGATCCCAAACGATCCGCGCTGACTGATGGCCTGATTGATATTATCCGAGATCAAGGTACCGCCCCCGCCAGGGATGAATTGGCTCAGCGTGTTGCGGATTTCCATCTTGGCGCTGTCCGGCCCCAGCGCGAAGGTCGCTACCACGATGCCGAGCATGACCAGTGGAAACAGTGAAAAAACCGACCAGTACCCGAAGATGACCGATTCGTTCACGCCTTTGTTGATGAAGTTTTGCGTCGCTTGTGCCAGATATGACACATAATTATTGGTCAGTTTGTTGACGCGATCCCAGATGGCGTGACCGAACGCCGCGACACGTTTCGAGACTGTGTTCGTAAATACCTTAGCGCGCGTGCCTGCCGATGTTTTATCGCTGATGGTGGACATAGCTACCCCTCTCAGTGCTAACTTTTTCAGTGCTAATTTGTTGATGCTGCCCTTGTTTGTAGACAGATACGAATAGCAAAAGACGGTACATGATTTTGCCACACTTGCGACGGTTATGGTTAGTTTGTGAAATGCGCTACAATATCGGCCTCAAATGTGCTTCAGGCGATTACAGGGCGGGACTTTTAGACAGCTTCTTGCTCCCTTCCCCTGTAATCGGGGAAAGGGCCGGGGTTAGGGGTCAACGACTTTGCAATGGCCCTCACAATCATTAGCTTGACGGCCTCATAATCGGATACAATCAGGCGCGGCTTAATTTGCGCATCGTAGGAGATGGGTGGGCATGACTCCAACTGGATTAAGACGATACGAAGCACTTGGCATTTTAAT
>Ga0209511_1001560_pt1 | contig 20169 bp, 14 predicted proteins | sample SSSSmetaG_FD_184141 | JGI IMG/M metagenome (GOLD analysis project Ga0209511, IMG submission 184141) | Glacier valley bacterial and archeal communities from Borup Fiord, Nunavut, Canada, to study Microbial Dark Matter (Phase II) - ​SSSS... | ecosystem: Environmental > Aquatic > Freshwater > Ice >...
GCAGCTAAAAAAACGCATGTCGAAACCCAAACACGCCGACCTCGCCCGCCCCGACCTGGGCGAGTTTGCCCGCCACGAGCTGGCCCTGCTCGGCGCGCCGTGCGGCGACATTCAGCACCTGGCCGCCGCCCTCACCGCCGCCCTCGGCCCCGGTTACCGCGTTGGCTACGTCGATGCCGACCACGCCAGCGCCGATGCCGACCCGGCCGCCGCTCAGAGCCAGCTGCTGCGAGCCGGCGCGGCCGTGGAGTTGACCGATAAAATCTATTTCCTGCGCCGCGACGAACCGCGCGGCCTCAACCGTTTCAGCCAAACCGAGCTGCTGGCCGGGGCCGACCTGGTGCTGGTGAACGGCAACCACTTTCCGGCCCGCCAGCAACTTGTACTTATCGACCCGCGCAAAACCCTGGCTCACAAGCTGGAAAAACTCACCGACGTGCGGGCGTTAGTGCTGGCCGACGGCGTGAGCGAGCTGCCCGATTACCTGCGCGCCCACCTCGGCCCGGCCGCCGACACGCTGCCGCGCTTTGCCCTGGCCGACGTGGCCGGCCTCAGCGCCTGGCTGCGGCAGTGGCGGGCGGCGCGCGTGGCTCCGTTGCGGGGCCTCGTGCTGGCTGGCGGCCTGAGCCAGCGGATGCAAACCGACAAAAGCCGCCTACGCTACGGCGGCCCCCAGGCCCTGGAGCAGCGCGAGGTAGCGGCGGGTCTGCTGGCGGAGGTTTGTGCGGATGTATTTGTCTCCTGTCGGGCCGAGCAGGTCGGAGAAATGCCCTCGCATTTGTTGCCGCTACCCGACACGTTTCTGGGTTTGGGGCCGCTGGGGGGCATTTTATCGGCTTTTCGCCACGACCCTAACGCCGCCTGGCTGGTGCTGGCCTGCGACTTACCCTTCCTCACGGCCGACGTGCTGCGGCAGCTCGTGGCGGGCCGCGCATCTGGCCGGCTGGCAACGGCTTTTCAAAGCCCGCGCAACGAATTCCCAGAGCCGCTGATTACGATTTTCGAGCCGCGCGCTCATCCCGAGCTGCTGCGGTTTCTGAGCCTGGGCTATTCATGTCCGCGCAAGATGCTCATTAACTCCGACGTAGCCGTGTTGCTTACGCCGGGTGGCGAGGCGTTGCGCAACGTGAATACGCCCGAGGAGCGCGCGGCGGCGCAAGGGGCGTTGGGGCGGTAGGTTTCTTGGTGCTTGGTGCTTGGTGCTTGGTGCTTGGTTCAAACTTGAACGAGGCAAGGTATCGTTTCCCGTACTTTGCGAAACTCTGCGCGAGCCTGTGCTCTGAAACCAAGCACCAAGCACCAAGCACCAACTATGCCCACCCGCGTTCTATTAGTCGAAGACGAGCCGAAAGTGTCCGCGTTCATTCGGCGGGGGCTGGAGGAGGAGGGCTACGAGGTGAGCGTGGCCTACGACGGGGTGATGGGCGCGCGCCTGGCCCTGGAGCAGGAAGTGGACCTGCTGATTCTGGATGTCATCTTGCCCGGCCAGAGCGGGCTTGACGTGCTGCGGGCCGTGCGCGCCCAGAACCAGACGCTGCCTGTGCTCATGCTCACGGCCCTGGGCACGACCCAGGACAAGCTGCTGGGCTTCGACGGCGGGGCCGACGACTACCTGGTCAAGCCCTTCGACTTCGCCGAATTGCTGGCCCGCGTGCGCGCCCTGACCCGCCGCCGCGACCGGAGCGTCGCCAAAGGCAGTCAGCTCAGCCTGGCCGACCTCACCCTCGACACGGCCGCCAAAACGGTGACGCGTGCCGGTCAGCCCATCCGACTCACGGCCCGCGAATTCAACCTGCTCGAATTATTGCTGCGCCACCAGGGCCGGGTGCTGAGCCGCGGTGAAATCGCGGAGCACACCTGGGAAGAGTCTTTCGACGCTGGCTCAAACGTGATTGATGTCTATGTCAATTACCTGCGCAACAAGGTGGACAAAGGCTTTGACCAGAAGTTGATTCACACCGTGGTGGGCATGGGCTACGTGCTGCGGATTACTGTTTGATGTGCTAATGTGAGAAATGTGCTGATGTGCAAATGAATAAAGGAAAGAAGTGGCAATAGTGCTGTAGAGCGCGACAATATACGTTGTGATAAACTCATTCAGCATCGGCTAATTAACGCAAATAAACTGCTTTGTCGGCCTTTCTTGTAACACCTGTCCTTTCGTTTCTTTTATTTGCGCGTTTTTCACATCCACTCATTCGCACATCAGCACATCAAAAAAATGTCCATCCGCAACCGCTTGACCTGGCTGTTTTTGGGCGCGGTGGCGGTGTTGCTGCTGGCGGTGCTGGCGCTGGTGTTCGTCTTGCAGCTGGAGGCATCGCGGCGCGAGTTTCGGGGGCGGCTGCGCGAGCGGGCGCAGGTGACGGCGTATATTTTTCTGGAGAAGGACGAGATGCGCGCCGGGGCGTTTCGTGATTTCGAGAAAAAATACCTCGAAATGCTCAGCAACGAGATTTTGCAGGTGTATGATGCCCAGGGGCGGGTGCGGTTCGTGGCCGCCGACGCGCGGGTGCAGCTGCCCGACGCGGTGCTGGCCAACATCGTGCTGAGCAAAGAAGTGTATTTCCAGCTCGGCGAGCGGCAGGCGGTGGGCATTTTTTACGCAGACAACCAGGGCGACTTTATCATCGTGGCGGCGGCCGAAAACGTGCTGGGGCGGCGGCGGCTGCAAACCCTGGCCAGCATTATGGCCGCTATTTTCGTGGGCAGCCTGCTCGTGATTTACGGCGTGGGGCGGGCGTTCGCGGGGCGGGCGCTGGCCCCCATCGCGGCCCTCAACGACCAGGTGGACCGCGTTACGGCCCTCGACCTGCACCTGCGCGTGGACGAAGGCGCGTTGCGCACCAGCCCGCGCGACGAGCTGACCCGGCTGGCGCGCACCTTCAACCGGTTGCTTACCCGGCTCGAAGCCAGCTTCGAGGGGCAGCGCACGTTCGTGCGCAACGCTTCGCACGAGTTGCGCACGCCACTCACGGCCAGCATCGGCGAGCTGCAGGTGCTGCTGGCCCGCGAGCGCAGCCCGGCCGACTACCGCGCCGCCGCCACGTCGGTGCTGGCCGATTTGCAGCAGCTCAAAGACCTCATAAACAACTTGCTCGACCTGGCGCAGGCCGAAACCGACGTGCCCCTCACCGACGAGGTGCGTCTGGACGAGCTGCTGGCCGAAGTGCGGGCCGCCGTGGCCCCCGCCGCGCGCGGCCGGGTGTGCCTCGACCTGGGCGAGCTGGCCGACCTGCCCGCCGACCCGGCCGCGCTAGTCGTGCGCGGGCACCGTGCCCTGCTGGCCCGCGCCGTGGGCAACCTCGTGGACAATGCCCTCAAATATTCGACCCCCAACCAGCCCGTCACGCTGAGCCTGCGCTGCCGGCCCGGTGGCGGCTGCGTGGTGCGGGTGGCCGACGCGGGCGCGGGCATCGCTGAAGCGGATTTGGCCCAGGTGTTTCAGCCGTTTTTTCGGGCGGCCGCCGTGCGCGGGGTGGCCGGCCACGGCGTGGGGCTGCCGCTGGCCCAGCGCATCGCTGCCTTGCACGGGGCTACGCTGGACCTAAGCTCCGAAGTCGGCCGGGGCACCGTCGCCGAGCTGGCGTTTGGGAGCTGAGCGGCTGGTCCGATAGGGAGCGCACGAAGTAGCGCGGGTCAGAGACCCGCGCTACTTCGTCTTCTCGTGCTCATCGGGATAGGTGCTCAGCGGTTGGCCGCGCGCCCGCTTCGCAAAAAAAACTCTTTCTAACGCGGCTCTAACCTGGCTCTAACAGGGGGTTAATGCGACCGGGGGAATTTTGCGCCAGCTTATAGCCTGCCTGACGATGCGGCCGCCCCAATGCGGCGGCGCGGCCGGCTGCTTTTTTGATGCTGGCAACTATGTTTTTTTTCCGTGAGGGCCACGCCGACAAGGGGCAACAGCCGGGGCAGTGGGTGCTGCGTTGGGCTTTCGCGCTGGCTGCGTTCAGTCCGGGCTTAGTGCTGGCCCAGCCCCGGCTGCCCGGCACGCCGGCCGCCGCCGGCACCGCCTCGCCCGACACGCTACGCCTGACGCTGGCTCAGGCCCAGGAGCAGTTCTTGAGCCGCAACTTCGCCCTGCTGGCTCAGCACTTCAACGTGAACATCGCCCAGGCGGCGGTGCGCCAGGCGCTGCTGCGCGACAACCCGAACTTCTTCGTTCTCAACAACCTCTACAATCCGGTATCCAAGAGCTTTTTTCCGTTCAATTTCAATACCGGCTACGACCCGGCCAACGTGGACCCGAACGGGGTGAACGCTTCCAATACGGTCAATTTGCAGGTTACCCAGCTTTTCAGCCTGACAGGGGTGCGGCGCAAGGCGGGCGACGCGGCGCGGGCGACGGCCGAGGTGGCGCAGGCGCAGTTTGAGGATGCCGTGCGGCAGGGGCGCTTTCAGCTCAGCCAGACGTTTTTCAACATCCTGGCCGAGCGGCGGCGGCTGGTCCTGCTGCTGGTCGAGCGGCGGCAGCTCACGCGGCTGCTGGCCGGCACCCGCGAGCGGCTGCGCCTGGGCACCGTGCCGGGCTTCGACGTAACCCGCCTGGAGCTGGAGCAGCAAACCCTTGAAACCCAGCGGCTCGACCAGCTCAATCAGCTCAGCCAGGACCAGAGCACGTTGCGGGTGCTGTTGGCCGTGCCGGGCAGCACCTTCGTGGTGCCGGTGGGCCAGCCCGATTTGCCCGACGCGCCCACCACGCTGCCCACCCTGGCCGAGCTGCAAGCCCAGGCCGTGGCCCACCGCCCCGACCTGCTCGCCGCCCAGCGCGGCACCGTTTATGCCGACCAGAACCTGCGCTACCAGCGCGCCGTGGCCACGCCCAAGCTCAACCTGGGCCTGAGCTACGCCAATCAGGGCAACGCCTACAACAACTTCTACGGCATCCAAGCGGGTATCGACCTGCCGGTGTTCAACCGCAACCAGGGCAACGTGCAGGCGGCCCGCTTCACGATTCAGCAAAACGGCTTGCAGCTCAGCCAGGCCCGAATTCAGGTCGAGCAGGACGTGGCCGCCGCTTACGAGCAGCTCGAACGTGCCCGCGCCCTGCGCCAAAGCCTGACTCCCGAATACCTGCGCCGCATCCAAAACGTGAGCCGCGACGCGACGGCCGATTTTAACCGCCGCCTCATCGGGCTGGTCGATTTCATCGATAAAATCCGCGCTTACAAGGATGCGCAATTGTCGCTGATTGACATCGGCACCCGGTTGCAGCAGGCGGAGCAGCAGTTGAATTTCACGACTAATACGGTAGTGTTTCCTTAGCAGCAGTTTATTTTCTCGCCGCTCGTGGCGCCTCACCCCCCGGCCCCCTCTCCGAAAAGGAGAGGGGGAACCGACCGTAAGCTAACGTCCCCCTTTCGTCCGGCTCCCCCGCTCCTTTTCGGAGAGGGGGCCGGGAGGTGAGGCGCCACGGGCGGCGAGCAATTAACTGACGAACAAGCATCTAATCAACGAAAACTCGTTAGTCCAAACAGTTTCTTAACGTTTCACCGGCGTAGTTCTCTCCCTTCTCTCCATGACTGTTGATTTTTTACCTGCTCCGAGTGGTGCCCGGTCACGCTGGGCCGCTGGCTTGGCTACCCCATTGCTGCTGAGCCTGCTGCTCGCCGGCTGCGGCGGCCCCGAAGCGGCCCTGCCCACCGACACCAAAGACACGGCCTCGGCTTACCGCACCGACACGGTGCGGCTCAAGCGCTTCGACGAGGCGCTACGGCTGACCGGCAAGGTGAGCTACGACCAGCAGCGGGTAGACCGCATCTACGCCGTCGTATCGGGTAACGTGCTCGATGTCAGGGCCACGCTCGGTAGCCGGGTGCAGAAGGGCCAGCCGCTGGCCCGCGTGCAGAGCGCCGACGTGAGCGGCTACCTCAACGACTACGCGGCCGCCAAAAGCGACTACGCCCTGGCCCAGCGCACGGCCTCCAACACCGAGCAGCTCTACAAAACCAACTTCGCCTCGCAGTCCGACCTCGTGGCCGCCCGCGAGGGCTTGGCCAAAGCCCGCGCCAACCTAAGCCGCACCGAGCAGATTACCAAGCTCTACGGAGCCAACGTGAGCGGCGGCGCGCAGCCCGTTTATACGGTGAAAGCGCCCGTGAGCGGCTTCGTGGTCGAGCGCAACGTGAACCCCGGCATGCAGCTGCGGCCCGACAACGGCACGACGCTCTTCACGATTTCGGATTTGAGCCGCGTTTGGGTGCTGCTCAACGTCTATGAGACCGATGTGGCGGCGCTGCGCCTCGGCCAGGCGGTTACCATCACCGCCCTGGCCTACCCCGACAAAACCTTCCGCGGCACCGTCACCAACATCGCCAACGTGGTGGACCCCGACACGCGCGTCGTGCAGGCCCGCGTCGAACTGCCCAACCCCGGCGGCCTGCTCAAGCCCGACATGTTCTGCACCGTGGGCCTGGACCTGCAAAGCAAAACCGGCCAGGGCGAAAGCCAGAGCCTGGCCGTCAATGCGAAAGCCGTCATTTTCAACAACGACAAATACTACGTGGTGCGCCTGGTGAGCGGCAGCGGCCCGCAGGCCAAGTACGAAATCGTGCCCGTTAAAATCCTGCGCACCACGCCCAGCACGGCCTTCGTGGAGGGCCAGCTTACGCCCGGCCAGCAGGTGGTGACGGAAGGTAGCCTGATGCTGTATAGCGACTTGAGCGACTGATTTTTAGGCTCGCCGCCCGTGGCGCCTCACCCCCCGGCCCCCTCTCCGAAAAGGAGCGGGGGAGCCTGACGAAAGGGGGACGTTAGCTTACGGTCGGCTCCCCCGCTCCTTTTCGGAGAGGGGGCCGGGGAGTGAGGTGCTACGTCAGACGAGCTAGTCCACTAATTATGAAATCGATAACGACTAAATGACCAAGCTCATCCGCGGCATCATCGGCTTTTCGCTGAAGCATCCCTACATCATATTTCTAGTAACGCTGCTCGTGGTCATGGCCGGGGCGGTGAGCTTCTACTACACGCCGGTGGAGGCGTACCCGGACGTGACCAACACCGAGGTCGTCATCATCACGCAGTGGCCGGGGCGCTCGGCCGAGGAGATGGAGCGGTTTATTTCCATCCCGATTGAGACGGAGATGAACTCCATCACTCACAAAACGACCATCCGCTCGATAAATCTGTTCGGGTTGTCGTTCATCAAAATCGTGTTCGAGGACGGCACCGACACGTTCGCGGCCCGCATCGAGGCCAGCCAGAAGCTCACCAACATCAACCTGCCCGACGGCGTGAGCGCCCAGGTGCAGCCGCCCACCGGCCCGACGGGTGAAATCTACCGCTTCACGCTGACTTCTAACACCCTGAACTCGACCGAGCTGAAGACGCTCGAAGACTGGGTGATTGAGAAAAACCTGCGCGCCGTGCCCGGCGTGGGCGACGTGGTGAGCTTCGGTGGCAAATCTAAAACCTACGAGGTGAGCGTCATACCGCTCATGCTGAGCAAATACGGGCTGACGGCGCTCGACGTGTACCAGGCCCTGCAGCGGGCCAACGTGAACGTGGGCGGCGACGTGGTGCGCCAGGGCCAGCAGGCGTTCGTGGTGCGCGGCATCGGCATCGTGAAGAACGTGGCCGACATCGAGAAAATCCTGATTAAGAACGTGAACGGCGTGCCCGTGCGCATGACCGACATCGCCACCGTCCAAACTTCCGCGCGGCCCCAGCAGGGCATCGTGGGGCGCGACGTGCACGACGACGTGGTGGAGGGCATCGTGCTCATGCGCAAGGGCGAAAATCCGGGGGCCGTGCTGCCGCTGCTCGAAGCCAAAGTCAAGCATCTGAACGAGGACGTGCTGCCCGGCGATGCCCGCATCAAGGTGTTCTACGACCGCACCGAGCTGAATAACCTGACCCTGCACACGGTGGGCGAAAACGTGCTGCTCGGTATCATCCTGGTTACGACCATCCTGCTGATTTTTCTGGCCGACTGGCGCACCACCATTACCGTGGCCATCGTCATTCCGCTGGCCCTGCTTTTTGCCTTTATTCTGATTCGGGCCAAGGGCATGAGCGCCAATCTGCTCTCCATCGGGGCCATTGATTTCGGGATTATCATCGACGGGGCCGTGGTGATGGTCGAGGGCTTGTTCGTGATGCTGGCACATTGGGCCGAAAAGGACGGCATGGAGCGCTTCAACAAGCGGGCGAAAAAAGGACGCATCCTGGAAACGGGCGTGGAGATGGGCAAGAGCATTTTCACGTCCAAGCTCATCATCATCACGGCGCTGATTCCGATTTTCTCGTTCCAGAAAGTCGAGGGCAAGCTGTTTTCGCCGCTGGCTTTCACCATCGGCTTTGCCCTGTTCGGGGCCTTGCTGCTGGCTCTCACGCTGGTGCCCGTGCTGAGCAGCATTTTGCTGAACAAGAACGTGCGCGAGCGCCACAACCCGCTGATTGAGTGGCTCAATCGCTCCTACGCGCCCTTGCTCGATACGGTCATGGGCCACCCACGCCGCGCGATGAGCGTGGCCCTGCTGGCGCTCGTGCTCGGCATCGGCTCGTTCCACTTTCTGGGCACCGAGTTCTTGCCCCACCTCAATGAAGGCTCCATCTACGCCCGCGCCTCGCTGCCGCTGAGCATCAGCTTGCAGGACTCGTATAAATTTACCGAGCAGTTCCGGCAGGTGTTCGAGCAGTTCCCGGAGGTGCGCGGCGTGATTTCGCAAACCGGCCGCCCCGACGACGGCACCGATGCGACGGGCTTCTTCAACCAGGAATTTTTCGTAGACCTCTACCCCGAAAAAGAGTGGAAGCGCCACCTGACCAAAGAGCAGCTCATTGGCCAGATGCAGCAGAAGCTGACCAAGTACCGCGGCGTGGACTTCAACTTCTCGCAGCCGATTTCCGACAACGTGGAGGAGGCCGTGTCGGGCGTGAAAGGCTCGCTGGTAGCCAAAATCACGGGCGACGACCTGAACGTGCTCGACAAAAAAGCCGATGCCGTGTACGCGCAGCTCAAAAAAGTGAAGGGCATCGAGGACCTGGGTGTGTTCCGCAACCTCGGCCAGCCCGAGCTGCACATCACCCTCGACCCCGACAAGATGGCTCAGTACGGCGTGAGCGCGGCCGATGCCAATGCCGTCATCGAGATGGCCATCGGCGGCAAGGCCGTGAGCCAGGTCTATGAGGGCGAAAAGCGCTTCGACCTGCGCCTGCGCTACGACCAGCGCTCGCGCTCGACGCCCACCGAAATCGGCGATTTGCTGGTGCCCAACCTGAACGGCGGCAAAATCAAGCTCCAGGAAATCGCTAAAATCGAGAACGTGGCCGGCCCCGCTTTCATCTACCGCGAAGACAACGCCCGCTTCATCGCCGTCAAGTTTTCGGTGCGTGGCCGCGACCTCGGCTCGACCATCGCCGAAGCCCAGCAGCGCGTAAAAGCCGCCGTGCCGCTCACCAAAGGCTACGCCGTGCAGTGGGCCGGCGAATTCGAGAACCAGCAGCGCGCCCAGCGCCAGCTCAGCATCGTGGTGCCCATCAGCATCTTGGCTATCTTCTTTATTCTGTTCGTGAGCTTCGGCAACGCCCTGGATTCGGTGCTCGTGCTGCTCAACGTGCCGTTCGCTCTCATCGGCGGTATCCTGGCCTTATTGGCTACGGGCGTGAATTTCAGCATCTCGGCCGGGGTGGGCTTCATCGCCCTGTTCGGCGTAGCGACGCAGGACGGCGTGATTCTGGTCAATAAATTCCGCCACAACATGCGCGACGGTATGCCGCTGGTGCAGGCCATCAAGGAGGGCGCGAAATCGCGTTTGCGCCCGGTGATGATGACTGCCCTGATGGCCTCGCTCGGGTTGCTGCCGGCCGCGCTCAGCCACGGCATCGGCTCCGAAACGCAGAAGCCGCTGGCCATCGTCGTCATCGGCGGGCTGATTACGGCTACGCTCTTATCGCTGCTGATTCTGCCCACGGCATTCGAGTGGGTGTATTCGAGCCGGCAGGAGCGGGCGCGGCATAAGTAGCAGCCCCACCCCCTAGCCCCCTCCCCTGCGGGGGAGGGGGGACTAGTCATAGTTCTAGCTTTTAATCCCACGCCTGTTCAAGTGCTAAAAACTAGAACTAGTCCCCCCTCCCCCGCAGGGGAGGGGGCTAGGGGGTGGGGCTGCCTTAACCCACTACTACTGCCCCGCCCTCCGCCCAACCCCGGCCGGAGACTTGCACGCGGGTTCTAATCTGTTTCTAATGCGCGCCTAATCCGGCTCTAATGAGCCGGGAATGAATAGCCAGGGCGGCGGAATGATGTGCTCAGGGTCGGAGTTAGCTTTGTGTGAAAAGCTAGTTTGAGCCTGACGTGAACATACCAGAATTTATAAGTTTAGGGGCCAGGCAGACGCGGCGGCGGTTGCGCGCGGCGGCCCTGCTGCTGACCCTGCCGCTCGCCGTCCGCGCCCAGTCGCCGGCTCAGCCGGTCTCCGCCGTGGACACGGTTCGCCTAAGCTTGCCGGAGGTGGAAAAGCGCTTCGTGCTCAACAACTTGCAGCTGCTGGCCCAGCGCTACAACATCAGCGCGGCCCAGGCGCTCGCCGTGCAGGCCCGGCTGATTGACAACCCCACCCTGTCGGTGGACCAGAACGTGCTCAACCAGGCCGTGCAGCGGCAGGAGGTCGATGGCCAGCGAGTGCCGCGCCAGGTCGCGTTTCAGGTGCAGCAGCTGTTTGGGCTGGCTGGCCGGCGGCGGGCGGCCGGGCAAGCCAGCCAGCAGGCGGCCGTGGTGGAGGCGTTTAATCTGGAGGACCTCGTGCGGACGCTGCGCTATCAGCTGCGAACCACGTTTTTCGACATCTATTTCCGCCAGCAGACGCTGCGTATTTTCGATGCCGAGATTCCGTCGCTGAGCCGCACGGTGGGCATCTATCAAGGCCAGTACGAGAAAGGCAACATCGCCCTAAAGGAAGTTATTCGCCTGAAAGCCTTTTTGTTCTCACTCGAAAGCGAGCGGCTCGGACTGGTAACCGACCAGGCCAACGCCCAGGCCGACCTGCACGTGCTGCTGCGCGACTCGACCCGCTCGGCCTACGCGCCGGTGGTGAACGCCGACCGGGTGCGTGACCTTTCCCTCGCGCCCTTTCCTGAAACCCAGCTCGTGGATTCGGCCCTTGTGCGGCGCGCCGACCTGCTGGCCCGCCGCGCCGAAGTGCGCCGCACCGACCTCAACCTGCGCCTGCAGCGCGCCGTGGCCGCCCCGGACTTAGCCGTGGGTTACAACTACGACCGCTTCGGCGGGGCCTACAACGACTACCAGTCCGTTTCGCTGGGCATCGCGGTGCCGATTTTCAACCGTAACCAGGGCAACATCCGCGCCGCGCGCGCCCAAATCGGGCAAGCCCAGGCGCTGCTGAGTCAGCAGCAGCTGGTGGTGCGCCGCGACGTGCACGAGGCGTACCAAGTAGCCCAGCGCGCCGACGACCTGTTTCAGCACACCAGTCGCGATACGACACCCTTCGCCAAGCTCATCGACAACATCGAAAAAAGCTACGCCAAGCGCGTCATCGGTATCGTCGAATACCTTGACTTTTATGAGGCGTACAAAAATAACGTGGTGCAGATAAACACCTTGCGCGCCAACCGCCTGCGCGCGTTCGAAAGCATTAATTTAGCCGTCGGCCGCGTCGTTTTTCGGCCTGAATAATTATTTGTTTTTTGTTTGTTGCTTTTTGTTTTTGGCTGTGAATTATATCATCCCTCATAAAGCAAAAAACTAAAAACAAAAAACTACCAACCAAAACTCATGACCCGTTCCGCGTATTTTTTGCTGCTTTCCCTCGCCTGCTGCGCCGCCTGCTCGAAGCCGGCGGCTACTGAGGAAACCGTTAAGGCCAAAGCATTTAACCTTTCCGACCAAACCTTGAAAGAGCTGGCCTTCGACACCGTGCGTCTGGAGCCAGTGCGCAGCGAGCAGGTATTTTCGGGGCAGATAATGACCAACGGCGATAAAACGACCAAGGTGTTTCCGCTGGTGGGCGGCGTGGTCGAAAAGCTCAACGTGGAGCTGGGCGACCACGTAACCAAAGGGCAGGTGCTGGCCATCATTCGCTCGGGCGAAATCGCCGATATTCAGAACCAGAACAGCAGCGCCGGCACCGACCTTGACATCGCGCGCAAGAACCTGGCCGTGGCCGAAGACCAGTTCAAGGCCGGCCTGGCGGCCGAGCGCGACGTGGTGCTGGCCCGCAACGAGCTGCGCAAGGCGCAGGGCAACCTGGGTAAAACCGTTAAGCAGCTCGGCATCTACGGTGTGTCGCGCGACGGCCGCTACGAGCTGAAAGCGCCGATTTCAGGCTTCATCACCCAGAAAAACGTGACCCAGAACACGCAGTACACGACGGCCAACGTGGACAGCTTTTTCACCATCGCCGACCTCGACCAGGTGTGGGTGCTGGCCAACGTGTTCGAGGCCGACATTGCCCGCGTCAAGCTCGGCTACCAGGCCGACATCACCACCCTCTCATACCCCGACAAGCACTTCCACGGTGTCGTGGACAAGGTTTTCAACGTGCTCGACCCCGAAAGTAAGGCCCTGCAAGTGCGCGTCCGCCTCGCCAACGCCGGCTATTTACTCAAGCCCGAAATGTACGCCCAGGTGCGCATCCTGAACACCGAAAACCAAAAGGAATTAACGGTGCCCGCCGATGCCGTTATTTTCGATAAGGACCGCAACTTTGTGCTCGTCTATAAAAGCCGGACCCGCGTCGAAACCCGCCCCGTGCAAGTGACCAAAACCGTGGGCGACGTGAGCTACGTCGGCGGCAGCGTCAAAGCGGGCGACGTAATTATCTCCAAAAACCAATTGCTCGTGTACGACGAGCTAAACGATTAGATTTAGTCGGTCATGCAGAGCGCAGCGAAGCATCTCGCGTGGCACAGTAAACTCAAACGTTAGCTTAGCAACGAAGCGGGCGAGATACTTCGCTGCGCTCAGCATGACCGACTAAGCTGAATTTTCTAAATTACGCGAAGTGAACAAATTTATCCAGGGCATTATCGCCTTTTCGCTCAAGAATCCGGGCTTTATATTTCTGCTCACGCTGGCCTCGATTATCGCGGGCGTGGTGAGCTACCGGAACACGCCCATCGAGGCGTTCCCGGACGTGACCAATACCGAGATTACGATAATCACCCAGTGGTCGGGGCGCTCGGCTGAGGAGATTGAGAAATTCGTAACCGCGCCGATTGAAATCGCGCTCAACCCGGTACAGAAGAAGACCAGCGTGCGCTCGACGACGCTGTTTGGGCTGTCGGTGGTGAAAATTATTTTTGATGACGGCGTGGACGATGCCTTCGCGCGGGTGCAGGTGAACAACCTGCTCGCCGGGGCCGACCTGCCCGAGGGCGCGCAGCCCGAGGTGCAGCCGCCCTACGGCCCCACCGGCGAAATCTTCCGCTACACACTGACTACCAAGAACAAAACGACCCGCGAGCTGAAGACCATTCAGGACTGGGTTATCGAGCGCAACCTGAAAGCGGTGCCCGGCGTGGCCGACGTGAACAGCTTTGGCGGCGAGGTAAAGAGCTACGAGATTTCGGTGGACCCGACCAAGCTCCAGGATTTCGGCCTCACGCCGCTCGACCTCTACACCACCGTGCAGCGCTCGAATATCAACGTCGGCGGCGACGTAATTAACGAGGGTCAGCAGAATTACGTGGTGCGCGGCATCGGCTTGCTCAATAACATTTCCGACATTAACAACACGGTAATTAAAACCGTGAACGGGGCGCCGATTCTGGTCAAGGACGTGGCGCGGGTAAATGAGTCGGCGCTGCCGCGGCTCGGGCGCGTGGGGCGCGGGCTGAACGACGACATGGTGGAAGGCATCGTGGTGATGCGCAAGGGCGAAAACCCGTCGGAAGTCATTCAGCGCCTCAAGGAAAAAGTGGCGCTGCTCAATGATAAAATTCTGCCGCCCGATGTCAAAATCAGCACGTTCTACGACCGGCAGCAATTAATTGACTTTTCGACCGAAACCGTCATTCACAACCTCACCGAGGGCATGATATTCGTCACGGTTATCGTGTTTCTGTTCATGGCCGACTGGCGCACGACGGTTATCGTGAGCATTATTATTCCGCTGGCGCTGCTGTTTGCGTTTATTTGTCTGCGGCTGAAAGGCATGAGCGCTAACCTGCTGAGCATGGGCGCAATAGACTTCGGTATTATCATCGACGGGGCCGTGGTTATGGTCGAGGGCTTGTTCGTGGCGCTCGACCACAAGGCCCACGAGGTGGGCATGGAGCGCTTTAACAAGCTCGCCAAACTGGGGATAATTAAAAAAACCGGCCGCGAAATGGGCAAGGCGATATTTTTCGCCAAAGCCATTATTATTACCGCGCTGCTGCCGATATTTTCGTTTGAGAAAGTAGAAGGCAAAGTGTTCTCGCCCCTGGCCTGGACGCTCGGTTTCGCGTTGCTCGGCGCGTTGATATTTACGCTCACGCTGGTGCCGGTTTTGGCCTCGATATTATTGCGTAAAAACGTGCGCGAGAAGGACAATTTCTTCGTGCGGGCCATCAGTCGGGGCGCGCGGAGCGTGTTCGTGTTCACCTACGCCCGCAAAACGGCCAGCTTGCTCGCGGCGGCGGCCGTGGTGGTGGTGGGCATCGGGATGTACCAGTTTCTGGGCACCGAATTTTTGCCGGAGCTGAACGAAGGCTCGATTTACGTGCGGGCGCAATTGCCGCTCAGTATTTCGCTCGACGCGTCGAATAAGCTCTGCAACCAGATGCGCCGGGTATTTTTATCGTTCCCCGAAGTGAGCGACGTGGTGAGCCAGACCGGCCGCCCCAACGACGGCACCGACCCGACGGGCTTCTACAACAACGAGTTTCTGGTGCAAATCAAGCACACCGACGAGGTGCAGCAGAAGATGAAGTCCAAAGCCTACCGCGAGGACCTGGTTCGGCAGATGCAAGGGCAGCTGAACCGCTTTCCGGGGGTGGATTTCAACTTTTCGCAGCCCATTACCGACAACGTGGAAGAAGCCGCGTCGGGCGTGAAGGGCAGCATCGCGGTCAAGATTTACGGCACCGACCTGCGCCTGATGGAAGGCAAGGCGCGGCAGGTGTTCGAGACGCTCAAAACCGTGCGCGGCATCGATGACTTGGGGCTGTTGCGCAACATCGGCCAGCCGGAGCTGCACGCCGACCTCGACGAGCGCCGCATGGCCACCTACGGCGTGAGCAAGGCCGACGCCAACGCGGTGCTCGAAATGGCGGTCGGCGGCAAGCAGGCCAGCCAGATGTACGAGGGTGAGCGCAAATACCCGATTCGGGTGCGCTACGAGTCGCAGTTCCGCCAGACGCCCGGCCAGATTTCGGCCCTGATGGTGCCCACCCAAAACGGTAAAACCGTGCCCCTGACCGAGATTGCCGACGTGAAGCCGTTCACCGGCCCGAGCCTGATTTACCGCGACGACAACACGCGCTTTTCGGCCGTCAAGTTTTCGGTGCGCGGCCGCGACCTCGGCTCGGCCATTGCCGAAGCCCAGGAAAAGGTGAACAAAGTGGTGCAGCTGCCCAAAGGCTACAGCATGAAATGGACCGGCGACTTCGAGAATCAGCGCCGCGCCTCGCAGCGCCTGAGCCAGGTGGTGCCGATTTCGCTGGCCCTTATCTTCTTCATTCTCTTCATCTTATTTGGCAATCTGAAGGATGCCGGGCTGGTGCTGCTCAACGTGCCGTTCGCCCTCATTGGCGGCATCGCGGCGCTGTTGCTCACGGGCACCAACTTCTCGATTTCGGCCGGCATCGGCTTCATCGCGCTCTTCGGCATTTGCATCCAGAACGGCGTGATTCTCATCAGCGTGTTCAAGCAGAATATGCTCAGCAAGATGAGCCTCGACGCGAGCCTGGCCGACGGTGTGGCCTCGCGGGTGCGCCCGGTGGTGATGACGGCGCTCATGGCCATCATCGGCCTGATGCCGGCCGCGCTGAGCACCGGCATCGGCTCCGAGACGAGCAAGCCGCTGGCCATCGTCGTCATCGGCGGCCTGCTCACGGGCACGGTGCTGACGCTGTTCATTTTCCCCTTGATTTTCGAGCGCACCTACCGGGCCGAGCACACGCACTACGGCGACGACTTGCCGGCGCAACGCGAGCTGGCCCACGCGTAAATCGTGCGGTAGGCTTTAGCCGCCACCGGAGGGCCGTTGAAGGGCCATTCTGGAAATGACGGATAGCCGTGCGCTCAACTTGAGGAGGTGCTGCTAGAAACTCTCGCACCGCTCCCTGCCACTGCGCCGGTTGCCGGTGCCAGTACGGCTCGTGGCCCAGCCCGACAAAATTCACTCGTCGCTTCGGCCCGGTGAGGTGGGCGAGGATGCTGTCCGTTTCGGCTCGCGTCACGCGCGGGTCGGCCGTGCCCCAGAGCAGCAGGGTAGGAGTGCTCACGCGCCGGGCGTACTGCTCGCCTTTCAGCCCGAACGCCCAGTAGCCGTTAGACTTGTTCCTCAATAAAAAATCGGGCATTTTTCCAACCTGTATTTGGAGCTAGAAACGATAGCTGCCCAGAAAACCGAAGGATACCAATTTAGTCAAGCTAAAAAGCCCATTCAGTTGCCGAAATTGGTCAAGAATTTCAGCTGTTTCTTATTGGGGAACAGGTCTGTTCTCTATGCTGCCCCAGAACACGAGCATATTGGCCAGCGGAAGCGCCGGTAAGCGCAAGGCTACGAAGCGATTACGCGTGGTTTGCAGCATCGAGCCGTAGGGGCATTCGAGCACGTTGGCGGCCGGACGCAGGCCCAATTCGGCTTCGGCCCGCAGGATGGCCACCGCGCCCATGCTCACGCCGTAGAGCACGACCGGCCGGCCCGGCTGCCGGCCGTGGGCGTAGCGAAACGCGACCACCACGTCGTCGGCCTCGCGGTAGCCAATGGTGCAGCGGTTGCCCTCAGAATCGCCGTTGCCGCTGAAATCGAACAGCAACACAGCGTAGCCGAGCTGCCGGAAATACGCGGCCTCGACGCGCAGCTTCGAGCGGTCGGAGGTGTAGCCGTGGCAAAGCACGACCGTGCCGCGCGGCGTGGGCAATGGTCCGTACCAAGCGGCAAGTTGGCCGTTGGGGCTGGTCAGGACCACGTTTTCGTGCGGGAAGTCGGGTACGCCGCTACTGGTCGGCTTCGGATTGGGCAAGCCCGTGAGCAGCAGGCGCAGCTTTTGCCGGGTGGGCAGCCGTTCGGGGTGACGCATCCGCAACCCCGTAGCTGATGTGTTGGCGCTGAAGTGGGTGAAGTGCCAGGCGTGCAGGGCCAGTACGGCATTGAGCGCGACCAGCAGCCCAACCAGCCCGAAGCCCAGCGCCCGCAACCAACGCCACTGACCTGACCGCTGCCGCATCAACTCCGGGGCCGGCGCGGGACGCGTCGGCGGGCAGTGGTGGCAGAGGTTGGGCTGCCTGAACTGCTTAAGCTGCCTGAGTTGCCCGGGCTACCCGAACTGCCCGGTCGTGCGGGTCGCGGGTGGGCTTGTCCTGCGCCGGCCAACTCCCGCAGGTCCGCAACTTCGTCCGGGGTCAGGTCGCGCCACTTGCCAGGGGCTAAGCCGCTCAGCGTCAGCTCGCCGAGCGCGACGCGCACCAGCCGCAGGCAGGGTAGCCCGACGGCGGCCGTCATCTTACGCACCTGCCGGTTCATGCCTTCCGAAATGACGATTTCAACCCAGCTCACCGGTAGGTTGGCCCGGTAGCGGATGGGCGGGGTGCGCGGCCAAAGGTCGGCCTCAACCGCATCGGGCAGGGTGCGGGCGGTGGCGGGCTGGGTCAGCCCGTCTTTGATTGTAACGCCCTGGCGCAAAGGTTCCAGCGCGGCCTCGGTGGGCTGGCCTTCGACCTGCGCCCAGTACGTTTTGGGCACCTTGTAGCGCGGGTCGCTGAGCCGGTGCTGGAGCTGCTTGTCGTCGGTCAGCAAAAGCAGACCTTCGGAATCGAAATCCAGCCGCCCGACCGGGTACACGCCCGGCACGGGCACGAAATCCTTGAGCGTGGCGCGGCCCTGCTCGTCGGTGAACTGGGTGAGCACTTCGTAGGGCTTGTTGAGCAGCAGGTAGCGCATCGGGCAAAATTAGGCTCGCGCGGCCGGCGCGGCGAATCCGGCCCGCCCGGGCCCGGCGAGGTGTGGCCGGTACGCCCGGCGTGCGGCGCGCTTTACAGCTTGGTCAGCTTGGCCAGGTCCAGGCTTTGCGCCACCGACTCGACCAGGGCCAGGTCTTTCTGGTTCGTACCCGATACGGTCACCAGAAAGCGGTCGCCCACGGCCAGCGTCAAGTCGGCCTGGCCCGTTTTTTTGCCAAGCGTCGCCGAGCCTTTCACCCCGTCCTGCTTGATGGTCGTCGTGCGGGTCAGGCTTTCTGCGTCCTCACTCTCCATGTTCAGGCTGAACATCATCGACGCGCCCTGATAAAGCTGATTGGCCCCGTTGTAATCCACGATTTTCACGTCCACCTCGTCCGGTCCTTTGGTGAACTTACGCTCGGCCGTCGAAAACGACATGCCCGACACGCTCATCGACTGCCCGCTCGGCTCGGCGGCCGCGTAGCCCTCGACGGCGGCCGGCAGGTAGGTTTGCAGCTCCTTGTATGGCAGCGAGAGCGTGTCGCCTTTTTTAACGCGCTCGGCCCGCCGGTCGGTGGCCTGCTTCAGGTTGGTTTCCATGTTCTTGCCCGCGTCGGCGAGCTTGGACAAGTTGCTGTACGTTTCCTGAGCCTTCTGGGCTTTGTCGCAGCCGACGGCGCTGAGCAACAGCAAGGTGCCGGCCAGCAAGGGGAGGAGCTTGTTCATGGGAAAGTGAGAGAAGAAGGTGAGCGGGCAAAAGTAGGTCAGGGTTCAGCTACATGATGCTGCCCAGCTTCCGTCCGCTCAAACTTAAAACTTCCATAATCAGTAACTCAACCCCGAGTAGCGTAACGGTTATTCAGCCCTCCTGACTTCCGCCCGCCAACAGTCCCGCCACCGACACATCCTCGTCCAACTCGTCCCAGTTCAGCCCGCGCCCGCCGCCCCCGATTTCCACTTGGCGCAGTTGCGCCGGCCGCGCCGCCAGTAGCCGCGGAAACCAGGCCAGCGGAACGCTTACCGTGCGTCCGTCAGTGAGTTGCACGTGCAATGAATCGTCGTCGAAGCTCACAGCTTGGGCTAAAGCCGTGGTGGGACGGTAGGAGCGGGGTTTGTTATTCATCTATTGAGACAACATTAAAGGCAGCTTGATATCTCGCTAACTTCATTAAAAAAATTGGAAATGAAGCAATTAACTTTTGCGATGTTATTGATGCTCACAACAACGCTAGTTTCGGGTCAGATTACACGCAATAGAGTATTCTCACTCCCTGGCTCTGACGAAAAAAAACGAATCGAAGTCATAGATAAAATTTTGATTAGCAAGAAGGATTCAGCGGAGCTTTATGTCGAGAGAGGACAGCTTGTAATGACTCTTAATGTCAATGAACCTTCACAACAATTTGTTAAAAGAACGAACGCTCAAGCCTTGAGTGATATAGACAGAGGAATTTCATTGCGTCCTGCAAAGCCGGAGTTCTATAAAATAAAGGCCGACTATTTTTTCTATGTTCATGACGACTTCCCTTCTGCTATTCAAAATATGAGCAAAGCTATCCAACTTGATTCAACGAATTGCGCTTTTTATCAGAGGCGCGCTATGCTGTATTTTAAAAACAACGATAAAGACTCCGCTTGTAAAGACTGGAATAAATGTGCGGTTCTCAATTGTAAAGAAGCTGAAGGATGCGTCAGTTTCGTAAATGACTACTGCAAGTAATGTTAGAGGAATACTTTGCTAAATCGTGGGATGCACTTCGTGAACACTACGAGAGCGGGCAGATAACTTCTGAGCGGCATCTACAGGCTATTCTCTTTTCGCTGCTTAACGCAGACCCAGATTTTTCAGAAACTTACTCAATTAGTATCGAGCCTAAGATAGCAGGGGAAGGCGATGACCTAACAAAAAGTGGGCTTATCGGAACAATTCCCGATATGATAATCAGTGTTGGCCTTGAAATAGTGGCTGTAGTGGAGCTTAAGTTTACACCTAGAGCGGTTCCCAAGTGAGTGTACACGTTTTTGGTTTACTTTCGGTCATGAAAGCTTATTCACTTGACTTACGGGAACGGGTGGTGGCGGCCTGCCAGGCCGGGGGAAAGCAACAAGCGGTGGCCGACCAG
>Ga0209511_1001563_pt1 | contig 20146 bp, 19 predicted proteins | sample SSSSmetaG_FD_184141 | JGI IMG/M metagenome (GOLD analysis project Ga0209511, IMG submission 184141) | Glacier valley bacterial and archeal communities from Borup Fiord, Nunavut, Canada, to study Microbial Dark Matter (Phase II) - ​SSSS... | ecosystem: Environmental > Aquatic > Freshwater > Ice >...
GCCTCGAGCTCGGTGCCGACGACTACGTGGCCAAGCCGTTCTCGCCGCGCGAGCTGGTGGCGCGCGTGCGCAGCGTGCTGAGGCGCACGGCGGGGCCGGCAGAGGCCGTCGCAGCCGCTGCGACGGCCGTTGTCTCGCCAGCGGCGGCGACGGCAGCAACGGCGCCCGTCGCCGCTGCGGCCGCCACGCCGATCGTGGTTGACGAGGGCCGCATGCAGGTGCGCTACTACGGCTGCCTGCTAGAGCTCTCGCGCTACGAGTTCGGCCTGCTGAAGACGCTCGCATCGCGGCCCGGCCATGTGTTCACGCGCGATGCGCTGCTCGGCTTCGTCTGGGGCGACGACACCGACAGCATGGACCGCACCGTCGACGCGCACGTGAAGACGCTGCGCGCGAAGATGAAGCTGGTCGCGCCTCATCAGGAGCCGATCCGCACGCTGCGCGGCAGCGGCTATGCACTCGCCGAAGACCTGCCTGCAGACCCGGCGAGCAGGCCCGCTCGAACCTCCTCGGAGATTCCGCGATGACCTTCCATCCGATTCGCAGCGCTGCCTGCGCGGCGGCGCTGTTCGCACTGGCGATCGCGCGCACCTTCGCTGCGGAGCCGGCTTCCGCGCCGAACGCGGCGCCTGCCCGAACCTACGCGATCGTCTCGCTCATCGGCGACCAGTTCGCGGTCGTCAGCCGCGGCCCCGAGGTCGGCACGCGGCTCGACCCGAACCAGCGCAAGCTCTTCCCGGTGCCCGATGCAGTGTTCGACCGCATCGCCTCAGGCGCCGTGGAGCGCGCGATCCTGAACTCGCATCCGGGCGCGCCGGTGCTCAAGGCCTCGATCCGCGACCCGCGCCTGTTCGCACTTCAGGAGAAGCTCTTCACCGAGAGCGCCGAGTCGCACGACATGCGCATCGCGCTGCACGATCTGCTGACCAAGGCCGGCGCGACCGACCTCGTGCTCGTGACCAAGCGGCGCGGCGACGCGACCTTCCCGATCGTCAGCGGCAGGATCGGCGCCGGCGGCCCGATCAACGGCATCGGCTTCTATCTCGACAACGAGTCGCAGATGTACAACACCCAGCACCTGATGACTGGCACCGGCTTCCTCGCGCCGTACGCCTTCCTCATGGTGTCGATGATCGACCTGGCCGACATGCACGTCGTGAAGTCGAAGCAGGGCCTCGAGTCGACCATGTTCCTGCCGGTCGACAAGCAAGGCGCCGACCGCGCCTGGGACGCGCTGAGCGCAAAGGAAAAGGTCGACTCGCTCGACCTCGTGATCCGCCGCTCTGTCGAGACCGGCATGGCCGACGTGCTCGCGCCATAGGAGCCGCCGGCGACTCACGCGGGACGGTGGCCGCGTGACCAAGCGCACCCGCATCTTCATCGGCATCCTCGTCGCCTACGCGCTCGGCGTGGCATTGCTGATGTATCGCCAGCTCGGTGACATCGACCCGCGTTATCGCGAATCGGCCGAAGACGCGCTGGTCGACACGGCCGAGCTGATGGCCGCGCTCGTCGAGCACGCGTCGCCCGACGGCCAGCTGCACGCCGAGTCGCTCGAGCCGGTGTTCCGTACGCTGTACGCGAGGCGCTTCCAGGCCGACATCTACGGCGTGGAGAAGACGCGCGTCGAGCTGCGCATGACGGTGGTCGATCGAGCCGGTACGGTGGTCTTCGACTCGAGCGCCCGACAGCTCGGCGCCGACCACTCGCGCTGGCACGACATCTACCTCGCGCTGCGCGGCCAGTACGGCGCTCGCACCACCGCCGACGTGGAAGGCGACGCGCGCACCTCGGTGATGTACGTGGCGGCGCCGATCCACGACCTCACGTCGCCAAACCGCGCCGAGATCATCGGCGCCGTCAGCGTGGGCAAGCCGGTGCAGAGCTTCGGCCAGTTCATCGAGGCCGCGCGCAGGAAGACGCTGCTGCTCGGCGCGACCTCGGTGGTCGCGGTACTGCTGCTCGTCGTCATCCTCTCGGTGTGGCTGGTCCGGCCCTTCGGCGTGATCGCCGACTACGTGCGCTACGTGCGCGCCCAACGCAGCTTCAGCCTGCCGCGGCTCGGCCGCCGCGCGGTGGGCGCGATCGGCGCCGCCTACGACGAGATGCGCGACGCGCTCGCCGGCCGCAACTACGTGGCCGACTACGTGCAGACCATGACGCACGAGGTCAAGGGACCGCTCTCGGCGATTCGCGGTGCGGCCGAGCTGTTGCAGGAGCCCATGCCCGACGCCGACCGCGCGCGCTTCGTCGCCAACATCGCGCGCGAGACCGGGCGCATCCAGGAGCTCGTCGATCGCATGATGGAGCTGACTGCGCTCGAGTCGAGGAAGAGCCTCGACCGGGCCGTGCCCGTGCCCGTCGGCCCGCTGGTGGCGGAGATCGCGGCCGGCCTCGCGCCTGCGGCCGAAGCGCGTGGCTTGCGCATCGAGATCGTCGGCAGCGGGGCGGAGGCGGTCGTCGAAGGCGACGCCTTCCTGCTGCAGCGTGCCGTCGCCAATCTGCTCGACAACGCCCTCGACTTCTCGCCCGCCGGCGGCACGGTCACGCTCGAGGTCAGCCTGCACGGCCGCGTGTGCGACGTGGTGGTGAAAGACCGCGGCCCCGGCATTCCCGAGTTCGCCGAGGGCAAGGTGTTCGAGAAGTTCTATTCGCTGGCGCGGCCCGCGACCACGAAGAAGAGCACCGGCCTCGGCCTTTCGTTCGTGAAGGAGATCGCCGAGCTGCACCGCGGCCGCGTCACGTTGAAGAACGCGCCGGAGGGCGGCGCGGTAGCAACGCTGTCTCTGCCTCTGGCGGCCTGGTCACGCTGAGTCCGGCTCGCCCCGATCAACGCGCGCGCAGGCGGCTTTGCGTATACCCGAGTACCGAGTCGACCATCAGCGCCAGGTCCTTCTGCAGTTCATCGAAGCCGCTGCTCTTCGTGCGCGTGCCTTCGTCCATGTAGAGCCGCTTGTTGATCTCGAGCTGCAGGCTGTGCCGGCGTGCAGCCGGGCTCGAATACGCGCGCACGAGTTCGACGCCCTTGTACGGGTCGTTGACCTTGACCTCGTAGCCGAGGCCGGCGAGGAAGGAGCGCACGAACTCGGTGAAGGCCGAGTCGCAGGTCGTGCCGTCCCGGTCGCCCAGCACGAAGTCGGCGCGGGGGGTGCCGGCGCCGCCTTCACCCTGCGCGCCGGCCATGGCGCTCATCGAGTGACAGTCGATGTGCCAGCTCGCGCCGAAGCGCGCATGCGTGGCCGCGATGCGCTCCTGCAGCGCGCGGTGATACGGCCGGTGGAAGCGCTCGATGCGGCCCTGCACCTCGGCCACGGAGAGCCGGCGTTCGTAAAGGGCGCGGCCGCCGTCGAGCGTGCGCCAGAGAAGGGCCTTGCCGATGCGCGCCTTGCCACTCGTCATCACCGCACCCGGCCAGGTACCGCCTTCCATCAGCGCGAGGTCGATGTCGCCTTCGTTGCGGTTGGCGTCGATGTAGGTGCGCGGTGCGCGCGCGGCGATGAGGCCGACGCCGCGCTCGGTGGCCGGCAGATACAGCTCGTCGACGAAGCAGTCTTCGCCTTCACGCAGGTCGAACTCGCTCAGCACCGAGCCGAAATCGGCTGGGAACTCATGGCCGGAATGCGGCGAATCGAGCATCAGTGGCACTTGCGGCTCGGCCGGGCCGTGCAGGGTGTAGGCGGCGTGCGGTGCCATCGAAATCGTCTCGCTCGAAGGGGGTGGGGTGCTTTCGTAGGATAGCGCCGCGCCCGTTGGGAACACGTCAAAGCGAGGCCCGACCACGGGGTACGATCGCGCCGCTTCGTTCGGCAACAACAACCTTCTTGTCCAGCAAGAAGCCAGCAGGAAGACAACGCGATGCGACAAGCCTCCACGAACTCCTTGACCTCGTTCCGGCCCTGGCTGGCCTCTTTGTTCGCGGCGGCGACGCTCGCGCTCACGGGTTGCGGGTACAACGATTTCCAGTCGCTCGACGAAACCGTGAAAGCGGCCTGGGCCGACGTGCTCAACCAGTACCAGCGCCGCGCCGACCTCGTGCCCAACATCGTTGCCACCGTCAAGGGCGAAGCGAACTTCGAGCAGGAGACGCTCACCAAGGTGATCGAGGCGAGGTCCAGGGCGACCTCGATCCAGGCCACGCCGGAACTCGTCAACGACCCGGAGGCCTTCGCCAAGTTCCAGGCCGCGCAGGGACAGCTCACGAGCGCGTTGAGCCGCCTCATGGTGGTCGCCGAGCAGTACCCGAGCCTGAAGGCGAACGCCGCCTTCCAGGACCTGCGCGTCACGCTCGAAGGCACCGAGAACCGCATCACGGTGGCTCGCAACAAGTACATCCAGACCGTGGCCGACTACAACGTCAAGGTGCGCAGCGTGCCGACCAACTTCACGGCGATGATCTTCGGCTACAAGACCAAGCCGAGCTTCACGGTGCAAAACGAAGCGCAGATCTCGGTGCCGCCACCGGTCAGCTTCGACAAGCCGGCTTCGCGTTGAGCCACCGGCGCCGGACGGGGAGCGCGTGATGCGGCTGGCCTCGATCGGCGTGCGGTTCATCGCGGGTGTTTGCGCGCTTTTGGCTTCGGCCGCGGTGCAAGCACAGGGCGTACTGCCGGTGCCCGTGCTCACGGCGCGCGTGATCGACCAGACGGCCACGCTCACGCCGCCGCAGTCGGCGGCGCTCGAGGCCAAGCTCGCCGCGATCGAGCAGAAGACCGGCGCGCAGGTCGTCGTGCTGATGGTGCCCACGACACTGCCCGAAGACATCGCCTCCTACGCGCAGCGTGTGGGCGCGCAGTGGAAGATCGGCCGCAAGGACGTGGGCGACGGCCTGTTGCTCACCGTCGCCAAGAACGACCGCGCGGTCGAGATCCACGTCGCCAAGACGCTCCAGGGGGCGGTGCCCGACATCCTGGCCAGCCGAATCATTCGCGAGCAGATCACACCGGCGTTCCAGGCGGGCGATTTCGCCGGCGGCTTGAATCGCGCGGTCGACCAGCTCGGCGAGCGCATCACCGGCGAGAAGTTGCCGGCGCCTTCCGCGCAGGCGCCGCCGGCGGCCCGACGCAATGCGTCGCGCGGCTTCGACTTCCAGGACATCGCGCTCTTTCTCTTCGTCGGCGTGCCGATCCTCGGCGGCTTCCTCAGCCGCATCATGGGCAGGAAGCTCGGCGCGCTCGTCACCGGCGGCGCGGTCGGCGCCATCGGCTGGTTTCTCACCGCAAGCGCACTCATTGCAGGCGGCGCCGGCGTCGTCGCCCTGTTCCTGGTCGGCGTGATGGGCCTCGGCTCGCGCGGCGGCGGCCTCGGCGGGCCGATCATCTTCGGCGGCGGAGGGGGCGGGTTCGGCGGTGGATTCGGTGGCGGCGGCTCGGGCGGTGGTGGTTTCAGCTCGGGCGGTGGCGGCAGCTTCGACGGCGGCGGCGCCTCGGGTCGCTGGTGAGGACGAGCCTCATGTCGCATTGGCTGATCCGCCTCGTCCGCCACCGTCTGTTCGACGAGACCGACGCATCGCGTGTGCTCGGCGCCGGTGCGCTCGAGCGCATCGGTGCGAAGGTCACCGCGAGCGAAGCGCGGCACAGCGGCGAGATCCGCGTCATGGTCGAGGCGGGCCTGCCGTTCAGCTATGTGCGCCGCGGTGCCACCGCACGCGAGCGCGCAGTGGCGATGTTCGGCAAGCTCGGCGTGTGGAACACCGACCGCCGCAACGGCGTGCTGATCTACCTGCTGCTGGCCGAGCACGCGATCGAGATCGTGGGCGATCGCGGCATCACGCAGCGGGTCGACGCCGCGGCCTGGTCGAAGATCGCCGAGCAGATGCGCGACGCGTTTCGCGGCGGCGACTTCGAAGCCGGCCTCTCGTTCGCGGTCGAGGCGATCGATGCGCTGCTCGTGTGCCACTACCCGCGCTTGTCGGGCGAGGCCGACGTCAACGAGCTGCCCGACGCGCCCTACGTTCGCTGAGCCGGCCGAGCGCGCGGAAGCGATGAGCGAGGGCACCGGCGCATCGACCGACGCGCTGCTGGCCGAGGCCATTGGCCTGGTCAATGTCGGCCGCGGCGCACACGCGCTGCAGCTCTGCGAACGGGCAGTGGCGTCGCGCTCGCCGCACGCCGGCCTGCTGCAGCTTTTCGCGGTACTGCTGCGTCGAGCAGGCCGCGAGGCGGAAGCGCTGCGGGCGATCGAGGCCAGCGTGGCACTGCGCCCCGATCACGTGCCGTCGCTGCTCATCGCCGCCGAGCTGGCGGGCGACCTCGAACACTCCGCTTCGGCCGAGCGCGCCTATGAGCGCGTGGTCGCGCTCGAGCCCGCACAGGTCGACGCCTGGTTCGCGCTCGCCCTGCTGAGGCAAGACCGGTACGACCTCGCAGGCGCCGAAGCCGCTTTGCGCGAGGTGCTGCGCGTGGCACCGCCGCGCGCCGAAGTCGAGGTCAACCTCGGCATCGTGCTGCAGGAGGCCGGCCGGCTCGACGAGGCGATGCGCGCCTACGGTCGTGCGCTGCGTCTGGCCGACGCCAGCTTCGGGCGCATCGCCCATGCTCTCGCTGCGCCGGCCACCGGCCGCCTGTGGCTCGACCTCGACACTTTGCGCGAGCATTTGCGCGCGCTGCCCGCGTGAGCGCGGCAGCTCAGCCCGCAGTGCGCTTGCTGCGATAGCGTTTGCGGTACACACCCGGGCCGGCCATCACGTCGCGGGCCAGCGCCGCATAGCTCGCCGCATCGGCCGGCGTCATCGCCTCGCACACCAGCTCGGGCGGTGCACGCGGCACCACGAAGCATTGGGCGATCGGCGTGCCGCGCGGCAGCACGCCGCGAAAGCCGGCATCGAGCCAGATCGCGGGGAAGTGGATGCCGATGGCATTGAAGCGATCGGCGTCGACGATGCCGGTGAGCGTGCGAAAGGGCAGCTCGTCGCGGTTGATCGGATGCGTGGCCATCAGCGACCAGCCGGGTTCGAGCGCGACGGTCCAGAAGCTGCTGAACTTGATCGCCGATCGGTGGCCGTGCGCCAACGGGCTGCCGGCGATCTGCTCGGGCACGTGAAAGCTGAGCGGCGCGCGCGGATGGTCGGCGATGGCCAAAGGTGGCAGCGGCCAGTCCCACGCGAACTGCCCGCTCTGCACGTCGACGTCGCAGGGCAGCAGCAGCATGAAGCCGTGTGACATCGCATCGACGAACGGCGGGCATTGCTTGACGGTGCGGATGACGCGGCCGTGCACGGCCGAAGGCACGCGCGGCGCCATCGTGCGCAGCCACTCGGGCAAGACGGTGCGCGCCGGCACGGGCCGCGGCAGCAGGTCGATCAGCGTCGGGTCGCAGCGAAAGGTGATCTTCATGGCTGCCTCGATGATGCCCGCCGAATGAAAAAAGGGGCAGCGCCTGCGCGCCGCCCCTCGTACCTCACGAAGCCGTTAAGTTCAGCGCACGCGGCCTTCCTTCCAGGCCGTCAGCAGCTTGTCGTAGTTGACGGTCTGGCCCTGCGGCTTCTCGTTGGCCAGCTTCTTCCACGGGGCATTCTTGTCGGAGAGCCACTTGGCGGCCGAAGTCTTCGGGTTGAGCTTCGGCGCGCAATGGGCCATGCCGGCGCGCTGCAGGCGACCCATGACGTCGTCCATCTCCGTCGCCAGATTGTCCATCGCCTGCTGCGGCGTCTTCTCGCCGGTCACCGCGACCGCCACGTTCTTCCACCAGAGCTGCGCCAGCTTCGGGTAGTCGGGAACGTTGTTGCCGGTCGGCGTCCAGGCGACGCGCGCCGGGCTGCGATAGAACTCGATCAGACCACCGTATTTCGCCGCGTTCTGGGTGAAGTAGTCGGAGCGGATGTCGCTGTCGCGAATGAACGTGAGGCCGACGATCGACTTCTTGAGCGAGGTCGTCTTCGCGGTCACGAACTGCGCGTAGAGCCATGCGGCAGCGGCACGGTTGGGCTCGTTCGACTTCAGGAACGTCCACGAACCGACGTCCTGGTAGCCGTTCTGCATGCCCTGCTTCCAGTACGGTCCGTTCGGTCCCGGAGCCATGCGCCACTTCGGCGTGCCGTCGGCATTCACGACCGGCAGCCCCGGCTTGATCATGTCGGCGGTAAAGGCGGTGTACCAGAAGATCTGCTGCGCGATCTGACCTTGCGCGGGCACCGGGCCGGATTCACCGAACGTCATGCCGGTGGCCTCTTTCGGCGCGTACTTCTTCATCCAGTCGATGTACTTCGTGAGCGCGTACACGGCAGCGGGAGAGTTGGTGGCGCCACCCCGCTCCACGGCCGCACCGACCGGCGTGCACTTGTCGGCGGCGACCCGGATGCCCCACTCGTCGATCGGCAGGCCGTTCGGAATGCCGATGTCGGCAGCGCCGGCCATCGACAACCAGGCGTCGGTGAAGCGCCAGCCGAGCGAAGGATCCTTCTTGCCGTAGTCCATGTGGCCGTAGATCGGCTTGCCGTCGAGAGTCTTGACGTCTTCGGAGAAGAACGCGGCGATGTCTTCGTAGGCGCTCCAGTTCAGCGGCACGCCGAGGTCGTAGCCGTACTTGGCCTTGAACTTGTCCTGCAGGTCTTTCCGCGCGAACAGGTCGGCGCGGAACCAGTACAGGTTGGCGAACTGCTGGTCGGGCAGCTGATAAAGCTTGCCGTCGGGCGCGGTCGTGAAGCTCGTGCCGATGAAGTCTTTGAGGTCGAGGCCCGGATTCGTGTACTCCTTCCAGGGTCCGGCCATCTGGCTCGTGAGCTCGATGGCCGTGCCGTAGCGGTAGTGCGTGCCGATGTGGTCGGAGTCGTTGATCCAGCCGTCGTAGATCGACTTGCCCGACTGCATCGAGGTCTGCAGCTTCTCGACGACGTCGCCCTCCTGGATGATGTCGTGCTTGACCTTGATGCCGGTGATTTCCTCGAAGGCCTTGGCCAGCGTCTTCGATTCGTACTCGTGGGTGGTGAGCGTCTCCGAGACCACGGAGATCTCCTTGACCCCCTTTGCCTGGAGCTTCTTGGCGGCCTCGATGAACCATTTCATCTCGGTCATTTGCTGATCCTTGTTCAGCGTCGACGGCTGGAACTCGGCATCGATCCATTTCTTGGCTTCGGCTTCACCGGCCCACGCGCCATGGCCCAGGGCCAGAGCGGCGGCGGCGAAGGCCACGGCATGCAAGCGCAACTTCATTTCAGTCTCCTCTGAAACTTCCCTTGAATTCACGACACACCGGCCGGGAAGCGATTCGCCGGGTGCCTGTCGAAAAAAATGCGAGCGTTCAGCCTTTGCGCATGACGAGCGCGAGCAGCAGCATCGAAGCGACGAAGCTGAACCAGATCGAGGGCTCCTGCTCGAGCGAGAGCCAGCCCTGGAGCTTCTCGCTCACGGCCACGAATGCGAGGTTCAGATAGGCGGCGAGCAAGAGGCCGATGAAAAGCCGATCGCCGCGCGTGGTGGCGATCGGCAGCCAGCCCTTGCGCATCACGGTGGGCGACCGGATCTCCCAGGCCGTCATGCCGATGAGCATGAGCGCGATGCAGCAGAAGAACACGGCCACGGGCAGCGTCCACGCCATCCATTCGAACATCAGGCAGCCTCCTTCATACCCGGCCCATCGCGAAGCCCTTGGCGATGTAGTGACGCACGAACCAGATCACGATCGCGCCCGGCACGATGGTGAGCACGCCGGCCGCGGCGAGCACGCCCCAGTCCATGCCCGAGGCCGAGACCGTGCGTGTCATGACTGCGACGATCGGCTTGGCGTTCACGCTGGTGAGCGTGCGCGCCATCAAGAGCTCGACCCAGCTGAACATGAAGCAGAAGAACGCCGCCACGCCGACGCCGGCCTTGATCAGCGGCACGAAGATGGTGAGGAAAAAGCGCGGGAAGGAGTAACCGTCGATGTAGGCGGTCTCGTCGATCTCGCGCGGCACGCCGCTCATGAAGCCCTCGAGGATCCAAACCGCCAGCGGCACGTTGAAGAGCAGGTGCGCCAAGGCCACCGCGATGTGCGTGTCCATCAGGCCGAGCGTGGTGTAAAGCTGGAAGAAGGGCAGCAGGAACACGGCCGGCGGCGTCATGCGGTTGGTGAGCAGCCAGAAGAACACGTGCTTGTCGCCGATGAAGCTGTAGCGCGAGAAGGCATACGCCGCAGGCAGCGCGACGAGCAGCGAGATCACCGTGTTGATGGCGACGTAGATCATCGAGTTGATGTAGCCCGAGTACCACGACACGTCGGTGAAGATGACCTTGTAGTTGTCCCAGGTGAGCGCCTTCGGCCAGAGCGAGAACACGCTCAGGATCTCCTCGTTCGTCTTGAACGACATGTTGACCATCCAGTACACCGGCAGGATGGCGAACACGAGGTAGAGCACGAGGAAGACCGTGCGCTTCTTGAAGCGGCGGTCATCCATGACGGGATTCCTCGCTCGCGGCTTCGATGTCCGGGCGGTCGCTGCTGCGGGCGGCAGGGTGGCTTGCGCTGCCCTGCCCGGCGCGCCTGCTCAACGAAGTAGCCTTCACTCGGGCACCTTCTCCGTTGTCCCCACCCGCTGCATCCAGTTGTAGAGCACGAAGCACAGCAACAGGATGATGAGGAAGTAGATCAGCGAGAACGCCGCCGCCGGCCCGAGGTCGAACTGGCCGACCGCCTTCTGCGTGAGGTACTGCGAGAGGAAGGTGGTGGCATTGCCGGGGCCGCCGCCGGTGAGCACGAACGGCTCGGTGTAGATCATGAAGCTGTCCATGAAACGCAGCAGCACGGCGATCATCAGCACGCCGCGCAGCTTGGGCAGCTGGATGAAGCGGAACACGGCGAGCTTGGAAGCACCGTCGATGCTGGCGGCCTGGTAATAGGCATCGGGAATGGCTCGCAGGCCGGCGTAGCAGAGCAGGGCCACGAGCGGCGTCCAGTGCCACACGTCCATCAGCAGCACGGTGAACCAGGCGTCGCGCGCGTTGCCGGTGTAGCTGTAGTCGATGCCGAGCCTGGCGAGTGCGGCGCCGAACAGGCCGATGTCGGTGCGGCCGTAGATCTGCCAGATGGTGCCGACCACGTTCCACGGGATCAGCAGCGAGATCGCGACCAGCACCAGCACCGCCGACGCGTGCCAGCCCTTGGCCGGCATCGACAGCGCGAGCGCGATGCCGAGCGGGATCTCGACCAGCAGCACCGAGAGCGAGAAGCCCATCTGGCGCAGCAGCGCGCCCTGCAGGTCGTCGTCGCGCATCACCGACTTGAACCACTCGATGCCGACGAACACCCGCCGCTCCGGCGAGATGATGTCCTGCACCGAGTAGTTCACCACCGTCATCAGCGGCAGGATGGCCGAGAAGGCGACGCAGATCACCACCGGCAGGATCAGCAGCCACGCCTTCTGGTTGACGGTCTTCACGGCGCCGCCTCCGCCACCAGCATCTGGTCTTTGTAGAAGCAGGTGTGCGCGCCCATCACCTGCAGCCACACGGCGTCGCCGGCCTGCGGCACGGCGTGCTGCGGCGCCAGGCGCACGCGCACCAGCGAATCGTCGCTGCCGGCCACGCGCGCCGTGAGCAGCCAGTAGGTGCCGATGTCCTGCGCCTGCGTCACCACCGCAGGCAGTGCGCCGGCGGCATCGGCCGGGGCGAGCGTCACGTATTCGGGGCGGACGCCGAGCGTGAGATCGCCCAGCGCGCGGGCGCCTGCGGCTGCTGTAGGGAGCGTCATCGACCGGCCTGCGATCTCGATGGCATCGCCGTTCGCATTCGCCGGCAGGAAGTTCATGCCCGGCGAGCCGATGAAGTGGCCGACGAAAGTGTGCTGCGGCCGGTCGAACAGCTCCGATGCGCTGCCGATCTGCACTGCGCGGCCGCGCGTCATCACCACCACCTGCTCGGCGAAGGTGAGCGCCTCGACCTGGTCGTGCGTGACGTAGATGAGCGTGAGCTTGAGCTCCTGGTGGATCTGCTTGAGCTTTCTGCGCAGCTGCCACTTGAGGTGCGGGTCGATGACGGTGAGCGGCTCGTCGAACAGCACCGCGGAGACGTCTTCTCGCACCAGCCCGCGGCCGAGCGAGATCTTCTGCTTGGCATCGGCGGCCAGGCCGGCGGCGCGCGTATTCAGCTGGCCGCTCAGCTCGAGCATCTCGGCGATCTGGCCGACGCGCTTGGCGATGCGATCGGCCGGCACGCCACGATTGCGCAGCGGAAAGGCGAGGTTTTCGGCGACGGTCATCGTGTCGTAGATGACCGGGAACTGGAACACCTGGGCGATGTTGCGCTGCTGCGGCGTGCGCGCGGTCACGTCGACGCCATCGAATGTCACCGTGCCTTGCGAAGGCTTGACGAGACCGGAGACGATGTTGAGCAGCGTCGTCTTGCCGCAACCCGAAGGGCCGAGCAGCGCGTAGGCGCCGCCGTCGGCGAAGCTCATCGTGAGCGGCAGCAGCGCGTAGTCGTCGTCCTTCACCGGGTTCGGCCGGTAGGCGTGGGCGAGGTCGAGGTCGATGCGGGCCATGGTTTCGCCTCAGTGCCCGGCGGCCGCCGCGAGCAGCTCGCCGCCGGCGCCGAACACATAGGCCTGGCTCGCGTCGAGGTGGAGCGCCACGCGGCTGCCGAGATCGAACTCATGCACGCCAGTGAGCTGCGCGACGAGCTCGCCGATGGGCGTGTCGACGTGCAGGAAGGTGTCGGAGCCGGAGATCTCGGCCAGCTCCACCGTGCCGTTCAAGGCGATGTCGCCCGGCCGTGCGACCACGCGCAGCGCGCCGGCGCGAATGCCGACGGTGACGGCGCCGAGGCCGGCCGCGGCAGATGGCGGCAGAGGCAGCGTCACGCCGCCCGGCAAGGCGATGCCGTGCTCGCTCGCCGTGCCCGCGACGAGGTTCATCGGCGGGTCGCTGAAGGCGCGCGCGACGCGGATCGACTTCGGCCGGTGGAAGACCTCGGCCGTCGGTCCGTACTGCAGCAGTTCGCCGGCATCGAGCACCGCGGTGTAGCCGCCGAGCAGCAGCGCCTCGGTCGGCTCGGTGGTGGCATAGACGACGGTCGAGCGGCCGGCCGCGAACAGTTGCGAGAGCTCGTTGCGCAGCTCCTCGCGCAGTTTGTAGTCGAGGTTCACGAGCGGCTCGTCGAGCAGCATCAGCGGCGCGTCCTTGGCCAGCGCTCGGGCCAGAGCCACCCGCTGCTGCTGGCCGCCCGAGAGCTCGGCCGGCAGGCGTTCGAGGAACATGTCGATGTGAAGCTTGGCAGCGAGCTCCTGCACCCGCGCCGCGACGTTCCTGTCGCCGCGCAGCTTGAGCGGCGAGGCGATGTTGTTCGCCACCGTCATCGACGGGTAGTTGATGAACTGCTGGTAGACCATCGCCACGTCGCGCTCGCGCACCGGCTTGCCCGTCACGTCGTTGCCGTCGGCGAGCACGCGGCCTCTGGCGGGCGCGTCGAGGCCGGCCATCACGCGCATCAGGGTCGTCTTGCCGGCCTGCGTGGCGCCGAGCAGCACGGTCACGGCCAAGGGAACCAGCGTGAGGTCGAGCGGGTACAGCCAGGTCTCGGCGCCGACCTGCTGCTCGATGCGTTCGAGCGTCAGCTCCACGTGCGCTCCGCGGGCTCGGGGGCGGTGGTGATGGTGGTGGCGCCGGCCACGGGTGCGTTCCAGTGCTCGGCGCACCAGTCGGCGACAGCCGCGCGCCCGGTTTCGTCGAGGTGCAGGCCGAGCTTGCTGCGGCGCCAGAGCACGTCGTCGGCAGTGCGGGCCCATTCGTAGTCGTGCAGGTAGCGCAGCTCGGCCTCGTGCAAGCCCGGCGCGACTTCGGGCCCGAGGCCGCTGCCGCCGAGCATCGCCTCGACCTTCGAGCCGTAGGCGCGCGCGAGCCGGTGCAGCAGCGGTGCGGCGAGGGCCGGGTGGCGCAGCGCGAGCGCCTGCGTGAAGCGCATGAAGTCGGTGTCGGGCCGCTGTGCCGCACCGATGAAGGCGGAGAGGTCGCCGCCGGGCAGCGGCGCGTCGCGCGTCCAGGCGCCGCGCGTCGTGGGCAGGGCGCCGGCGAGCAGGTCGCCGGCTTCTTCGGCGAGCTTGCGAAAGGTGGTGATCTTGCCGCCCCACACGGTGAGCAGAGGCGCGCCGGCGCTGTCAAGATCGAGCTGGTAGTCGCGCGTCACGGCCGAGGGGTCGCCGGCTTCGTCCTCGAGCAGCGGGCGCACGCCAGAGTAGCTCCACACGACCTGCGCTGGCGTGACCGGTCGCTCGAAGTAGCGGCTGGCCTGCTGGCATAGATAAGCGATCTCTGCGGCATCGATGCGTGCCGTGCCGACCGGACCGTGATGCTCGACGTCGGTGGTGCCGATGAGAGTGAAATCGCCCTCGTAGGGAATGGCGAAGATGATCCGCTTGTCGGGGTTCTGGAAGATATAGGCATGGTCGTGGTCGAAGAGCTTCTTCACCACGATGTGGCTGCCCTTGACCAGCCGCAGCGCCTTGTGGCGTGCGAAGTGCGCCTGCTCGCCGAGGAACTGCGCGGCCCACGGCCCCGCCGCGTTCACCAGCACGCGGGCATGCACTTCCTGCACGCCGCCGGCCTCGCTCTCGAGCCGGACCTGCCAGTGCGTCGGCGTACGCTGCGCGTCGGTGCAGCGGGTGCGCGTGAGCACCGTGGCGCCGTGCTCGGCGGCATCCTGCGCATTGAGTACCACCAGCCGCGCGTCGTCGACCCAGCCGTCGGAATAGATGAAGCCGAGCCTGAACTCCGGCTTCAGCGGCTTCCCGGCCGGGTGCGCGCGCAGGTCGACCGTGCGCGAGGCCGGCAGCACCTCGCGCCGCGCCAGGTGGTCGTAGAGGAACAGGCCGAGCCGGACCATCCAGGCCGGCCGCATCGAGCGGTCGTGCGGCATCACGAAGCGCAGCGGCCACATGATGTGCGGGGCGCTCTTGAGCAGCACCTCGCGCTCGGCCAGCGCTTTTCTCACCAGCGCGAACTCGCGGTACTCGAGGTAGCGAAGGCCGCCGTGGATCAGCTTGGTCGACGACGACGAGGTGTGCTCGGCGAGGTCGTCTTTCTCGCACAGCAGCACGCTCGCGCCGCGACCGGCGAGGTCGCGCGCGATACCGGCGCCGTTGATGCCGCCGCCGACGACGAGGACGTCGACGGCCGGCGGGGCACCCATTCGTTTGTTTTCGTTTGCCATCACTGTTCTTTCGTTTGTACCCACATTCCGGACCCACCGCAAGCGCGCTTACCGCCATGGAAGGCGTGTTGCGCAGCGGCTACCCTGATCGCCGACGCCGTATTCAGGTCCCGGAGCCATGACCCCGAACCCTCGACAAGCCTCGCTGCTCGAGCAAGTGCGCGCCAGCGGCTCGAGCTCGCTCGAAGCCCTGGCCGAGCGCTTCTCTGTGACGCTGCAGACGGTGCGGCGCGACGTCAAGCTGCTCTCCGACGCCGGCCTGCTCGCGCGCTTCCACGGCGGCGTGCGCGTGCCGAGCTCGACCACCGAGAACATTGCCTACCGCCAGCGCCAGCACATCCATCGCGAGGCCAAGCGGCGCATCGCGCGCACGGTGGCGGCGGCGGTGCCGGCCGGCAGCTCGCTGTTCATCAACATCGGCACCACCACCGAGGCGATCGCGCACGCGTTGCTCGGCCACAAGGGCCTGCGCGTCATCACCAACAACCTGAACGTGGCGGCAATCTTGTCCGACAACCCGGAGTGCGAGCTCATCGTCGCCGGCGGCATCGTGCGGCCGCGCGACCGCGGCATCGTCGGCGAGGTGACGATCGACTTCATCCAGCAGTTCAAGGTCGACATCGGCCTGATCGGCATCTCGGGCATCGAGAGCGACGGCACGCTGCGCGACTTCGACTACCGGGAAGTGAAGGTGGCGCGCGCCATCATCGAACGCTCGCGCCAGGTCTGGCTGGCCGCCGACCACAGCAAGTTCAACCGGCCGGCGATGGTCGAACTGGCGCGCTTCGACGAGATCGACATGCTGTTCACCGACGCACCGCCGCCGCCGCCGTTTCCCGAACTGCTGGCCGCGGCCGCGGTGAGCTGCGTCGCCTGCGAAGGCACGGCATGACCCCACCCGCCCACCTGCTCGCCCTCGACCAGGGCACCTCGAGCTCGCGCGCGATCGTGTTCGACCGGCGTGGCTGCATCGTCGCGCAGGCGCAGCGCGAATTTCGGCAGATCTTTCCGCAGCCCGGCTGGGTCGAGCACGACCCGAAGGAGATCTGGTCTTCGCAGCTCGCCACGGCGCGTGACGCGCTGGCCAAGGCAGGCCTCGGCGCCGGTGACATCGCCGCCATCGGCATCACCAATCAGCGCGAGACCACCGTCGTGTGGAACCGCGCCACCGGAGAGCCGATCGGCAACGCCATCGTGTGGCAAGACCGGCGCACCGCGGCCGCGTGCGAGGCGCTGAAGGCACGCGGGCTCGAGCCGCTGTTCCGTGCCAAGACCGGCCTCGTGCTCGACGCCTACTTTTCCGGCACCAAGCTCGCGTGGCTGCTCGAGCGAGTGCCCGGCGCGCGCATTGCCGCCGAGCGCGGCGAGCTCGCCTTCGGCACCGTCGACAGTTGGCTGATGTGGCTGCTGACCGGCGGCGCTTCTTCGGCCACGCGCTCGCAGGCCGTGCACGCCACCGACACCACCAACGCCTCGCGCACGTTGCTGTTCGACATCCACGAAGGCGCCTGGAGCGAGCCGCTGCTCGAAGCGCTCGACATCCCGCGCGCGCTGCTGCCCAGCGTGTGCCCGTCGAGCCACGTCTTCGGCCACACGGAGCAGAGCCTGTTCGGCGCGCCGATCCCGATCGCGGGCGTGGCCGGCGACCAGCAGAGCGCGCTCTTCGGCCAGGCCTGCTTTCGCGCTGGCCAGGTCAAGAACACCTACGGCACCGGCTGCTTCATGCTGATGCACACGGGCACCGTGGCCGAGACCTCGGCCAACGGCCTCATCACCACCCGCGCGGCGCAGGCCGGCGGGTCGGCGCAGTTCGCCACCGAAGGCAGCGTGTTCATCGGCGGCGCGGTGGTGCAGTGGCTGCGCGACGGCCTGCGTGCCATCACCGCCAGTGGCGAGGTGCAGCAGCTCGCCGAGTCGGTGCCCGACAACGGCGGCGTGATGTTCGTGCCGGCGTTCACCGGCCTCGGCGCGCCCTACTGGCAGCCCGAAGCGCGCGGCGCCATCGTCGGGCTCACGCGCGGCTCGACGATGGCGCACATCGCGCGCGCCGCGCTCGAGTCGATCGCGTTCCAAAGCGCGGCCCTGCTCGGCGCGATGAGCCGGGACGCCGCCGCCTCGGGTGCGCCGCCGGTGGCCGAGCTGCGCGTCGATGGTGGCGCCTCGGCCAACGACCTGCTGATGCAGTTCCAGGCCGACCTGCTCGGCATCCCGGTGCTGCGGCCGCAGGTGATCGAAACCACGGCGCTTGGTGCCGCCTATCTCGCGGGCCTGGGCGTGGGCCTCTATGCGAACGCCGACGAGCTCGCTGCCAACTGGCGAATCGAACGCACCTTCCTGCCGACGCTGTCGCGCGACCGTGCCGGCGAACTCATGGCGCGGTGGGAGCGGGCGGTGACCCAGGCAACGGCATAGGGCGGGGTCGCCGCACGAAGGCCACGGCGGCGAGGCCGGCCATGAAGAGTGCATAGCTCTCGGGCTCGGGCTCGGGCACCGGAGCCGTCACGAAGAAGCAGGACTGGCCGCAGCTGAGCCGGTAGACGCTGTCGGTCTGCGTGAGGGAGAGCGAACCGTGGGCGTTGTCGCGACCGACGCAATCGCCGCGCGAGCCCCACGGGCGACGACGGTCGTGGCGTGGCCACCGGGTCGATCAGGGTCACCGTGCCGTCGTTGTCGTTGAAGGTCGGGTCGCCGGAGACGCGGTTGTTGCCCTGGATCACGCCGAAGCCGTCGGGCGAGCCGAGGCTGCCCGAATCGAACACCAGGGCGCCGGCGTAGCTCTACCCGTACACGTGGCCACCGCTGGCGCCGTGGAGGGTGCCGCCATCGGCCGAGACCGACAGGCCGTCGGCGTCGACGCCGCGCACGACCACCGTGCTCGCGCCGGTGACCTGGTTCACGTCACGGATGTCGCTGCCGTTGGCGGTGACGACACCCGTGCGGCGGCGGCCAGGGCGAGGCCCGGAAGTTTCTTCATCGAATTCCCCCGAGTTGAGTGCGTGCTCTCAGTCGGGCCCCTGGGGCTCGGGGCGAGGTCCGTGCTGCCTGTCGTTCTTCGCCGCGAGCGGCAACATGCTGTGACGCGCAGCGCACCGCAGAGCACCGCGGCAATCCGCGATCCGCGAACCGGGGGAGCGGGGGAGCGGGGGCTCGCGGGACCCGTGCCGCGAGCTCAGCGTTGCATGCGCATGATCTGATCCATCGGCAGCATGTTGTGGTGCGGTTGGCCTGGGCGATGGGGCCGCGCGGCTCGAGCATGTCGGCAGCGCAGCCGGCGAGCAGCAGGACAAGGCATCGACATCATCCATGCCGTGGCGGCGAAGGTGCGAGGTTCGACGACGAAACGTTCGTGCACGGCCCGCCGAAACAAAAGCCGCGGCTTGTCCTGCGCGGTCGGCGCGCATCGGAAGCGGTCGTCGCAGACGCTGGATGCGCCCGAGGCCTTCGAGCGCTGGACGCACCCGAGGCCTTCGAGCGGCGTTGTCCTACTGCGCCCGGCTTCGCATCGCCACACCATGCCGTCACGCTTGTTTTTCCTCGTCCCTCCACCGTACTGGACCGAACACCATGAACATTTTCAAGACATCGTTGTGCATCTCTGTTGCCGCGCTCGCTTTTCTGCCGGGCATCTCGAACGCGAAGGGCTGCCTGAAAGGCGCGGCTGTCGGCGGCATCGCCGGCCACGTGGCCGGCCACCACGGGCTCATCGGCGCGGCTGCCGGTTGCGCCATCGGCCACCACATGGCCAACAAGAAAGATGCTTCGCGCAACGCGCCGGCGCCTGCGCAGCCGGCCCCGGCTCCGGCGAAGTCGCCCGCGCCCTCGCGCACCTCGAGCTGACGCGCTGCGTCGACTTGCTCACGCCAGGTCGAATCGTGCGATGGCCGGCACGACAAGGTGAGGCGCCGCTCCTAAGATGCGGCGCTTCTCTTTCATCGCGGCGCTGAACCGGCTTCATGTCGACGACTCTTCCCCGGCTGCCCGCCATCGTCTTGCGCGGCACTCTGCGCATCGGCGTGTTCGCGCTCGCGTCTCCGCTCGTGCTGGCCGCACTTCTCTGGATCGCCAGTGCCGCTGCCGATTCGAACGTGATCCCGTCCGAGCTGGCGGCTTCGGCACGCACCACGAGCGTGATGTTCTGCACCGAGGGCACGATGGTCCACGGCAACGGCTCGTGGACCGACCGGCTGCTGAGCCCGGGCACCTTCGTGTGCTCGGCCTGGCGCCTGCGCGGGCAGCAGTCCGACACCACGACCGGCGCCATCGGCTGGCCGTCTTCGCCGCGGCGCTGAGCAGGCGAATCGCGGCTCGGCGCGCGGGCGCGCCCGGCGACCGCTTCTCGGTTTCTTCGCTCCCCCTTCGAAAGGCGTTCACGCATGGCGCCGAGACTCCTTCGGCATCGCCACTCCAGGGTCTCGCCTCATGAGCAGCCACTTGATCGTCCACGGTGGTCGCCCCTTGCGCGGCAACGTCTCTCCCTCGGCCAACAAGAACGCGGTGCTGCCGATCTTGTGCGCCACGTTGCTCACCCGCGAGCCCGTGGTGCTGCAGCGCGTGCCCGACATCACCGACGTGCACAAGCTCGTGTCCTTTTTCCGCGAGCTCGGCTCGCAGGTCGAGTGGGATGCTGCCGACGGCACCCTGCGTGTGCAGCACGGCAGCGGCCTCTCCGATCACGGCGTGCGACTGCCCGGTGGCATGCGCTCCTCGGTGATGCTGGTGCCGGCGCTGCTGCATCGCTTCGGCCGTGCGCGCCTGGCCGAAGACGTCACCGGTTGCACGCTGGGCGCGCGCGAGATCGATCCGCACATCGACGTCTTCCTCGCCTTCGGTGCCGAGGTCGAACATGGGCGCGGTGCGATCACGGTTCGCAGCAACCGACGCTTCGCCGCCGCCGACCACTGGCCCGACTACGCCTCGGTCACCACCAGCGAGAACTTCGTGCTCTGCGCTTCGGTGGCTCGTGGCGCCTCGCGTCTCGTGAACGCGGCGTGCGAGCCGCACGTGCAGGAGTTCTGCGCTTTCCTGGGCAAGAT
>Ga0209511_1001564_pt1 | contig 20133 bp, 19 predicted proteins | sample SSSSmetaG_FD_184141 | JGI IMG/M metagenome (GOLD analysis project Ga0209511, IMG submission 184141) | Glacier valley bacterial and archeal communities from Borup Fiord, Nunavut, Canada, to study Microbial Dark Matter (Phase II) - ​SSSS... | ecosystem: Environmental > Aquatic > Freshwater > Ice >...
TTAATGGACTGAAGGATGCCTCCATGGTACTAGAATTAATTGCACTCAAAAGAGGTTGTATCTTAAAGGGAGCACTACCTGATACTGATCGAGCTGCCATCTTTGTATTGGATGATTTTAGAAATACCCGAATCGGTAATATTACATTGGAATTTCCTAAAGTGCGAAAAGAAAAGATAATATTGAACGTAGAAAACTCGAATGAAGAAATCCTAACGAATGAAATCTCAGAGGGTATAATCTCAAAGGAAGAAATTTCAACTGATGACGTCTCAACAGATAACATCGCAACTGATAACATTTCGACTGATGATATCTCAACTGATAACATCTGAAAAGATAAGATCTCATTAGATGACGTCTCAACAGATAACATTTCGACTGATGAAATCTCAATTGACAATATTTCGACTGATAATATCGCAACTGATAACATCTGAAAAGATAAGATCTCATTAGATGACGTCTCAACAGATAACATTTCGACTGATAAAAACTCAACTGATAACATCTGAAAGGATAACATCTAATTAGATAACAGTTCAACTGATGAGACTTCAAATGTGGAGTAATCTGGTAGGAGAATTTTAATCAAGAAAAATAATAATATAGTTATAAATACAGAGAGCTCAATAGAGGAAAACCCCGATGTTTAATGAAAAGGGAAGGCTATTGAGCTATTATAGAAAGGTACACAAATAGGATGGATGAAATAATCAATGAAGCAATGCTTCAAAAAAAAATAGCTATGGTTAAATTGGAATTTATGCAAGCAGATGATTTGAAAATTCCTATCTTATTAGAGCAATATCGTTGCGATTTGCGAGGTGGTGTTGTTGCTATTTGTAAGCAATATGAGAATAAAATTGAAAAGCATCAGCAGGAACTAGATCGATTACAGATTATGAAACAATTCGAGATGAAATATCAAGATTATAATTATATCTGCGGTATCGATGAGGTTGGAAGAGGCCCATTTGCAGGTCCTGTTATGGCATGTGCAATGATTTTACCTAAGGATTGTAACATTCTATACATCAATGACTCCAAACAACTATCAGAGAAAAAGCGGGAAGAGTTATATGATGAAATTATACAACAAGCGGTTGCCTTTGGCGTCGGAAGTGTTCCACCAGCTCGTATTGATGAAATTAATATTTTACAAGCAACCTATGAAGCAATGCGTCAAGCTATTTGTAACCTTTCTGTAAAACCAGATATATTATTGAATGATGCAGTTACTATTCCTAAGGTAGATATCAAACAAATACCTATAATCAAAGGCGATTCCAAAAGTATCTCAATTGCTGCAGCAAGTATTGTTGCAAAAGTAACCAGGGATCGTATTATGGTTGCTTATGATAAAGTTTTTCCAGGTTATGATTTTGCTAATAATAAAGGATATGGTTCTCCAAAACATATTGAAGCGATTCAAAGGCTTGGTATTACACCAATCCACAGAAGGAGTTTCTTAAAAAACTTGATATAATCATGTTGCATAGCAATGATCGACCGTTTCTGTGAGGTGTGATATGAAACTTACCAATTCCCTTGTTACAAAGACCAATGAATCAGTTATGGTTCAAAATAAACCACAAAGTAAAGCCTTTGATATTCGTTCCTTAAGCCAAGGGACTGTTTTCCGAGGTACTATTACTGACATTCGAAATGATCGAGTTGTGATACAGCTTTCGGAGAAGGACTTTGTTTCGGCACGCTTTCAAGAGGCTGTTGATGTATGTATCGGTGATATGCTGCAGTTTTTGGTACAGGAGAATAAGGATAACCTTGTAGTTATAAAACCATTTATTCCAAATCAAATGACTGCATATGAGCAAACGTTATATAAAGCACTTGAAGCAGCTGGTTTAATGGCAACCGATAAGAATATCGATGTTGTTAGTGCTTTACTTACCAATGGAATGTCAGTGGATAAAGAGACAATACAGTATTTTCTATCACTTTCTTATGCAAACCCAACTGCAGATATTAATGATTTAATGCTGATGGTAAAAAATAAAATCGATATCACTCCTGAAAATCTTGAACAAATTCTTAAACTTCACAATAAGGAGCATCAAATTACCAAGAATATCCTTACTTTAGTAGATCAGCTTTCCGCTACAAAGGATATTCTTGTACCAGATGAAATTTCGAGAGAAGCACTAATTAATCACTGGACTATTCGCCCTGAGCAACTTAACAAGGATCAGGTTAACAATACCTTTTCTAACTTGAATGAGCAAATGACAGTACTTATGGAACGATTAAAGACGATGGAAACACCGGATAAAGTATTGGAACAATCAGCTACAAATGTAAAAAATAATTTGAACTTTATGCAAAATTTAACCGATACTTTACTCTATACACAGTTACCATTACAGTTATCGAAGCAGATGACAAATGGCGAACTTTATGTTTTTTCAAAGAAGAGGGAGTTTCACCCCTCGGAAGAAATCAATCTATTATTTCACTTAGATATGGATCATCTCGGTAGTTTGGATATTAACTTAACAATGCAAAATAACAAAATTCGTGCTTCTTTCTTTGTGGAAGACGCAGATGTTGCTGCTTTATTAAAAGAAAATATGCCCTTTTTAACAACGGCGCTTCAGGCAAAAAATTATATATTATCAAGTGATGTAAAACAATCAAAGAAGGATGAACATTTTGATTTAATAAAAGATGTACTAGATGGAAATCATTCGATCACTCCAATTGGCCGTTATTCCTTTGATATTAGGGTATAAAGAGAATACTTAGAATGAATTCTAATGGAAATTCAGTTTACCGTATTCATGAGATTTTCAGATAACTTATGAGAACACATAGCAGGGAGGGAGTAAATAATGCAAGAGAATGATCAAAGTAAAGTTCGTAAGACTGCGGTCGCTTTGTCGTATGAACCAAACGAAGAAGCACCAAAGATAATTGCAGCGGGAAAAGGATATCTTGCAGAAAAAATAATTGAAAAGGCAAAGGAATCTGATATACCACTGCACAAAGACTCAAAGCTTGCCAATACTTTATCGAAGCTTGAGATTGGTGCTTATATTCCTCCCGAAATCTATGATGTAGTAGCTGAGATTTTAGTTTTTGTTGATAAGATGGATCGGATTAAGAGTAAGGTTGGGGATATGCATGAATAAAAGAGAAGTTGGAACAAAATTCGAACAATCAGCAGCGGATTATTTAGAAAAGAACGGGTATCACATTCTAGAGAAAAATTTTCGCTGTCGAATTGGAGAGATTGATCTCATTGCAAAATCCGAGGGCTATCTCTGCTTTATTGAAGTGAAATTTCGCTCGAACACACATACTGGGTTTCCTGGAGAAGCAATCACACCAAGAAAGATGATGAAAATTACACGAACTGCCGAGTATTTCCTCATGATAAATCAGTTTCCATCGGAAACAGCCTGTCGTTTTGACGTTGTTGTTATCTTGGAAGATCAAATTTCAGTCATTAAAAATGCATTTGACGCCGTTTAAATAATCATCTAAAACAAAGAGCAGAGTATTGACAGTGACTGTTGCAAAATAATATAGTTTGTAGTCGACTAATCGCGCATACCTCACATAAATGATCAATCAAATAAAGAGGATATTCTCCCACAAGTAATAAAGCTTATAAGTTTAGCAACAGTCACTAAAAAATAGGCTGTCAAAGTTCCAAGAATGTTATTGTATGTAATTTAATTTGTACGCCCGCTACAGCGGGCAGATGGGAGCCAAGTATGAAATTTGTCAATAGTGATTTAGCGTATATCGATTTAAATATAGAAACGCCGATTATTACTTTTCCGGTGTTATCAGATATTGAATTTGTTCAACATGGGTTTTCTACTAGACTGGGTGGGGTTAGTAAGGATATGTTTGAATCTATGAATTTGGGGTTTCATTGCGGGCCTTATCGGGATGAACCGGCTAATGTAATAGAAAATTTTAAAAGAGTAAGTAAAAGTATTGGAATTAACTCCGAAACGATTGTGATTTCAAAACAAGTTCATAAGACAAATATTAAACTCGTAGATCAAAATGATTGTGGTAAGGGATTATATCGATTACGAGATTTTGATGAAATCGATGGACTTATTACGAATACACCCAATGTTACGCTTGTGACCAAATATGCTGACTGTGTTCCGATTTTCTTGGTCGATACTAAAAAGAAGGCAATTGGGCTTATTCATTCGGGATGGCGTGGCACAGTAAATAAAATTGGACTGATTGCAGTAGAAGAGATGCAGAAGAACTTTCAAAGTAACCCCCAAAATATTGTTGCTGTCATTGGTCCCTCGATTTGTAAAGAATGCTTTGAAATTGGTGAGGAAGTTGCAAATGAGTTTAGGAAAGCCTTCCCTTTCAATGATGGAAATGATATATTATATAAGAAGGAATACGATAAGTATGAATGTGATCTATGGTACGCAAATCAGTTGGTACTATTAGAAGCAGGATTGTTGCCTCAGAATATTCATATTTCGAATGTTTGTACCTCGTGTAACCCAGATTTATTATTTTCTCATCGGAAAACGCAAGGGAAAAGAGGTAGTTTAGCAGCTTTTTTATCAATTGAAGAAAATATCTAAAGTATTATTTTGGTAATATAAAGAATGGACAACGTAATATTAGTAAAAGAAAGACAAGGTGTATGATATGAAGAAAAACGCACATATTATTAAAGGAATAGAACCAGGTAGCATCGCAGAGGAAATGGAATTATCTCCAGGAGATGAACTTATTTCCATCAATGGTACTGAGATTAAGGATGTATTTGATTATCATTATTTGATGAAGGATGATTTTCTGAATGTTCTTATTAAAAAACCAGATGGTGAGGAATGGGAACTCGAGATTGATAAAGAATATGATGAGGATCTCGGCATTGAATTTGAAGAAGGACTCATGGACGAATATCGTTCCTGTCGTAACAATTGTGTTTTTTGCTTTATTGATCAAATGCCTCCCGGAATGCGTGAAACCTTATATTTTAAGGATGACGATGCAAGACTTTCTTTCTTACAAGGGAATTATATTACGTTAACCAATATGAGTGAGGAAGATATCGACCGTATTTTATTCTATAAATTATCTCCGATTAATATATCCGTTCATACGACAAATAAAGAACTTCGCTGCAAGATGTTAAATAATCGTTTTGCGGGAGATGCACTACTTAAGCTTCAACGATTATTTGACGGCGGAATTACAATGAACGGACAAATTGTACTGTGTAAGGGAATCAATGATGGTGCAGAGCTTGAAAGTACCATTCATGATTTATCACGCTTTATTCCTAAGATGCAAAGTGTCTCAATTGTACCCGTTGGCTTAACGAAGTACCGTGAGGGCCTTGCTAAACTTGAAAAGTTTCAGAAAGAGGATGCCGTTTTAGTTCTTGAGATTATACATCGGTGGCAGAATATCTTGCTAAAGCATTATGGTACGCGTTTTATTCATGCCAGTGATGAGTGGTATATCACAGCAGAACAATCCATTCCCGATGCAAAATTCTATGAAGGCTATCCTCAAATTGAAAATGGCGTTGGAATGCTTCGTTCCCTTCAGGATGAATTTGAGCTACATTATAAAACCTTAAAGGGTGATAATCGTAGTAAGCAGATTTCTATGGTGACGGGAACACTTGCAAGTCCCTTTATTCATCAAATGGTTTATCGCATCAGGGAGAAATATCCAAAGATACTAATTACAATCTATACCATAACAAATAATTTCTTTGGAATGGACATCACAGTAACCGGTTTGATTACTGGAGGGGATATCATTGCGCAGCTAAAAGATCAGGAACTTGGGGAATATCTATTATTGCCAGATGTTTTACTAAGGAATGGAGAAACTGTTTTACTAGATGACCTTACGGTGCTAGATATTGAAAATGCTTTACAAACAAGTATCCATATTGTACAATCAGATGGAAAGTCGTTGATTAATTCCATAATCAACTAAATTGTTACCGAGATATTTCGTGGAGATATGACATTCTTTATAGATGCAATAAGATACTATACTCGCTATAATATTTCAAAATACTAAAAACGATATTCAAAGTAGGAGTAAATAAAAATGAGTAGACCAATAGTTGCCATCGTCGGCAGACCTAATGTAGGTAAATCAACACTGTTTAATGTTTTAGCAGGAGAACGAATTTCCATCGTAAAGGATTTTCCTGGTGTTACAAGAGACCGAATTTATGCTGATGTAACTTGGCTGAACACCCAATTTACAATGATTGATACCGGCGGTATTGAACCGGATAGTAAGGATAAAATGTTATCTTATATGAGAGAACAAGCACAAATAGCCATTGACACAGCGGATGTTATCATTTTCTTAGTTGATGTTAGACAAGGCTTGCTTGACGCTGACTTTAAAGTAGCAGATATGCTAAGACGTTCTGGGCATCCTGTTGTATTAGTAGTAAATAAAGTTGATAATTTCGATAAATTTATGTCCGATGTTTATGAGTTCTATAATCTTGGAATTGGTGAACCTGTCCCTATTTCCTCTGTATCAAAGCTCGGCCTCGGTGATATGCTAGATGAAGTAGTTAAACATTTTAAATCCGGAAATACAGAGGAAATAGAAGATGAACGTCCTCGTATTGCAATCGTAGGTAAGCCAAATGTAGGAAAGTCCTCCATTATCAATAAATTAGTTGGAGAAAACCGTGTTATTGTATCTGATATTGCAGGTACAACAAGAGATGCGATTGATACTCCTTTGAGACGTAATGGAAAAGAGTATGTATTTATCGATACTGCTGGTCTTAGAAGAAAGAGCAAAATCAAGGAAGAATTAGAACATTTTAGTATTATTCGTACGGTATCAGCAGTGGAACGTGCCGATATTGTCGTGTTGGTAATCGATGCCGAAGGTGGTATTACAGAGCAGGATGCAAAAATTGCTGGTATTGCTCATGATCGCGGTAAAGGTATCGTAATCGCAGTGAATAAATGGGATTTAATTGAAAAAAATAATAATTCAGTAAAAGAATATACAGGAAAAGTAAGAGAAATCTTATCCTTTATGCCTTATGCTGAAATCATCTTTATTTCAGCTGAGACAGGACAACGTTTGGGCAAGTTATTTGAAGTGATTGAAGTAGTAATACAAATGCAAAATCTACGTATTTCCACAGGAACTTTGAATGAAATATTATCGGAGGCAACTGCATTACAACAACCACCATCGGATAAAGGAAAAAATTTAAGACTATTTTATATTACGCAGGTAGCTGTTAAACCGCCTACTTTTGTTGTCTTTGTGAATGATAAAGATTTAATGCATTTCTCATATACGAGATATATTGAAAATAAAATCAGAGAAGCTTTTGGCTTTTCAGGTACTTCATTAAAGATGATAATTAGGGAGCGGAAGGAGAAAGAGTAAGATGATTATTAAGATAGTCATTTGTTTATTGCTTGGTTATGTATTTGGGTGCTTTTCCACTGGATATTTGGTTGGAAAACTTAAAAAAGTAGATATTAGAAAATATGGTAGCGGCAATTCGGGTACAACGAATGCACTTAGGACCTTGGGTCCAAAGGCAGGCGCAATTACACTGATTGGCGATATGCTCAAAGCAATTATACCAATCCTATTTGTTCGTCTTGTTTTCTTTAAAAACGATGATATTAATCAATTGCTAGCCTTATATACAGGACTTGGTGTTGTGCTTGGTCATAATTATCCAATTTGGTTAGGTTTTAAGGGCGGCAAGGGAATCGCAGCAACTGGTGGTGCAATGGCTGCATTCGATCCTTGGATTATCCCTTTTGGTTTGTTTTTATTTGTTGGATCCGTGGCAATAACCAGATATGTTTCCGTAGGTTCTTTATTGGCATCCGTATTATTTCCTGTATGGATATATATTAAATATCCAAATGACTTACATATGCTGATTGTTGCGCTTCTTTTTATGGCATCTGCATTTTTAAAACATCGATCCAATATCAAAAGGCTATTCCATGGTACAGAAAATAAATTAGGACAAAGAGTTAAGCTTGAGAATAAAGAATAGATTGCAAACTTTACAAAATTGCTTTCTATCATTATAAAACAATGAAAGTACTAATAATAATGAATGGTTTTCAAAGGAGGTAACTTATGAATAAAGTGACAATATTAGGGGCTGGAACCTGGGGCTGTGCCCTAGCAATATTACTTTCAAATAATGGGCATGAAGTAACCCTATGGTCTGCATTAGAAAACGAAGCTCGCATGATTAATCAGGATAGAAAACATATGAAGAACCTACCTGGTGCAGAACTACCAGAGCAGGTGAAGCTTACGATGGATATGACTGAAGCATGTTCGGATAAAGATTTAATTGTTTCAGCAGTTGCGTCTCCCTATGTTAGGCAAACCGCAAAAATTGTAAGTCCTTATATTAAAGAAGGTCAACTTATCGTTAATGTTTCAAAGGGAATCGAAGAAACAACACTTCAAACCTTATCCGAGATTTTAATAGAAGAAATTCCACAGGCTGTGATCGCAGTTCTATCTGGTCCGAGCCATGCAGAGGAAGTTAGCTGTGGTGTTCCGACCTCCTGTGTTGTAGGTGCAGGAACTAAGGAATTAGCGAAATTCATTCAAGACATTTTTATGAATGAAGTATTTCGTGTTTATACTAGCCCTGATATAATTGGAATTGAGCTTGGTGGTGCTTTGAAAAATGTAATAGCACTTGCTGCGGGTATTGCCGATGGTTTAGGCTTTGGTGATAATACAAAAGCAGCACTTATGACAAGAGGTATGGCAGAAATCAGCCGTCTTGGTATTAAAATGGGCGGTAAAATGGAAACCTTTACGGGGCTGTCAGGCATAGGAGATTTATTTGTAACCTGTTCTAGCAAACATAGTCGTAATCGGCATGCTGGAGTTTTAATGGGCGAAGGTCTTACAATGAAGGAAGCTATGACGGAAGTCAATCAGGTTGTGGAAGGTGTTTTTTCTGCAAAGGCTGCACTTAAATTATCAAAGCAATATGATGTTGAGATGCCAATCGTAGAACAAATGAATATGGTATTATTTGAAGATAAATCTCCAAAGGACGCAGTTACTGATCTTTTGATGAGAGACAAACGTATGGAATATGGTTCTCTTAATTGGCAATAAATTAGAAGTTACACCACATAAAAAGTGTCTTTGAACTTATTCATAGTTCTAAGACATTTTTTTTGGGTCTGGTTGTGATTATAACCTGTAAATGGCTGGTAATAAATGGATATTAAAGGGAAGCGAAAGATATGGTGTGCATTATGTATAGAAAGTAATAAATATTTTAAAAATAATTAGACAACATGTTGACAAAAAGTTGAGGTAGTGGTATTATATGTTTGTAGCAAATATATTGTATCCAATATCCAAATAAATGAGAAGAAAAAATGGATATTGTAAAAGCTTAAGGAGGTAGCAAGAATGAAAAAAGTTATATCAAGGTTATCTACATTAGTTGTTTTAACAATGATATGCAGCTTAGTATTGGTTGGATGTAGTTCACCTAAGCAAGAGACTAAAACTGATGTAGCAGGGGTAGAAGAAACCAAACCAACGGAAACTGCAGCTGAAGTAACAGAAGAAGATACTACAGTAGATACGGTGGAACCAGTAGCAAGTAGTGAATTACCAGTAACAGGTATCGGCGCAATTATTGATACCCAGGTAAGAGCAACAGGCGAATATAAAATAGGCTACATAGCAAAAAATACAACCAATCCTTACATGGTTGCTCAATCTGAAGGTGTTGTAAAAGCCGGAGAAGTTATGGGCTTCGAAGCACTTACACAAGCACCTGCAACAGCAGATAGTGTTGAAGAACAAGTTAAAATTATGGAAGATATGATTCAACAGAAGGTAGATGTAATTATTGTCCACTGCGCAGACTCAAATGGTATTATGCCAGGCGTTAGAAAAGCACAGGACGCAGGGATCATCGTTCTTACCATTGGAACACCTGCAGCAGAAGATACTTTCTTAAGAACAGGTGTAAACTATAAAGAAACTGGCGAAGTGATTGCAAAACAAATCGCAGAAAAACTTGAAGGCAAAGGAAAAGTAATTATACTTGAGGGCCCTCCAGGTGCAGCAAATGCAATCGAAAGATTAAACGGAATTAACTCCGTATTTGCAGAATATCCTGACATTGAAATTGTAGCATCACAAACAGCAAACTTCAAAAGAACAGAAGGTATGCAAGTTACAGAAAACTTAATTCAAAAGTATACTGATGTAAATGCAATTATTGGTATGAATGATGAAAGTGCTTTAGGAGCAGTTCAAGCATTAAAAGCTGCAGGAATGACAGATGTTCTTGTAGGCGGCTTTGACGGAAGTGCAGATGGAACAGCAGCAGTAGAATCAGGAGATATGTTCGTAACCTATAATACAGACCCTTACGGATCAGGTTTTATCGCATGTGCATATGCAGTTCAATATCTTAATGATGGAACATTACCACCAAGTACTTTCGTTCCTTTCCCATCCGCAGCAGATAGTCCTTTAATTTCCGCAGAAACTGTAGCAAATTATAAAGAAAATATTGCATGGTGGAAATTAGTTCAATAAATATTAGAGTAGTAAAAAAAGTTATTATTCATTGTTTAGTTTGTCCTTTTGTTTTTAATAAAAAGCAAAAGGACAAACGAATAAGAGACCATACCAAAAGAGGTGGAACAATGGGAAAAACAATTTTGACTGCACACCATATTACGAAAATATTTCCCGGTATGAAAGCCTTAGATGATGTTGATTTTGACTTGCAGGCTGGAGAGGTACATATTTTAGTTGGAGAAAACGGTGCAGGAAAAAGTACATTAGCAAAAGTTATTTTAGGAGCTTATAAACAAGATGGCGGAGAAGTGTTCTTTGAAGGAGAAAAGATGGAATTCTCCGGAACAAAAGATGCTTTGTCAAAAGGAATTGTTGCAGTATATCAAGAATTTACTTTAGTACCTTATTTGAATGTAGCCCAAAATATTTTCTTAAACAGAGAATTTATTTCAAAAATTGGAATAATTGATCACAAGAGAATGGAAACAGAAGCGGCAGCCTTACTTAAGTCTTTGAATTGTGAATATATAAATGTGAAAAGCCCTGTAAAAAAATTAAGCGTAGCGGAACAACAGATGGTTGAAATTGCGAAAGCTCTTTCCTTCAAACCTAGAATTATTATATTTGATGAGCCGACTTCAGCATTATCTGAACGTGAAGCAGAATCATTATTTGTACAAATTCATAAGTTGAAAAAAGAAGGAATTGGAATTGTTTATGTGTCTCATCGAATGGAAGAATTTCCACGTATTGGTGACAGAATAACAATTCTGCGAGATGGTAAGAAGATTTCAACCGTAGGAATTCATGATTGTACTAATGTTGAACTTGTAAATATGATGGTTGGACGTGATGTATCTCAAGTATATGTTCGCTCAGAAAATAAATTTACCGGCGAAGCTTTAAGGACAGAAGCGTTACAAGATTATGCAGGAAAAGTAAAGGGCGTTGACATTTTTGTAAATAGAGGTGAAATTGTTGGTATCGCAGGATTAGTAGGTGCCGGTCGCACAGAATTAGCACAATTGATTTTTGGTATTCATTCCATTAAATCGGGTAAGGTGTTTGTTAATGCAAAAGAAATCATACCAAAATCTCCTGTAAATGCAATTAAGAATGGTATTGGTCTTGTGAGCGAAGATAGAAAGAAACAAGGACTTGCACTTGATGAATCAATATCGTTAAATATTATTGCAGTTAGTTTGAAAAAAATATTTCCGAGGATCTTTATCAATAAGAAAAAAATCAATGAAGTCGCACTGGATTATATAAAGCAATTGCATATTGTAACGACAAGCGCAAATAAGCCATGTAAATTTTTATCCGGTGGTAATCAACAGAAAGTAGTATTGGCAAAATGGTTGAGTTTCGATCCTGAAATTATCATCTTTGATGAGCCTACTAGAGGTATTGATGTTGCTGCAAAGATGGAAATTTATCGATTAATGGATCGATTGGCCTCAAATGGAAAAGCAATCATTATGATTTCCTCCGAATTACCGGAAGTAATTGGTATGAGTGATCGGATGTATATTATGCATGAGGGAAAAATGGTGGATGAATGTATCCGCGGTCAATATACTTCAGAACAGATTGGAGCCAAGATGTTAGGTGTAGGAGGTGCAGCCAATGAATAGCTTGAAATCAAGATTTAAAGCATTGCCTCCTGTTGCATGGATGCTAGTTATCATTATTATTATCTTTAGTTTTAATTCACCTAATTATTTGTCGTTTTCTAACTTTAGAAATATTTTAATACAATCTTCACCGCTTATGATTTTGGCATTTGCCCAAACTTGTATTGTATTGACGCAAGGAACGGATTTATCTTTGGGTGCTCAAGTAGGCTTTGTAACAGTTATGACCGTATTCTTGGCAAAACGAGGTGTTCCACTGGTAGTGAGTATGATAATCGCCGTACTTCTAACTGTATGTATTGGAGCAGTGAATGGGCTAATTATTGCGAAAGGTCATATACTTCCCTTTATTGCAACCTTTGGTATGCAGAATATAGTTTTTAGTATTGCATTATTGTTAACTTCAGGTGCATCCATCTATTATCCAAGTTTCACTTATCGAATTGTAACAGAATCGACGTTTCTATTCATTCCAATGATGGTTTGGGTTGCTGTACTTACCTTTATTCTCGTTTGGTTTATACTGAAATACACGAAATTTGGTACTAATATTCGAGGGCTCGGTGGAAATAGAGAAGCAATGGTATTAGCTGGAATTAATCCTACGCACAGTTTAATAAAAACTTATGCATTTGCAGGTTTTATTGCTGGTATTGCTGGTATCATCACTCTTTGTAGAGTAGAATCAGGTCAACCAATCGTAGCGGTCGGATGGGAATTTCAAGCCGTAGCAGCAACTCTTCTAGGCGGTAGTTCCTTAAGAGAAGGAAAAGGCGGTGTACCCGGCACAATCTTTGGTGTATTACTAATCACAGTTGTTAAGAATGGTTTGAATATCATTGGAGTGAGATCCATCTTCCAAAATGCAATCATTGGATCTATAGTTTTAGCAGCTATTATAATTGATGCGGTTATCCGTATTCGTTCAAAAGAATAAGGAGGAAACGATGACAAAATTTATTCAAGAAATTAAAAAATCCAAATCATTTTACAGTATGCTCGGTTTGATTGTCTTGATCATCATATCCTCTATGATAGCTCCTAATTTTAGAACGATGAACAATATGATTACCATTTTACGACAAGCGAGTGTATTATTAATTCTCAGTTCAGGACTTACAGCAGTTCTACTTACAGGCGGCATGGATTTATCCGTCGGTGCCACAGCCGGATTTATTGGTTGTATCTGTGCACAATGTATTAAAGGCGGAATGCCAATTCCATTTGCATTTTTAGTAGGCATAGGAATAGGTGTATTGGTTGGCTTAGTAAATGGTACACTAGCAGGTATTTTGCCAAGCTTTATTGCCACCTATGCGACAAATTGGGTATTGAGTGGCTTAGCAATTATCGTTATGAACGGTGCAGTAATCTACAACCTACCAAAAAACTTTACCCAAATCGGTGTTGGCTATTTTGGTCCAATTCCTAACCTGGTTATTATAGCAACAATTATTGTTATTGTTCTTTATGTTTTATTACAGAAAACTACTTATGGCCGTCAGGTGTATGCCTATGGTTCAAATGCGGAGGCTGCAAGATATTCCGGTATGCCAGTGAAAAAAATAATGATATCAAGCTTTATCATATGCAGTGTTTGTGCTGGAATAGCAGGTATGATTATAACCGCAAGACTTAATGCAGCAGATGCAGCAATGGGTGACAGTTATGGACTACAGACAGTCGCAGCAGTTGTTATTGGCGGTACCTCCATGTTGGGTGGACAAGGTGGTGTAGGTGGAACAGTAATCGGTGCCTTAATACTTACCATTATTGTAAACATCATGAATTTAAAAGGTGTTTCCTCCTTTGCCCAACCTATGATCGTAGGTATTGTTATTATTGGAATGGTATTATTTGATATCAATACAAAACGTAAGCAAGAAAAAACTGCTTAGTTAAAAGAAACTAATTATGATTTGAGATTGTTATGCAATTTTAAATAAATTTTAAACACGAAAGGAAGTAAAAATTATGAGTTTAACAATTAGACCATTAAACACAGGTTACGTGCCAACATATCCACTTCAATACCATTATCATCATTCATGTGCACCTTACTTAAAAAACATTCCAACAGAGAAAGTTGCATTGCCAGTATTCACCTTTTTAATCGAAGGAGGAGAAAAGCTTATTCTTGTTGATACAGGTATGTCTTGGACCGAGAGAGCAAATGAATATCATCATCCAGGTTCATGGCAAGATCCAGGACAAGACATTGAATCAATGCTAGCAGGTGTAGGATATAAGACATCCGATATTGATATTGTAGTATTTACTCACTTACATTGGGATCACATCTTTTACTTAGAGAAATTCACAAATGCTAGATTTATTGCAAATAAGAGAGAATGGGATTTTGCTAACGATCCTATTCCACTTTATTACAAATCTTATGAAGCACCTGAACTTGGAATTGTTTCACCATTTAAAGGGCTTAAATTTGAAACAGTAGAAGGCGAAACAGAGATTATTCCAGGCGTTAGAGTATTCGAATCCTTTGGTCATTCTCCAGGACATCAATCTATTGAAGTTGATACAGCAGAAGGCAAATATATCTGTGCCGGAGATTCCATCTTCGTTTTAGGTAATTTAAATCCAATCCCCGAGTTACATTATAATATAACTCCTCCAGGCCGTTTCTATAATATAGTAGAAGCTTGGAGAAGTATCGAAAATCAAAAAGCTAGAGCACAAGACAGCTCATTTTTACTCTTAACACATGATGTTGCCTTGCTAGAGAGAATTAAAGAAACACCAGTAATTGGTTTGAAAAAGTAGTAATTAAAAAGGAGGTTCTATAAGGACTTCATCTCAATATTCCTATGCGAGGGTGCTTACTCTCGCATAGAAGTATATAGGCCAAGTCTTAATCGAAGGAGACTTAGCAATAGTCCTTAACAATATTATGAAAACAATAGCAATCATAGGAAGCTGTGATACAAAGTATAAAGAAATATCATTTATGCGTGAATTTATTGAAAATGAGGGATTAAATGTCCTTGTTATTAATATTGCCACAGGACCAAATAAATCCTACGGTTTTGATATTTCAAGAGAAGAAGTAGTACTTGCCTCGGGAGTTTCGTGGGAAGAACTTGAGCCCAAGACCAAAGGGGAAAAAATAGAATTTATGGCAAATGCAGCTGCTCATAAAGTGGTGCAGCTATACAAAAGCGGTAAAATAAATGGTGTTTTATCCGTTGGTGGACTTCAAAATACGGTTGTTGCGACGAGGGCAATGCAGCAATTACCGATTGGTTTTCCAAAGGTTATGGCATCGACCGTTGCATGTGGAAGAAGAATGTTTGATAGTGTGGTAGGTTGCTCTGACATTGTTGTAATTCCTTCTATTTGCGATTTTACTGGACTTAATATTGTTACACGACAAATTATATCAAATGCATGCGCTTGTTGTATCGGAATGGTCAAGAGTGCTGGAACAGAAATCAAAAAAGGTGATAAGCCAGTAGTAGCAGTTTCGCTTATGGGTATCACCAACACAGGAGCATGTGCAGCAATCGAAGAATTAGAAAGATTAGGAATAGAAGCAATTGGCTTCCACACCACAGGAGTTGGTGGCGCCCTAATGGAACAAATGGCAGCGGATTCCTTAGTTGATGGAATCTTGGATTTGACGATACATGAAATTACTTCTGAGTATTTCGGTGGTGGTTTCTCCTACGGTGAAAATGCAAAAGTAAGACTTTTAAAATCAACAGCAAATAAGACGCCACTTGTTATTTGCCTTGGTGGATTAGATTTTGTAGATTTTTCGATTAATGAATTCCCTCCAAGAATGGCAGAAAGAGTTTATATGATGCATAATGCCACAACTGCTCATATCAAGATTCTTCCGGACGAAGCGAAAGAAGTTGCAGCTATCGTAATAAAACGTTTGAATACAATTGATTACCCCGTTAAGCTTTTAATCCCTACGGATGGCATGCGCCATAATACAAAAGAAGGGGAAGAGCTATATTATAAAGAAGTAGATGATATTTTAATTAATACAATTAAGACCATTCGGAATGATAATATAGAAATAATTATAATACCTGGAAATCTCGATACAAAGGAATGGGGTATTCAGGCAGCACACCATATGATTGATGAATTAAAACAAAGCAAAAAATTAAGTGAAGATGTTACTTATTAAAATAAGAACTAGTAGCTAAATCAGCTACTAGAAATGGAGGTATTTAAATGCGTACAGTTGTTATTGGATGTGATAATGCAGCCGTAGGATTAAAAAACATATTGAAAAAACATATGTTGGATCAAGGAATTCTTGTGGAGGATGTCGGATGTGATATACCAGAGGATCCTACCTTTTATCCACTTATTGCAAAAAGAGTATGTGATAAAGTGATAGAAAGTGATTTTAAAAATGATGGCGTACTAATTTGTGGTACTGGTATTGGAATGGCAATGACTGCCAATAAATTCAATGGAATTCGTGCAGCGGTATGCCATGATCCTTTCTCAGCAGAGAGGGCTAAGCTTAGTAATAATGCAAATGTCATCTGTATGGGAGAACGTGTTATTGGCTCTGAACTAGCGAAAAAACTACTTGATGAATGGTTAAAACATACATTTATCGACGGAAGTTCTACACCGAAAGTGCAAGCAATCATGGATATCGAAAATGAAAATATGAAATAATAATGGATTATGAGAGAGCGGGAGGTTTCGTTGCATGGCTAGATTGGACAAAATTTATCTTGGCACAAATACGAAGATGTATAAAACAATTTCTGATACGGTAGCTTTTTTATCTGAGTTAAAAGAATTAACAGCAGATATCGATCGAACAAAAATGGAATTGTTTGTGATACCATCCTTTACGGCGCTAGAAGCAGCGAAAAGAACGGTATCTGATAATAGTATTAAAATAGGTGCACAAAACATGAGCTGGGCTGAAGAAGGACAATTTACTGGAGAAATTTCACCGATCATGTTAAAAGAAATCGGTATTAACATCATAGAAATTGGCCACTCCGAACGTCGTCATGTGTTAGGTGAAACGGATGAAGAAGAAAAAGGCAAAGTTTTAAATGCTGTAAAGCACGATTTCACACCTTTATTGTGCATCGGCGAAACATTGAAACAAAAGGATTACGGGATTAGTGATGAAATTTTAAGTATGCAACTAAAGATAGGACTTAGTGAAATTACAAAAGAGCAAGCAAAGATGCTTTGGGTTGCATATGAACCTGTATGGGCCATTGGTGTTAATGGAATACCAGCCGATGAGGGTTATGCAGATGAAAAGCACGCTGTAATTAAAAAAACGCTGATTTCGCTATTTGGAGAAGAAATCGGTAGCGATATTCCTGTGTTGTATGGAGGAAGTGTCAATAATGAGAATGCGGAATGTTTAATTAAAAAACCAAACATTGATGGTTTGTTTATTGGAAGAAGTGCTTGGAATGCAGATAATTTCAATAAAATAATTCATGCAGTGATACCTTTGTTTTTTGAAAAGAAGTAAAATATACAGTGGAAGGAAGTAACGGATATGACAGAAGAAGTAAAATTAATTGCAGATGAACTTGTATTGGCATGTAAAAGAGCATATAATAGGGGAATACAAACAGGTAGTGGCGGAAATGTTAGTGCAAGAATACCAGGTCAAGATTTAATGATTGTAAAAGCAAGCGGAAGCTCTTTTGGAGATAGTACACCCGAGGGTTTTGTAATCACTGATTTTGATGGAAACGTAGTAGAAGGAACCGGAAAACCTACGCGAGAAGCTTTATTACATGGATATTTATATAAAATATGTCCAGATGCAAAAGCAGTAATTCATGTACATTCACCCTATGCGATCGCATGGGCTTCAACAAAAAAAGCATTACCCAGAGTAACATGGCACTCAAAATTAAAAATCTGTGCAGATATTCCAACTTTAGATGTACCATCAGCAATGGTGAGAGAAGAAGATTTTCCTTTAATTGATGAAATTTTCAGGGAAAATCCAAATTTACCAGCCTTTTTACTTGTTGATCACGGTGTTGTTGCATTGGCAAACGATGCAATTAATGCAGAGCATACTGCAGAGCTGATTGAAGAGACTGCTCAGGTGGCAATATTGAAATCAGTAGTGGCCAAACTGGGATTATAACTATATTATTGACCTGGCCCCAAAGTCGCAGGCATGGAGGTAAAAATGGATTTAAATATGCGTATAACTATGAATAATATGAATTCTGATATCATTCAACACAACAAGCTTCCAGATTTGGTTTTGTATAAATTAATGGATTGGATTATGGATGGCAAGCTACATATGGGAGAAAAACTCAATACAGAGGAAATTGCAAACCAACTCGGTGTAAGCAGAATGCCAATTCGTGAAGCGTTAAGCAATTTAGAGAAGATTGGGTTAGCTGAATCAATCCCATATGTTGGAACAAGGCTTATCAAACTAACCAAAGATGATGTGAGACAGATTTATATTGCAAGACAAGCATTAGAGCCTGTTGTTGCGAGTTATGCGTGCCAAAAGATAACCGACGAACAGATTGCTATATTGGAAGACATTAATGCACAGTATATTCAAGCGGTACGTCAGGATCAGCTCCATGCGAAAGAAGTCTATATGATGAATCGATATTATCATTTTACGATTTACAGTATTAGTGGATTAGATCGATTATGTAGCATGATTGAATCCTTATGGGATAGTTTATCCTTTTTCAAATTGATCTATGGTCAAAAGTTTATCAGCAACCGGGAATCAGGCGAAAAGATGATTCAGGAACATGACAATTATTTGAAAGCCTTAAAAGTTCGTGATTCAGAATTACTGTATCAACTATTGTCCAACAATTTAAATAAGCGTTCTAGTGATATTCCGTATGAAGCATCTGCTTATTTTGATTCGATTAACCAATAACAATAAAAGTGCTGTTTCAAAACGTAAGGGGAGGTTGCAATTTAGACTATGCGCTATGCAACAACCCCATAAGTTTTTTGACAGCCTATTTTTTAGGAGGAAACGTTAGGATGGATGATAAATTGTTTTGTTTACCAGAACATATTAGAGAAAAAGATTATATCGTAGCAACGTATTATATTAAATTAAATAAGTCTGTGGATATTATTGCTAAAGCTGCATCGCTTGCCGTTGGTCAAACGATTGGAACTTGGCTTCCCATACCAGGTATTACAGAGGAAATAAGAAATAAACATATGGGAAAAGTTGTTCAGATATTAGATGTACCATCGGTTGATCTATCAACCCAAGTTACAGAAGAAGAGCGCCAATATATTATCCAAATCGCCTATCCTACAATTAATTTCACACCAGATTTTCCAATCTTAATTACTACACTTTTGGGTAATGACGCGTCCACCTCTGCACAAGTTAAATTAATTGATATTGAATTTCCAAAGCAATTTGCAGAACAATTTAATGGTCCTAATTTTGGAATTGAAGGTATCCGCGCGTTAACAGGAGTTGATAAACGACCTCTGTTATTGAATATGATTAAGCCATGTACTGGATTAAGACCAGAAGAAGGCGCAAAAATTTTCTATGAAACCGCCCTTGGTGGAGTGGATATGATAAAGGATGATGAGCTACTTGGAAGCCCAAGCTATAGCGTAGCATCCGATCGCGTAAAAGCATTTAAAAAGGCTGCGGAAGCTGCATATGAAATAACAGGAAAGAAAGTGAAGTATCTCGTCAATGTAACCGATAGTTCTACTAATATTATGAATACGATTAAAAATGTAATTGAAGTGGGTGCAGAAGCAATTATGGTTAATTTTGCGGCTGTTGGATATAGCACACTACATCAAATTGCGAAAAGTGTTTCCGTACCAATTCTTGCACACTGTGCAGGAGCTGGAATGTTTTATGAAGGTATTAACAGCGGAATGAGTTCTCCTCTATCAGTTGGAAAATTAA
>Ga0209511_1001565_pt1 | contig 20115 bp, 19 predicted proteins | sample SSSSmetaG_FD_184141 | JGI IMG/M metagenome (GOLD analysis project Ga0209511, IMG submission 184141) | Glacier valley bacterial and archeal communities from Borup Fiord, Nunavut, Canada, to study Microbial Dark Matter (Phase II) - ​SSSS... | ecosystem: Environmental > Aquatic > Freshwater > Ice >...
TTGCAGGTAAGGTAGGGTCAAGCATGGCTGGCGGACTTGGCACCATGCGCATTACAGAACAAATTGATGCGTTGGAGGTCATGGGGATAAACTCTGCCTCATACTTAGTGCTTCCTAAAATTGTAGCATCTCTCTTAATGTATCCGCTCCTTGTAATCGTGGCAGGTATTTGCGCGATATTCGGTGGCTATCTTATCGGGTCAATTGCCAACATTATAAGTCCAACAGATTTTATTTATGGATTGCGATTTTATTTTGACTCCTACGCAATTACCTTTTCACTTATCAAAGCATTTGTTTTCGCTTTCCTGATCTCATCCATATCATCATTCAAAGGTTATTACACGCAAGGTGGCGCATTGGAGGTTGGTATTGCAACAACGGCCGCTGTTACATCCAGCATCATTGCCGTACTTTTAGCAGATTATCTGTTGGCCCAATTACTTTACGTAAGGTAAATGATCAAGATTAAAGATATAACGAAGTCATTCTCTGACAAGCCTGTTATCAAAGGGATATCAGGAGAGTTCGACAAAGGAAAAACCAATCTTATCATTGGATCCAGTGGAACAGGAAAAAGCGTGCTCCTGAAATGCATTGTCGGGTTGATAAATCCCGATGAAGGAAATGTCTATTACGACCTTAGAAATTTTACGGAGGCCGATAAAGAAATCAAGGCAGAAATTCGACGTGAGATAGGAATGCTCTTCCAGGGCGGAGCACTCTTTGATTCAAAAAATGTTGAGAAAAACGTCATGTTTCCACTCGATATTCTTACAACCATGCCATACGAACAAAAGATTGAACGCGTCAATTTCTGCTTAAAGCGTGTAGGACTTGAGAACGTAAATAAAAAAATGCCTTCCGAAATATCAGGAGGTATGAAAAAGCGCGTGGGCATTGCCCGTGCAATCGTAAATAATCCTAATTATCTTTTCTGTGACGAACCTAACTCTGGTTTGGATCCACAGACTTCTATTGTTATCGATGAGTTGATCGGTGAGATCACACATGAGTTCAACATCACGACCGTTGTTGTTACCCATGATATGAACTCTGTCATGGGCATTGGCGAAAAAATAATGTTTCTATACAAAGGCAATAAACTTTGGGAAGGATCCAGCGCAGAGATCATCCACTCAGGTGTTAAAGAGCTTGATGATTTTGTGTTTTCGAATAAGGTGATGCAGAGCCTTAGAGCTCAGAGCTAGCCCTCCTTACCACCGCCTTCATTATTATTGGAGAGGGAGAAGCAAAGTAAGAATACAACCTTCAATAATCTTACTCGTAACGAAGTGAATCAGCCGGATTGGATGCAGACACTCTCAATGAGTGATACGCAACTGTAAATAGCGATACCGCCAAACAGGCAAATGCTGCGGATGCCAGAGATATCCAGCCAACATCAATATGATATGCATACTTCGACAACCATAAAGTATCCATTACGTACCAACCGATAGGACAACCAATACATGCTGCTATGATTACCAATGCAGCAAATTCCTTTCCCATCAATACAACTAAACCAGATCTTGTAGCACCTAATACTTTTCGAATACCAAGTTCTTTTGTGCGACGTTCTGCTGAAAATGCTGAAAGTCCAAACAAACCAAGGCAAGAAATAAAAATCGATAAGCCAGCTAATGCATTAAATACTTTTCCCTGCTGACCTTCTGCTTTGTAAAAATCTTCCCAGTCCTGATTCAGAAATGAATATTTAAATGGATAAGAAGAAGCATACTGTTTCCATATTTTTTCAGTAGCCTTCAATGCTTCACTGGTTCTGTTCTCCTTTGCCCGAATGAGTAAACATCCATAGTTATCATCCTTTGCCCTTGGAATACGTAACACCAGCGGCTCGATCTCATCATGAAGCGATCCAAAATTAAAATCTTTGACAACACCAATAATTTTTCCCGGGCGCTCCCACATGGTAAGTTCCTGGTTAGCAGTGCCATTGGCAAACCCAAATTTCTCTGCTGCTTTTTGATTAACGACATAGTTAACGCTGTCAGGTACAATATTTCTATCAAAAGCTCTTCCCTCCACCATTTCCATCTTCATCACCTGAACGAATTCGTAGTCAACATCAAGGTTCGTGAACAAAATCTTGTCAGCGGGATTTTTCCCTTCCCAGTTTAAACCCGTTGTAGAGTTACCTATTTCCATAGGCGGCTGGCTTGAAGCAGTGACACTTTCGATCGCTGGATCTGCAAGAAGCTGGTTTCGAACAATCTCAAATTTCTTTCGCATGTCTTCGGGCATAAAAGCATAAAATACATTGTCGCGAACAAAGCCGATGTCTCTATTTTCCATGAAATTCATTTGACGAAAAATAACTATCGTACAGATGATCAAAATAATGGAGAGTGAAAACTGGATGACAACAAGAATTTTACGGAAGGATGATGCGTTGTTGCCGTTTTTCATTTGACTTTTTAGAACGTCAATCGGTTTATAATCAGAAATAAAAATTGCGGGATAGCTGCCTGCTAAGAATGAAGTAAAAAATAGTATTCCAATAAAAATCAAGATTATACGGGAGTTCAATAAAAATAATCCAACATTTTTACCAGTGAGCTCATTAAAGAGCGGAAGGATCATCACTACTAAAAACAGTGCAAGCACAGCAGACAAAAACACAGTGAAAAATGATTCCCCCATGAATTGTTTGAATAGCTGGCCCGGTACAGCACCAATCACTTTTCTAAGACCAACTTCTTTTGTTCGTTTCGAAACTTGTGCCGTGGCAAGGTTCATAAAATTTATACAGGCTATTACAAGAACAAATACAGCAACAACGAAGAATATTTTCACATTGTCTATTCTGCCTCCTACCAACTGGCCATCCTCAAAGTTTCCATAGAGATAGGCATCGCTATCAAGTTGGAGAAAAAGATCGGTCTGAGATTTATCTTCATGAAGTTTTATTTCGCCTTTGAGTTTCTTTGTAAATTCTTCAACGTTTGTCCCTTTCTCAAGCATGATAAATGCGCGAACATTATTATTACCCCACTGATCAAGCCAGCTCTTATTTTCATTCCAGAAAAAATCAAATGTGAGAAGGTACTCAAACTGAATGGAAGAGTTCTTTGGAATATCTTCCAGAACACCGGTGACCGTGAAAGAGTGCTGCGTTCTCATCAGCAAAACTTTTCCTATTGCATCTTCTTTGCCAAAAAACTTTTCAGCCATCTTTCTGCTGATCACAATTGAATTTTTGTCTTTCAACGCTGTCGCTGCATTGCCTGAAATAAGCGTAAAAGAAAACATATCCAGGAAATCCTGTTCGGCATACCTTCCTTCTTCATAAAACGATTTCTCATTGACCTGAAAAAGTTCATTTACTGGCCAGGTAAATCGGGAAGCAAGTACTATTTCCGGAAACTTATCCTTAATGAACGGTACCATGGGCCCTGGTGTTGATGGGAATGTGAACTTTTTGCCATCCGAATAGGTCTGATCTTCCATCACGCGGTAGATTCTATCACCGCGTTCGTGAAACGTATCTATCATTAATTCATCATTGATCCATAAAAAAATCAATACGGCGCTTCCCATTCCGAAAGCAAGACCAAGAATATTAACAGATGAGAATAACTTATTTCTGAAAAGAGTACGAAGGGCAATCAAAAAGTAGTTTTTTAGCATAATTTGAAGTTCTTAAATGAAAAGACAAATAAAAGTCAGATGGGTTGCCCGCAACGTAGTGTACTTAATAGTCAGAGAAAAGTTACACACTTTGCTAAAGATTAAAACTCAACATGTAAACGCCAATCACTTTGAACGAGGTAATTCAATAAAAAAGGTCGTGCCTTTATTTTGTTCCGATTCAAACCAGATTTTCCCATTTGCCTGATGGATGATCTGTCGTGTCATAGCCAGGCCCAATCCCGATCCGGTTTGCTTCGTTGTAAATTGAGGTTGAAAAGCTTTCTCCTGAACTTCTTTACTCATACCCTTTCCACTATCCTGTATCTTTAAAGTAACAAAGTCGTCTGACTCTGAGATGCTGATATCAATTTTCACGCTTTCCTGATCGTCATTTTTTGCCTGAATGGCATTAATAAGTATGTTAGAAATAGCGCGATTAAAAGAAGCTGGGTCTGCCAGAATATTTAAATCACTCTTATTTAACTTCAAATCAATAACTGCTGAAGCTTCAGCAGAAAACAAGTTCACTGTATTCTGTAACAAATCATAAATGGCTACCGGTCGAGGTGAAGGTGCGGGCATATTCGCAAAGGTGCTGAAAGAGGTCGCTATTTCATTTAAGATCTCCACTTGCTTCAACAAGACATCCACAGACTTCCGGGATTTTTCCTGAGGGATAATTCCAGATTTCAAAGCATGTTCCATTTGCTGAAGAGTGAGCTTCATCGGAGTCAATGGATTTTTAATCTCATGTGCAACTTGCTTTGCCATTTCGCGCCACGCACTTTCTTTTTCACTTTGCGCCAGGGCACGTTTGCTTTCTTTAAGATTATCAACCATTCGATTGTACTCTTTTACAAGCGTCCCGATTTCATCAGAAGAATTCCATTGAAGTTGCTTGTTCTCGCCTGTGAGCGTTGTCTGTCCCAAGGTCTTGGTAATGAACCTTATTGGAAAGGTTAACAGGCTGGATGCCCAAAATGACAACAGTGAAAATAATATAAATACCAAAACAAATACGATCAGAATATTCGATACGATCAACGACTGACTTTTCTGAAGGAACGTAACTGATTCAAAAAATGGGAGGCCAACTACCGCTTCCAATTTTCCCGTCTCCGGAGATAAGACCTCAGTGTACGCACAACTATATTTCAGTTTACCAATCTGTTCGTTTGTAACCGTCTGACCTTCCCGTTCAATAAGGATTTTCTTGAATGCGCCCCTTTCAAGCAAAGGAGAAATTAACTGATTATCAAATAAGGCCGGCTGCGAAGTAGCCATTAACTTCCCTTCCGGGGAATAAACAGAAATGTCAACTTTCGAAGATATTGCATTCTCTTCTATCCAACGTTCAAGTTTTGATATATTTACGGAATGAGCGCTGTCTTCAGAAACTAAATTCGTTATACGCTGGCTGATCGCTACAGACCGATCCAAAAAATCCTTTTGAATAGATTCCTCATTTGATCTTCCAATCAATGAAAACGTTGTAATACTCACCGCCAGTACAGGAAGCAGAAATGCCAGGAATATGAACAATTGTATCCTGGTTGTATAGTTAACCTGCTCACCTGCCACATAAGAATAGCCACCCACGATCAATTGACCAGCAAACAATAGTAATAAGCCTAATCCAAACCAAAAGGAAAAGTTAGTGATGAAATAAAATGTTGGATAATTATTGGCTGAAACAATGACCCTTGATCCATCAGAATCTTCGATACCAATATGAAAATATTTCCCATCGGATAATCCATGGCGATATAATTCCGGACTGCTAACCTTTTTCATTGGAAAATCTCTTTCATAATTGAAAGGTCCAAAACTGCTGGCTATCTTCTCACCGGAAAATAATGCATAGCTAAAGTCCCGGTTGCGATAGATCTGATTAAAACGATTATCCACCAGAAGTTCGGGATACACGTTGTTCGGAATTAATCGTTTGAGAGACAAATCCATCTCAATTGTTCCCACAGGTCTGAGATAGAATATCGGTATGGATACATGATATTTTTTTACAGTATTTCCATCAGAAGCTTTTGCATACGAAATGCCACTGTAATCTGTTGATACATAATCTGATGAAATGATGCTATCATTCATTAGAATCGATCCGTTGTTGTACGCAGTGGAAATTTTTATTTCGTATCGATCAAAGTAATTATTCAGGTATAATCTCCGTATTTTATCTTCAACCACCGATTTAGTGAGAAATGGACTCGCCATTCTCGTTTGAATGAACTGGTCCTTTTCAATTCGATACCGCGCCTGATCGAGAAGATATTCACCCAGCACATCCCTTTCCGTAAGGAAATCCTTTCCAAAACGAAACTGATCCTGGACCTGACGTTCCTTATAAAATAATCGAACAGCCCATGCATTTTGAAAACTGAAAATTCCTAACGAAAAGATCAGATATATAAATAGTGAGAATGAAATTCGAAAAGTCCCTTTATTTAGTTTTGAGATCTTCAATACAGAGAAGTATAGCAAGCCAAGGATAAGCGTCATCCATAAATTCCTTTCAAGAAGATAGGATTGGAACAAAAAAATTAATGCTGCTACTATTAATGCGATAATAAAGGATGAGTTTTTCTTATCAATTAAATGATTTGCCAGGGAGAAAAATATATGGATAACAAAAAAACTGCATGTACAGCCTATGAGGACAGAAGTCACAGCAATAATCCTTACTTTATCAAATGATAATGATTGTATCAGGTCAAGGCCTAATGTTGAGTTATGATAGATTGACTCTACAAAATCATAAGGAAATAGGATTGCGAAAAAACACAACAGTAGACATAGCATTCCAATGGAAGAACGCACATATCCTGTGCGCTGTAAAGTCCACTGAACAATTTTGAGTTTTTCAAAACAAACAAACAAATAGCCAACGATTATCAACAATGCAATTACATTGAAGAACAAGTCACCAAGGGAAGCATTGAGTGACGAAGAGGCAAAAAGCGTTGGATCAAAAATATCCGATGAGAAATAAAGCGAGGGTACATTGATAAATATCATTATCAATCGTATAGAGAGAAGGCCCAACGCTATTGCAATGAACGATGCATCGTAATTAATTTTTTTCTCCAAAGTATTTTTTAATTTCCATAGCCAGACAAGCAATAGAATTATTCCTGCCATCATCATTAAAAATGATAAAGCACTTTCATGTGCACCATTTTTTGAAGTACTTATTTTAAAGATCACTTTCCCGTTCAATAAAACAGGCTCGCCATTGGAAATAAATGATCTGAAAAGCTGAATATCTTTTGCAGGAAAAATAGCAGGGTCCCATTGAGTCGATAAAAAATTATTTACAATTGGATAACGATCAACAAGTTTTAAAACGCCGTAAAGTGATGATTGATCTGCTTGCGTCCATCGCTTGACCAGGAGATCCCCCCGAATAGTCTGAATGAAAGAAATCGTATCACTTAGTATTAATGAAGGAAGGGAGGGAAAATAGTCTGTGCGGTTCCATGTAATTACTTTACTGCTATCCGCATGAACAAAGAAATGAGTCGCTTCATCCCATGATGGAGATGAGGGTAACAACTGGCTGTTTAGAATATTTTCAGCCTCTTCATCCAAGATGTTAAGTTCACTAATAAGGTTTCTCTGAATTACAGAAACCAAGTGCGGGTGATAGTCTGTTGAGTATTGAGAACGCACAAACAAGCCCCCTGCCAGGAGCAATATCGAACTTAAAATCAGTAAAAGACCTCGTACGTTCATAAAGACGTTGACATACGAATATATCAAAATGATATCTATACCTGAGAATCCGGCTTGTATTGAAGACCACCAAACCAATACAACCACAAAACGCGGGATACTCTGAACAAGAGAGGCGTAAAAATAACTGCTACGCAGGCAATTAAGATCAAGTAGACTACTTCCGGAAGTTTGAAGAAATAGTACAGGCCAAGTCCAAAACCAACAAGAATTGAGACATTAAAAGCATACGTGATATACATGGCTCCGAAGTAGAATCCAGGTTCTGGCTCAAGTAATGCCCCGCAGGATGGGCAATATGTATTCATTTCGGCAAAGTGAACGATGCGTATAAATGGATACTTGAAAATATCACCTTTTCTACAGACCGGGCACTTACCTGAAAGCAGTGCTGCTTTGCGACTCTTTTCTTTCATTCATTTTACTGGTGCGATACCAGAGATATCCTATAACAGCAACAGCGAGATAAGGCGCGAAAAATAAATACATGATACCTGTATTTATTCCTGCGGCAATGCCAATATCACCATTGCTTACATTATTTTCGAGAGTAGCCCTGCACATTGCACACTGGGCATTTGCAGATACTGTTATTACTAATAGTAAAAATACGGATGTTAACTTCTTCATTTTTATTTGTAATAAGGACTGATCATTAAATAGACGATGACTCCTGTGACGGCAACATAGAGCCAGATCGGAAAAGTAAATTTAGCCAATCTACGGTGACGTTCAAAATTGCCGCTTAACGCTCTCGAGAAGGTAAAAAGCACGAAGGGGATTACGACAATTGATAATGCAATGTGCGAAATGAGTATAAAGAAATAAACTCCGCGCATCACACCTACTCCACCATAAGGTGTTGGATCACTTGTCAAATGATAGAGAACGTAGCACACAAGAAATGCTGCTGATAAACCAATGCAGATCTTATTTAGTATTTCATGCAACTCTCTTTTACCATTTTTAATAGCCCAGAAAGAGATTACAAGAAATGTTGCCGTAAGCCCATTGAATGTGGCATAGATCGGCGGAAGAATGCTGAAGTCGTAACCTGGTAAAGGCGGAACACGAAATAAAATTGCGACAACGAGTGGGATAATAATTGACAGTGCAATAATTAATTTTTTGTGAGCTTCCGGTTGGATCTGTTCCATTTTAGTATCTCTTCAATAAAATCTTCAATTCTACTCTTAGTTTATCTATCTCTTCGCGTTTGCGCAGATCATAATAACCTCTGATCTTTCCCTCTTTATCAATTAACACTGATTGAAAAGGTTCGTTCACAAAGAAGTCGCATTTTTTTACGCGTGCTAATTCTGTTGTATCGGTTACAAGGGTTTCAGCCTCATTAAACCATACTACATCCTTCCCCAACTCATCTTCGATGGCCAACTTTACCTTGTCAAAATCCAGATTATCAGATCTGAATACGAGAACATTTACCTCTTTGTTCATTGACCACATGGCGCGAAACGTGATGTCAATCTTAAAAGGCTTTTCATCTTTCTTAAATGAAAAATCTCTGGCTGAATCGGTTTTTATACTGCATCTGGTTAATGGCGTGATCCCGTTTTCGTAGAAAACAGGAACTGCAAATTCATTCTTTCCGGCATACTTCAGAAACACAAAGATCAGCCCGGGAAACAGTAAGGCGAGAAACAAATAAAGTGGTTTTTTCAATTGCGTTTGTATCTAAAAAGAAAGGCTAAAGTTCTGCAACCTTAGCCTTTCCATAAGGATTTATTTTGGGCTAGTACGAAATGATCTTGGTGCCTTCGTAAACAAATGCAACCAACATCCATCCGATAAATATCATTGGCATTAGTACTGCCCAGAAAAGAACTTTTACTTCATAACGAAGGTGCATGAACTCACCAACAATATAGCCAGCTTTTACCAGCGTAAGGATTACAAACAAAAAGGTTTTTGCGGGACCGTGTGGCAACATAAATGCGATAATGAATTCTACCACTGTGATGGCTAGAAGAATTCCAGCTGTCTTCCAGAGCTTTGCAATCTTTTCTGTGTCCGGAGGAAGAACTACAATTTCAGGTTCCTGGTGGCGTGACATATATCTTTTAATTAACGGTTAAACGAGGTAGAAGAATGTGAATACGAATACCCAGACAAGGTCTACAAAGTGCCAGTACAATCCGACCTTTTCAACCATTTCATAGTGACCCCGGCGTGCGTACACTCCTGTGACTGTATTATAAAATATCAGGAAGTTGAACAACACTCCAGTGAATACGTGGAAACCGTGGAATCCAGTGATAAAGAAGAAGAAGTCAGCGAAAGCAGGAGGACCATATTGATTTGCTACGAGACCCGCTCCCTGAAGTGGAGTTGATCGTGCCACTAATTGTCCATTGATAACATCCGAAAGTACTGATCCTGACTCAGTTCCAACGATGAAGTGAGTCCATTCCCATGCTTGGCATCCAAGAAAAGTCATGCCTCCGAGAATTGTCCAAAGCATCCATTTCTCAACAGAACGTTGGTCCATGCGGTGACCAGCCTCTACGGCTAATACCATCGTTACGGAGCTCATGATCAGAACGAAGGTCATGATACCTACAAATACAAGGGGAAGGGAATATCCGTGTAAAAACGGTACAGATTCAAATACTTTTTCAGGAATTGGCCACCAGTTTTGTGAAAAGTGGAATGCGTCAACGGTGCCTGTGTACGCGGGATTAGAAGATCTTACCAAGCCATAAGTAATCAACAGTCCTGAAAATGTGAACGCATCTGACATTAGGAAGAACCACATCATGAGCTTTCCGTAGCTCGCTCCCATTGGGGAAGTACCGCCGTCCCACACACTTTTACCGTGAGAAACTGCGACTGCTGGTTGTGACATAGAGGAGAGTTAAAGGTTTCTATTCAAGTGGCAATCTACTACCGAATCAAGAATTTACCAATGAGGAAATCAGCGATTTATCAATAAAAATATGAATAAATAGATCCAAAGAATGCCTAGAAAGTGCCAATACGTTGTGCACATTTCCATCTGGGCCATATTTTTTGAATTTATACGAAATTTTATTGCTGAATTAAGTACAATTAATAGAAAAACGACAGCACTTATGATATGGGCACCATGAAGTCCGGTGATAATGTATATAAATGATCCCGATGGATTTCCGACAAGATGAATGCTGTGCTGAACCAGTTCACCCCACGCCAGGAATTGTCCGACAAGAAATCCAACACCTAGCACTGTCGTGACAATCACCAGCATTTTTACCAGTGCCACATTGTTCTTTTTTGCAGCAAAGTAAGCCCACTGCATCGTGATGCTGCTGATGAATATCATCACTGTGGTGTAGTAGAATAAAGCAGGCAATTCAAAGTAGTTCCAGTTACCTTCAGCTTGTCTTACTATATAAGCCGATGTTAACGATGCAAAAAGCATCATTACACTTCCCATAAACAACCACATCGCAAACTTCTTTGGATGCATCGCAAGAGTCTTCTTTGGCTCTTCTACAATCTTCATTTCACTTAGTGACTTTTCCATATGATAAATTTTAACTCCAACCCTTCCTATATTTTATATATGTCTCCTGTATCGTTATTTTTTAAATTTTATCCAACAAATACGCTATCTGCACTATTGGCAAATAGATGAATGATCCGAACATTATTCTCAAAGCGGACTGGCGGCTCCCTGTTCTCATCAATGAAAATGTCTGGGAGAAGAAAGCAACACCACAGATCGTAACTACAACTGCTGATTTAAGTCCTGTCATACCAAACGTAGCGGGTAATAATCCCAATGGGATTAGAAATATCGTATAGATCATGATCTGGATGGCAGTGTTCAGATCTTTTCCTCCACCCGATGGAAGCAACTTGAAACCTGCTCTTTTATAATCATCGTCGGCAACCCAGGCAATTGCCCAAAAATGTGGAAACTGCCAGATGAATTGAATTCCGAAAATAATTAATGCTTCGTGAGTGATCTCACCTGTTGCTGCGACCCACCCCAGTAGTGGTGGCAGTGCTCCTGGAAATGCTCCAACAAAAACTGCTACCGGCCCTACGCGTTTCAATGGTGTGTAAACAAAACAATACAGTATCATTGACACCATTGAAAGAACAACCGTAAGCCAATTCGTGTATAACCAAAGAAGCAGAATACTTGTCAACGCGCACAATGCTGCAAAGATCAACGCCTCAGAAACAGAAAGCCTGTTTGTTGGAAGTGGCCGCATTTTTGTACGATTCATCAGGGAGTCGTAATCTTTCTCGATAACCTGGTTGATCGCACCCGATGCTCCTGACAAAAGAAACCCTGCTATTGATAGAATAGTGATAATAAACCAGTCGATGGATCCACGGGTAGCCAATCCATAACCAAAGGCGCAAGACCATGCTATCAACATGGAAAGTCTTGGCTTAAGCAATTCCCAGTAAGCACGCGATTTCGCAGCTGCTGAAATTGTTGGAATGCTCTCTTCTCGGGTCATCATGTCAAAATTAAAACGCTCTTATACTACCTATTGTTCAATTGCAAGTAAACCTGAAAAAGCCATCCAAACGTAACAACAGCCAACAACAAGTGAACAGGTTGCAGAACACTCGGAACGGCAAAATATGCCATTACAGCACCCGTCAAAACGGAGCACAAAACTAGTACGAAAGGGACAACGATTAAAGACTTTTCCGCGCTTGTTTTGCGAAGTTTTATCCAAACAATGACGGAGATCAAGATCACTATCCAGGAGAAGGTACGATGGAAGATAAAATCAACGCCTGCGTTTGGAATCCACTCTGAACGAGCAAACGTTAATGCCAGCACATCCAGCGTTTCGCGCACCTGAGTTCCCAGAAAAATCTGGATCATAAGGACAACTATTCCCAGTACCACCCAACGTTTGATTCCATCTGATTTAACGATGGAATACGCTCCTGATCTGACCGATAACCAAACAAGTATCGCTATAATGATCAACGCCAGGAACATGTGAACAGTGATTGTCCACGTTGTCAAATTGGTTGATACCACGATTGATCCAAACCAGCCCTGAATTATTACTAATAGCAAAGCCAGGAGAGATCCAATGAATAATTTCGGTGAAGTCTTTCTGATATTCCATGAAGCAACAAACAGAGCGATGATCATGAATCCGATAATCACTCCAGCAAGCCTGTTCAAATACTCAACGATCGTCTTAAATGGATTGAAGTCCGCTTCGACAGTGATCGATTTGTCCTCCAAAATTTTCTGTGATGTTTCGGTAAGCCCGATCAATGAGAGATAGCGCGAGAACGTTATATTCTTCTTGTGACGATAAGAAGCGTATTGTTCTTTGTAATTGGGTGGCAATTCATTGACAGATATTGGTGGTACCCACTGACCAAAACATTTAGGCCAATCGGGGCAACCCATTCCGGAGCCAGTGCTTCTGACAATGCCTCCTGCCAGGACTAAAATATAAACAGCGACCAGGGTCGATAAGCTCAGCTTATTAAAACGCCTGGTCGCTGTAGAATTCAATTATGTCTGATCGCTCAGTGCTTTTTCTCGTCGATCGTAATTGCACCGGTGTTACCCATCTCAAGCTTGATCAACTCATTTTCATGAGGCAAGTTGGATTCAGGAGTTTCTGAATAAGGAATTGTTTGAGGAATAAAATCTTCCTTGGCACCCGGTTTACTATAGTCATAAGGCCAACGATATACGGTAGGAATATCTCCAATCCAATTGCCGTGACCAGGATGACGTGGCGTTGTCCACTCAAGTGTGGTAGAATCCCATGGATTAGCCGAAGCGAATTTACCACGGAAGATGCTGTAGAAGAAGTTGAACAGGAAGATGAACTGGGCAGACAACGTTATGATGGCTGCGACACTTACCAACATATTCAAATCAGCAAAGGCATTGAATGTTTCAAAATTTGTCCATGAATAGTATCTGCGTGGGAAACCAGCAATACCGATATAATGCATTGGGAAGAACACCAAGTACACACCAACGAACGTTAGCCAGAAATGTATCGCCCCAAGGCGTTCATCCATCATACGGCCAAACATTTTAGGAAACCAATGATAGATACCAGCCATCATACCAAAAAATGAAGCGCTGCCCATCACAAGGTGAAAGTGAGCCACAACAAAATACGTATCATGCAATTGAATATCTACAGCAGAATTACCGAGGAATAACCCTGTGATACCACCTGTGAGGAAGAATGAAACCAAGCCGATAGAGAACATCATTGCAGAAGTAAACTTGATGTTTCCTTTCCAAAGCGTAGTTACATAATTGAAAATCTTAACCGCAGAAGGAACTGCAATAATCAATGTAAGCAACGTAAAAATAGATCCTAGGAAAGGATTCATACCTGTTACAAACATATGATGAGCCCAAACAACGAATGAAAGGATCGTGATGAAGAGCATTGAACCAACCATGGCTTTGTAACCGAAGATCGGCTTGCGTGAATTGGTAGCAATAATCTCTGATGTAATTCCGAGAGCAGGGAGCAATACGATATATACCTCAGGGTGACCGAGAAACCAGAATAAATGCTGGAACAAAATCGGGCTTCCCCCTACATGTGGAAGTGCTTCGCCATTTATGTAGATGTCGGATAAGTAGAAACTTGTTCCAAAGCTTCTGTCGAAGATAAGAAGAAGGGATGCTCCGAATAATACTGGAAACGAAAGTAACCCAATGATTGCTGTAAAGAAAAACGCCCAAATAGTAAGGGGCATCCGCGTGAACGACATACCCTGCGTACGCATGTTAATGATCGTTGTGATATAGTTGATACCGCCAAGAAGGGTACTGATAATAAATAGCGCCATGGATACCAACCACATTGTCATACCAAGTCCTGAGCCTTGCACTGCCTGAGGAAGCGCACTCAATGGAGGATAAACTGTCCACCCACCGCCGGCAGGACCGGTAGAGATAAAAAGTGATGTAAACATTACTGCGCTCGAAAGGAAGAAGAACCAGTAAGAAAGCATGTTCATGAAACCTGACGCCATATCCCTTGCTCCCACCTGAAGCGGAATAAGGAAGTTACTGAACGTTCCACTCAGGCCGGCAGTTAATACAAAGAACACCATGATCGTTCCGTGCATTGTAACAAGCGCAAGATAGAATTCGGGATCAAGTTTACCGGCAGAGTCGATCCATCCGCCAAGTAGAGGACGAAGCCATCCAAGGTTTGCTTCCGGGAAACCAAGTTGTAAACGGAAAATAACAGAGAGCGTGCCTCCGATAAGAGCCCATGCCATACCGGTAATAAGGAATTGTTTGGCGATTACTTTATGGTCCTGACAAAAAATGTAATTAGTCCAAAAGTTGCCATGATGCTCATGTTCATGCTCATGATCGTCATGAGACTGAACCGCTGAACTTACGTGTGTATCTAAAATTGCCATGTCTTTTTTTGTTTCTTATTTAACGATTGAAACAGATTTAATTTCGCTTTGCTCGAGAGAACCATTACTCGGGGAAATCCCTGATTTTATCATTGCAAATTCACGAAGCTTTGCAGGTACATTCTTTAAGTAATCAGGATTTTGTTTCAACCATGATTCCTGCGATGCTTTCCATTTTTTGAAAGATTCTTCATCCTCCACCACCACGGGGAATCTCATTGAAAAGTGACCTTTACCGCAAACTTCAGTACACGCCATTTCGTAATTAAAATTTGGATTGCCTGTTTCAGTGCGCATTTGTTCCGTTGTCTTTTTAGGAGTGAATTTGAAAACAGTCTGCATTCCCGGAACAGCGTCCATTTTTACCCGGAAGTGCGGAAGAAACACACTGTGCAAAACGTCCTTTGCCCTGATCTTTAACAAAACTTCCTTATCAGCAGGTAAATGGAGTTCCAATGACTTAAAGTCATCAAATGAATTCTTGTCGCTGAGGTCAAGACCAAACTCGTTGGAACTGTCAATCAGACGGAAGTCAATTTTTCCAAGTTCTTCATCTTTTGATCCAGGGTAACGTGCAGTCCAGGCAAATTGCTGAGCTACTAATTCAATAACCACTGCGTCTTTCGAAGCGGGTCCGGTAATATCGTTCCAAACACGCAGACCTCTGAAGATCAAAAGCGCCATCACCACTGCTGGAACGAGAGTCCAGAGGATTTCAAGTTTATGACTATCGGTGAAGAATGTAGCCTTGCGATTTTCGTCATACTGATATTTGAAAAGAAACCAGAACATGACAACTGAAATGATTGAAAATGCTATCACGCAAATCCACATGGTGATCCAGAAAAGTTGGTCTGTAAGCACACCGTGTTCGGAAGCTATTGGTAACGTGTATTTATCAAAGTGAGTAAATGAATACCAGAAAAATCCTCCAAGGCTCAGAACACTGAACGCCATAAAAAGGAAAGCATTAATCTTGTTCCATGACCCAACTTTGTTCTTGTCTTCTTTCACCAAACTTACCAGGGTGGTGATCCGGAAGATCATGAACAAAATCACCAGCACCAGCACGATCCCTATTCCAATAATTATATTCATATCGAATCTTTAACGTTCTTCTTATTTATTTTACTAAATATGATGACCAAGACTTTCCTGCATCATCGGGTCATGCTTCGGTACTAATGGGAACTTGGCAAGACTTGATAATGTCACAAACAGAAACCCTGCCGTAAACATTATTGTCACCCCAATTTCAAGAAACCCCAGACCGCCCTCACCGTGCATCACTCCCGGTGTTACCATGTTATAGTAATTCAGCCATTGGCCGACAATGACAATAGGGCACACTACTTTTAACATTGCGATCTGGCGTTTTGAATCTCTCATCATTAGTAACAAAAATGGCAACACAAAGTTTAAGAATAAGCTGGCAAAAAATATCCAGCTATAGGGAGCCACCAACCTGCGTTGAACGAAATAAACTGTTTCTTCAGGAATGTTTGCATAATAAATGAGCATGAACTGGGAGAACCAGATATACGCCCAGAAAATACTGAATGCGAAAATAAATTTTCCTAAATCATGAATATGGTTTTGATTGACCACTTTGAGATAACCAATATCTTTTAAAGAGACAACAATGAACGTGATCATCGCAAGACCGCATACCCACCAGCTTGCAAATACATACCATCCTGTCATAGTGCTAAACCAATGTGTATCAATGCTCATCACCCAATCCCATGCAGCAATAGATGAACTGTATCCGAAGATGATAAGGAAAATTGTAGAAAGCTTGCGGGAAGAGTACCAATGATTTAGTGATCCGTCGAGATCCTCCGCCAGCATTTCTTTCTTAATCCATGTAAAAAACAAATACCAAAGACCGAAGAACACAACAAGTCTTACCACGAATAAGAGGGGAAATCCACCGGCTGGTAAGGGCCAGAAGAAGAAGGCACTTTTGCCATCCAATGCCGGGTCATAGTCTTTGCCTGCCTTGTCATATAAATATGAATGCGTCCAATGGAATACATCTTGTTTTACAACGAAGAAAAGAATGATCATCAAAATACCTGCGAACGGGATCCAGTGACTCATCGCAAGAGGAATCCTTTTTACGCCCGCGGACCAACCCGCCTGAGCAGCATATTGAATCGCGATAAAGAAAAGACCAATGATCCCAAAACCTGCGAAGAACACGTTGTTCATCCATAATGAAGTATAGATTCTTTTCAACCAGGTAGGAGTTTCTCCATGATGTCCTTCTGCATGTTCCTCTCCTTCTTTCACCTTTTCTACTTCGCCGTGCTGAACGCTAGCCACAAGATTTTTATCTACCGGCGTGGTGACATGCTCTTTACCATGTTCCTGCCCTGGAGTACCTTCCTGATGATCTTCCGATTTTGCCATGAATACACCAAGTATAAACAGGAACAATCCTGCACCCAGGAGCATGAAAAGCTTCGAGCGCGTACCCGATTTGAATTCGTATTGTTCGTTCGCTATTTCGTGAGGTTGATTCATTCGTTCGATCGTTTTATCAATTCAATTATTTCTTCTTCTGCAATACTTTTACATACTTCGCGATCTTCCAGCGATCTTCAGGACTTACCTGTGATCCATGTGATCCCATTAAGCCCGCACCATACGTAATTACATGGAAAATATGGGCTTCCGACATTGCCACGTAAGAGTCTCCTGTTAAATTGGCAACACCTGGATATTTATCGGCTACTTTACCATCTCCTGCCCCGCCTGCGCCATGACAATGCTGGCAAATTGATTCATATAAAAGTTTTCCTTGTGCGATAATTGCTTCCGTTGAGTCCAGTGGATTCTTCATTCCAGCAACAATTAAGTCAATGCTATCTTTAGCGACTTTTTTACTGCGATACGGTAACCAACCGAACTTATCTCTCCTGACCGTATTTGGCGCAGGGATGCGTATGTTCGTGCGGTTGGGATTATATTTATTTGAATTGAAATACTCTCCACGCTCAGGGCCATTGTCCAATGAGTTTACCCAACGGCCAGCAGACTCATCAGTGATTTGAGAAAGAGGCTCATACGCCACAGAGTGATACATGTTTGGCGCATACTCACGGCCAGGGTTGTCGCCATGTGCAGTACATCCCCAAAGGAGAACAGCACCGGATATCGCGATCAGCAAATTTTTATTCATATTTTTCATTTCACTAAAAGCTTTTCTCGTTTACTTCGCTAGCACCGTTTTCTTTCAATATCTGTCGGATCTCGTCTTTGCTTACTTTATTAGCACCAAGATCAATCGCCATTACATGTTTATCATCAGTGCTGCGGATATCATATTGACGTGGCCATTTATAGGGTTTCAAATCACTTACGATCAGGAAGGTCCCAACCATTCCAAAAGCAGAAAGCAATACTGTAAACTCAAATGTTACCGGAATGAATGGAGGAATTGAATAGTTGTTCTTACCACCAATGATCATTGGCCAATCAAATCCAAGCATCCAGATCTGGGTTGATAACGCCAGGATCGTGCCTGTCATACCAAATAAGAATGCGGCGATCGGCAAACGTGAACGTTTATAACCGAGTTCTTCATCCAATCCGTGAACCGGAAAGGGTGAATACACTTCTTTGATTTTTACTCCTTTATCACGGATATTTCCAACGGCTTCGAGTAATACATCCTCGTCATCGAAAATTCCAACCAAAAAGTTTTCTTTAGCAGCGGTCATTGACTATTTCTTTTTAGTGTGCTCCAGTTGTTGATGCAGACTTCTTCTCAGAAGTTGCTTTTAAAATACTCTTTACTTCTGCCATGTTGATCACTGGGAAGAACTTGGCAAATAGTAAGAAGAATGTGAAAAATATACCGAATGTGAACAAGTACTCCCCGATGTCATACATCGTAGGATGGAACATTGTCCAGCTTGACGGCAGGTAATCTCGGTGGAGCGAGGTGACAATGATTACGAAACGCTCGAACCACATACCAATATTTACAATGATGGAGATCACGAATGTTGCAACAAGATTTGTTCTCAACCTCTTCCACCAGAAGAGCTGAGGAGAGATAACGTTACATGTCATCATCGATGCATATGCCCACCAGTACGGACCGAAGGCGCGGTTGATGAATGCGTACTGCTCGGCAGGGACCTGTCCGTACCATGCGATAAAGAACTCAGTGATGTAAGCAATACCTACAATTGATCCTGTCACGATGATAATGATGTTCATCAACTCAACGTGATAGATGGTGATATAATCTTCAAGATGGAATACTTTACGTGTGATCAAAAGAAGTGTTAACACCATCGCGAAACCAGAGAAGATCGCACCTGCCACGAAGTAGGGAGGGAAGATAGTTGTGTGCCATCCCGGTACGACTGATGTTGCGAAGTCCATGGATACAATGGTATGAACCGAAAGTACAAGTGGTGTAGACAGACCTGCAAGGATCAACGCAACTGATTCATAGCGTGACCATGTTTTTGCTGCTCCGTCCCATCCAAAACTTAAAGCATTATAGATATTTGCGCGGGTCTTCGCTCCTGCTTTTACAGCGCGGTCACGAATTACAGCGAAGTCGGGAATCAATCCCATGTACCAGAATACTAACGAAACAGAGAAATATGTTGAGATCGCGAACACATCCCAAAGAAGCGGAGAATTGAAATTTACCCACAGAGATCCGAATGCATTTGGAAGTGGAAGTGCCCAATAGAACCCGAGCCACAAACGCCCCATGTGGAATGCCGGAAAGCTAAGCGCGCATATAACAGCAAAGATCGTCATCGCTTCAGCAGCGCGGTTGATTGACATTCTCCAGCGCTGACGGAATAACAAAAGGATCGCCGAGATAAGGGTTCCGGCATGACCGATACCAACCCACCAAACGAAGTTTGTGATGTCCCATGCCCAGCCTACTGTTTTATTAAGACCCCAAACACCGATACCATTCCATAACATAAATCCGCAGCAATATGCTCCGTAGCACAATAATGCCAGCGAAACGCCGAACGCCATCCACCACAACCTGGTCGGATTGTTCTCTACCTGGATGCTGATGTCATGAGACACATCGTGGACGGTCTTCCCTCCGGTTACTAGTGTTTCTCTTACTGCTGCTGATGCTTGCATATATGCTAACGTTCCTTGTTTCTAATTAATAATTCTATAATAGTTCTGCTTAAGCATGTTCTTTTACTTCATCCTTGTTCCTGATCTTGGTAAGGTAGAAGATATTTGGCTTCACACCGATTTCTTCCAACACTCTGTAGGCACGAGGATTCCCTGTCTTTTTATCGA
>Ga0209511_1001566_pt1 | contig 20111 bp, 26 predicted proteins | sample SSSSmetaG_FD_184141 | JGI IMG/M metagenome (GOLD analysis project Ga0209511, IMG submission 184141) | Glacier valley bacterial and archeal communities from Borup Fiord, Nunavut, Canada, to study Microbial Dark Matter (Phase II) - ​SSSS... | ecosystem: Environmental > Aquatic > Freshwater > Ice >...
TGCACACATTGCTGCTCTGCATTTCAATGACCTGGCGAGTGGTACTCCAATGTGGCGTGCAATGACCCGACTTGCAGATCGCGGCTATGTGAAGCGAATAGAGCGCCGCCTAGTAGGTGGGAACGGCGCAGGGAGTGGTCAGTTCGTCTTTCAGCTCGGAAGTGCCGGGCACGCGCTCTCACGACGTCCCGGTAGATTCTGGCCATTCAGGACCGTTGACTATCACACACTCGGAATCGCTGATGCTCATGTAGAACTGTTGAGAGCAGAGCGGGCCGGCCGCGTACGGATAGACGGCTTTTCTACTGAGCCGGATACCTGGCAAGTAATTGCGGGGGCTGACTTGCGTCCTGACTATCACGTCGACGTGGCGGATCTGGTCAAGCGCCGAAACATCAGTCTGTGGATCGAGATCGATATGGGGACTGAAAGACAGAAAGCTATTAAGGATAAACTCGCGCGATATTGGCATGCATATCAGCACGCTACAGAAGATGACTTGTCGAGCTTCCCACTCGTTTTATTCATAGCCCCAGACGACGCACGCGCGCGTGAGCTGCGTTGGATCATTGAACGTGGAGACAAAGATGCGCAAGCGCTATTCCTTGTTTCTACAATGCCTGAGTTCGCTGGCCTAATGTTTGGTTAAGTTGTTTTAACTACTACTTAATAGTGTTGACTATTTACGGAGGTCAGCGCATACTAAGCGGGTAAATAACTAAACAGGGCACAACGGAATGAAAGCAATATCACTAAAGACGAAAATTGAATCATTGGGCGGATCTGCCATGATCATAAAACAGAAGCGACGTGGCGCAGATGGCAACGAATATATCTCTGTACATCTTGAGGGTGTTCTCAATGGTCACGATGTCATGATGACCATTGAGAGCTTCTTCTGTTCACGAACGATAAGCAAGCGCGGCTATTTTGATGCGGGCTCTGACTATAACCCTGAGGGGTGGGAGTTTCACCGCAAGCTAAAGGATCTCGAGTGGATTGCAGCACGAGAGGTAGTTGCATCATGATCATCGAAATAGCAAGAGATACCCATGCGAACGAGCGCACCGGAACTGTCGACTTGATTAGCAAGATAGACGGGGAACTGGTTGTCTTCGCTTACGCAGATCGTGCAGCATCGTTCCGTGGCCATAGGGCATTGCTGAAACGTGGTGCGCTGTATATCAGTACTACAGAGGAAGACAAGCGATATAAGTGGTCAAGCGCTCGACGAATATGATCGTCCACACTAGGCATGGCCTCACCGATACCTCGACGGGTGAGATCCTCGACCTATCGGTACTAGCTCGAAAGCCGAAAGGTAAGGCAAGTAAACGCTTCGACAGCTATCTAAAGAGACGGACGTACGCACAGAGGCAGCTGAACGAGACAGTTGCCCTAGTTCTAGCTCTATCCGTCATAGTCAATATCCTGACACTTGCCTCCTAAAACAAGAACCCCACCTAAGCAGTGGGGTTTATTTCTTGTGGCGGTGAGGTCGATGAGCTGGGCTTACGAGTTGTCCACTTCACACGATTCTTCTGAAATAGTTGCGCCTGGTATCGGACACTGTGCAAAGCTTCGTGTCTTTCAAAGTCGATTGCGCTCTGGGGGCGTATGGGGCTATTTGGAACCGCTTGCCAGGTAAAGAGTGATTGTTTGTTTTTGGTACCTGTCATGCCCGTATTATGCCTATACATGAGCATTTTGACTAGTAGATTATTTCATCGTTTACTCAGCTATACGACTATGTTTTAATGAGGACAACCGTTTGTCGACCTAAACTACGACTCTCGGGGGTATAAGGTACAAATAGAAAAGCCCCGCATAACGCGGAGCCTTGTTTGTCGACCTAAACTGTTTCTATTTTAACAGGTTAGGTCACTTATGCAAATACTTTACTCATAGATCATACGCCGTAACCCCTCATTGAATGATGCCAAGGTAATGATAGAACTTGCGAGTAGCGCTAAACCCAGGCTCTGATGAATTGCCCCCTAATGTGGTAATTGTCAACTGACCTACGAACGTTTATAATTAGATCCAGTAATGCGCGCAACACAACACCGATATTGGTACACCTATAAGGCAATGAAGGAAAGATGTAACTTTCCTAATCAAAAGGATTACCACAACTACGGTGGTAGGGGTATCAAAGTGTGTAAGCGCTGGTCTGTACGCAGTGGCTTTTGGAACTTCATCCAGGATATGGGCGAGCGTCCAGATGGCTTCACTCTTGACCGAATAGACAACAATCTTGGCTATTCACCTAAGAACTGTCGATGGGCATCTCTCACACAACAGCGGCATAACACCAGGATCTATAGAACAAACAAGAGTGGAGTCAGGGGAGTCAGTTTCAATAAAGTCACCCAGAAGTGGTTCGCGAATATCGAGGTAGACGGCCAACGCCACAACCTTGGTTTCCATGAACACTTTGAAGATGCCGTATCCGCAAGGAAAGAAGCTGAGTCCCGACTACTTACCCGATAGTCAACCTGGTGTATGCGGTGCCCACAAGCAGTTCGGTAGTTTTCACTTAGTACTTCGGAAAAGGAACGGTCTTAGAGAACAGGTGAAGTGTTGAAGTTGCTCCTCTCGCCCTAGCTGCCGGAAGGGGGGCTTTATATACATTGACATTTCCACTGGATCATTCATATTCAAGACATGATCCCATTGCCAGCCCGCATCTACAAGCATTGGATCGGCTACGTCGTAGTTCTTCTAACCGGTGCGTCTTTGATTGGACTGCTATGGGTTGGACTCTCTTCCTGGATCTCTGCACCAGGCATTGACCAGTCTCTCGTCTTCCAGATCGCCCTTGTAGCAATAATCTCAGTAGTTGTCATTACGATCGTTCAGCTGTACGTCTATGGCCTCAGTTACATCGAACTAAACAACGACGGCATTATCATCAAGAATTGGATCACCCTCTTCGTTAGCAAGGATGAGCAATTCGAGTGGGTACGAGTCTCGCGCTCGACAGCTGCTAAAGGCGGCATCTTTGGTCAGGTGCTCAACTATGGAACGGTCAGTATTGAGACGAATGGTGGATCGGTCCAAGCCACGATCACGCTAATTCCTAACCCAGAGTATTGGCAGAATCAAATTCAGCTCAAGGCGGATCAGGCAACTATCGACGGCACTACTCCATAGTTATCCACAGGGTACTAATCGGATAATAATAGTGTTGACTATTAAAGCAATAAGCGCATAATAAGCGGCAGTAAGAGATATCTTGCTAGAACATCAAAATTAAGCGTAGTGATGAGCAAATTGTTGTCTTTATACCCAAGTCCATATAGACCTCTCGCAAGGAGGAAGCGGCAAGATTGGTATAGCGAGCCGTAAGTTATACGGATATGAAGGCAACACATTTGCTCATCACCATACGCTTAGTAGAACAAAATTATAACTAAACAAGGAACATCAATGTGCGCGAACGATCAACCTATTCAACTTTTGGAACCATAGTACTTTTCGCTTCTATTGGAGCGATGCTTGCAATTATTTGGCTCTACGCTTCTATATTCATCTCAGCTCGTCCTATAGAGCCAACGGTCCAACCGCCGGCTATATCAGTTGTCAACGCGCAGCCGGCCACGGAGAACGTCCCAGGCGCTTTGTTACTTGTGAATCAGTACAGATCCACGAAACACCTTTCATATCTGGCACTCAACACCAAGCTCGAATCATCAGCTCAAGCTAAAGCGGATGACCTTGTAGCCCAGAACTATTGGGCGCACACTCGGCCAGGCAAGACGCCTTGGGACTTCTTCAACACAGTTGGATATGACTATCAGCGCGCAGGAGAGAACCTGGCGAAGTGTTGGACTAGTACGAACGCCATAGTTGAGGCCTGGATCAATAGCCCGACTCACCAAGCAGTCCTTGTCGGTGACTATGAAGATGTCGGCTTCGGAATAGCTCACAGCTCGCGAGACGACTGCAATTACGTTGTTGCACACTTTGGTACTGAACAGGTCGCAGAGGACAAGTTGCCAGTGACTGGAGTGAGTCAGTAATACTTCGGGACATTTTCAGAAACATCGCTATCGATGCAAACCAAAGAGACCTAGCTTGGGACCAACGTCAGCCACATCCAAACAAGAAACGCATACAGGATAAAAACTGATCCGAATGCAATAACCCATACAGAGTATTTACGGCGCTTGCCTGTCAAATTCTTAGCTATGAATGAAACTATTGGAAGCATAATAGCTGAGTGCAGTCCAACGAGAAGGACCGAAAGGACAGCAAATGCTAGACGGACCGAGCGTAGGTGACTGTCAGGAAACAGTCCCATGAGCATCGCAGCCATAAATCCAAGAGTCACTACGATGATGCCTGAGACCGTGCGGCTCGCTACCTCACGCCAGAACTTCTCATCTTTGAACCACTGGGCAGGCCAACGCCACGGCTCAGAGGTTGACTCAGCATTATTCACTTCTGTCGGTTCAGTCCCCATGGGCTCACTCTAGCTGCGGGCCAGCGCGGAAGATCTACTCCCACTCTCAACAGCAGTCAGGAGCGTGGATATATCTAGCACCGCAGGTCGGACGCTATTTTCTAGGGAGACGTAATATGAGCCCTTTTAAATCCAAAGCTTTTGTGTATAAATAGACGCAACATTATGGCGAATCAAGAATCACTAGCTGAAGAGACACCAAAGCACGCAGGCGGTAGGCCACTTGCTTACGCGACAGTGAATGAACTTGAGCAAGGCATCAAGAACTACTTTGATGACTGTGATCCTCATGTTGAAAAGCGCCAGGTAGAGAATGGCTTCAATCAACGTGGCGACACAATCTGGATGACACGCGAAGTGATGACCGAGCAAAAGCCCTACACAATGTCCGGACTAGCTCGACACATGGGAATTGACCGTCGAACCCTTCTCAACTATGCAAAAACAGAGCAGTACTTTCCCACGGTAGAGACTGCACGAGAGCGCGTGCATGAGTTTGCAGAGTCTCAGCTCTATAGCCGTAACGCTACTGGCGCTCAATTCAGCCTCAAAAACAATTTTGACTGGAAAGACCGTCAGGAGATCACTGGCAAAGATGGTGCTTCACTCATGCCTATTGGACTTGACTCAGCAATCGTAAACAGGCTCAAATCGAGTGGGGATACTCCATCCAGCACAGCGACTGATAGCGCAGAGTAGCGCTCGCTTCAAAGTCCTACGTTGTGGCCGTCGCTTCGGTAAGACAACAGAGGCCATCGAAGAGATGGTTGGTGTCTGCCTCTTTGCTCCTGCACCAGTTGCATACTTTGCTACTACCAGGGATCAAGCACGGGACATCGTTTGGTCTGACCTACTAGAGAAGGTCGTGGGCACCAGCAACTTTGTGTCTGCCAATGAGCAACGCCTGGAAGTCGTTCTCAGGCGTCCTGACGGCTCTACAAACAAGATCCGGTTATTCGGTTGGGAGAACATCGAGACGGCCCGCGGAAAGAAGTACAGCCTCGTCGTATTGGACGAGCTGGACTCAATGCGTGCCTTTGAGAAACAGTGGCGAGAGATCATCAGGCCGACCCTCGTTGACTTCAAAGGGTCTGCAATCTTTATGGGTACGCCAAAGGGCTACAAGTCCCTATACAGGCTAGAGAAGTTAGCCCAGTCCAACGAGAACTACGCGGTCTTCCACTTCACTAGCTACGACAACCCAATGCTGGACCCTGAAGAGCTTGGCGGCATGAAGCTTGAAATGACTCCTAGTCAGTACGCCCAGGAGATGCTTGCCGAGTACCACAAACAAGAAGGACTGATCTACGAAGAGTTCAGTCGTGACAAGCATGTAGTGCCTCTACCGTTTGAACCTATCAAATATGGGCTATCAATCGACTTCGGCTATAACCACCCGTTAGCGGCCCTCATATACGCCATAGGGAGTGATGACAGCGTTCACGTGATGCGTACGCTCTATAAGACGAAGCTTGATGATGAGCAGCGCGCCAAGAAGATCCAAGAATTAATCGGCGATACGAAGCTCGATATCCAGGTGGCTGACTCGGAAGATCCAATCGCTATCCTCAACTTGAACCGAGAGCTAAAGCTTCGCCTCAAAGCTGTAGATAAGGGTCCTGGATCAGTCCTCGCCGGCATCAACACCACTAAGACCAAATTCAATACGCGGGCGCTGACCATTGATCCAGATCCATCCAATGAGGACCTGGTATGGGAGCTTGAAAACTACTCGTGGAAGCTTACTAAGAACGATGACTCAACTGATGATCCAATTAAAGAGGATGACGACGCAGCTGATTCACTTCGATATATGATTCACACGCTATTTAATAAGCCACATAAAGAATTCAGAGTTCGATCGGCATAAACCTATTCTCATTGTTTTGCTTTGCTGTTAAGTTAGAACTAGAACATAAGGAATATCTATTCGCCCTATATGAAAAACAAAGGATCATTACGTCAAAGGCTTGGAGCGTTCATTGCGGGGGCATCTCGCAAGGACTATTTGCCCTCTCTTCGACCAGTAGATGATCTCTGGGGCGATGGGCGTACTAAGAACTATGCACTCAAGAGTGAGCAGATCAGTGCCAACGTGGGATGGTCCTTTGCCGCCAATGACTCAATCGCATCGCTCTGTGCAGCAGTGCCTTTCAAGCTCTATCGGAAGAAGTTAGACGGCGACCAGGAAGAGATCACCGATCACCCAATCCTCAAGCTACTGAACGAGCCTAACAACGCTCACACAGGCCGTCAGCTACGCAAGCTCCACTATACCTATGTCAACTTCACCGGTGAGAGCTATATCTACATGACGAAAGGCACAGAGCCATTCGTCCCTGGCAAGAACAAACTGCCGGATGCGCTTCAGATCTTCGAGTCCCACCTGGTCCAATTCAAGCTCGAACCTGCGTATTCAAAGAGCATCGTTAAGTTCGCCAACCACGACTACCCAGTCACAGCCTTTATTCGTGACATCAACCCGAACCCTGCCGACCCATACAACGGCCAGTCAGTAATCTCAGCTGCCGCAGCGACGATCGACCTTGACGAGCAGATGAAGGACTGGAACCGCAACCTGATCGCCAATGGCGCTAAACCGTCTCTGATCTTCACCTCAAACGAAGAGATGTCAGATGAGTCCTACGCCAGGTGGAAGCAGCAATTCAGCGATGAGAACACAGGCGCAGGCAATGCCGGTAAGCCACTGCTGATTGAAGGTGGAGACGCTAAGCCGTTCATGATGACACCTTCAGATCTCGACTTCCTTGGTAGCCGTAAGTTCTCTAAAGAAGAAGTCCTCGCTATGTGGAAGACGCCTGACGCTGTGCTCGGCATGACAGCTAACTTCAACCGCGCCAACATGGACGCTGCGCTCTACATGCACATCCTATTCAACGTCGTCCCTCGTGTGACTCAGTTCGTAGAGCAGCTGAACCAATCACTTGTCCACCCATTCGATCCGACACTCGAGCTCAGCTTTGAGAATCCAGTGCCAGAAGACGTAGAAGCAAAGCTCAAGCTTGCTAGTGCACTGACGAATAAGGTCTACACGATTGATGAAGTACGCGAGATGTATGGCGAGGAAGCCCTTCCAGATCACCTAGGCGAGCAGATCTACATGGCAGGTACAAATGTTCCACTGAGCAATATCGCAGACGGTACGGCTCAATCACAGCCGGCGCCTACAACTGATCCAAATGCTCTAGACAGCGAAGATCCGAATGCTGATCCGAACGATCCAAAGAACGACCCTCAAGCGGGTCAAAAAAAAAAGACTTAACGACTAACCAGGGTGAGCATAAGGTTGCAGCTCGAACAGCGAAAGCACGGCGCTACGAATCTGCCCTGGTCCAGATCATGCGTGCGCAGTTCAATGCACAGAAGGCACTCGTATTAGAGGGCCTGGCAAACAATCCCCGCGGAAAGTCCATCAAGACAAAGGACTATGTAGGCGACCTGATCGAATGGGAGCAGTCTGACACCTCAATCAAGCTAGCCATCGCTCCAACTCTCTATGAAGTGATCATCTCAACAGCTCGTGAAGCGATGCTCGAGATCGGGCAGCAGCCAAGTACCTATGATCCGTTCGCTAAGGCCGTCAGAGAGTACCTAGATGCCCGTAGCTTCAAGATTGCAGGTGATGTCAATGATGAGACCGAGAAGCAGCTCAGGGCAGCTCTCACAGAAGGTATCAATGCTGGGGAGAGCGGTTACACACTTCGATCACGAGTCGAGGCGATCTTTGGATTTGCGATCGAGCAGCGTGCAGATCTCATCGCCTCTACTGAGGTAGCCAGGGCGCAGTCTTATGCCGACATATCAGCATGGGGACAGTCAGGCGTCATCGAGGGCAAAGAGTGGCACACAGCTGAAGACGAAATGGTTTGTCCATTCTGTGGCCCTATGGATGGCCGAATCATTGGGATCGATGAGAACTTCTTCGATAAAGGCGATGTGCAGCACGAGACATCAACCAATCGAAATGGTGACGCGAAGGTAAGCACATATAACCACAGCTATGACGACGTACCTGGTGCTCCACTTCATCCGAGGTGTCGATGCGTTTTGCTTCCTGTCCGGGTGATGCAATAGGTATTGCAAACCTAAAGACTTTGATTCATATTAAGCGCAGATATGAAATCCAAGATAATCAATAAGCTATTCCAGATCGATATTAAGTCAATTGATGAGGTAAACCGCAAGGTTACTTTCTGCTTTAGCGACGACTCAGTAGATCGTCAAGGCGAGATCGTTGACCAGTCAAGCTGGAAGACAGACCGCTATCTCTCTAACCCGCTCATCCTTTGGGGACACGATCCAGATGACCCAGAGAACGTCCTAGGACAAGGCTCAGACCTTCAACTGAATGTGAACGGCAAGTCGTTCATCACGGCCCAGTTTGATGAGGCAGAGATCAACCCTCGCGCTGACATGATCTTTCGCCAACTGGTCAAGCGCACGCTGCGCACAGTGTCGGCCGGCTTCATACCTCACACCGTCGAGTACGAAGATGACATCCCAGTTCTCAAGGACTGTGAGCTGCTTGAAGTGAGTGTCGTCGCTATCCCCGCTAATGCAAATGCCGTAGCCCTCAGCTATAAGTCCGGTGACATTAGCCAGAAGGACGCTACCTGGATGATCAAGAGTATGCGAGAAGAAGCAGACCGCATTGAAGCGGAGTTAAAGACCAAAGAAGTAGGAGAACCACAAGTGGAAGAACTTAAGCAATCAATTACTGAGCTAACTGACCTCGTCGGGAAGATCGGCACATCACTCGCTGAAGTGACAACTGAACTGACCGCTATCAAAGAGGCACAAGCCGCACCAGTTGAGACAGAAGAAGAGAAGACCGCTCGTGAGGCGCAAGAGGCTATCGACGCACAGGTTGAAATCGATCGAATCGCAGCTGAAGAAGCCGCAGCTAACGGGGGCGATATCGACCACTCGGGTGCTGAGGACGAAACAGAGCTAGATCTCGATGCAGATCTCACAGACGAACAATTAGCAGAAGCAGAAGCTGCCATAGCCCTAGAGCTAGAGGCGGTGGTCGCATAACCAACACCTTAAGGAGGTGATTATGACCAAAATTAGTGAACTAATCGCCAAAGCTGTCTCAGAAAAAACTGAAGAAGCAGTAAACGCGGCAAAGAAAGAAATGCTTTTAGAGCTTGATGCTCACAAGAAAGACTTCATCGTATCTCGTGAAAACGTAACTGAAGAAGACAAAAGTGTCATCAAGAGCTTCTACCAAGCCATCACAACTGGTGACAAGGACCTCATCAAGAAGTCTAACGAGCTCATCGCAAAAGACTACGAAGCAAAAGGTATTGAATGGCGTGAAGATGCAGAGCTACGAAACAAAGCTCAAACAGTTGGTACAGCTGGTCAAGGTGGCGTTCTCGTCCCTACGACACTTCGCCAATCAATCATCGCCAAAATGTACTACATCAGTCCAATCCGTCAGATTGCAACTGTCCTCCAAGATATGCCTGCAATCCTTGACATGCCATACGACAACTCACTTCCAACGACTTACTGGGTTGGTGAAGGTGCTGCGATTACTGAATCAGGCGCTACCTTCCTAAAGAAGCAACTCGTTCCTTTCAAACTCGCAGCGCTCGACAAGTTCTCAAGCGAATCACTTGCTGATACTGCTGTGAGCCCTGACCTTCAGAACATCGTTGAAGACCGTTTTGCAACTGCACTTGCCTTGGCTGAAAACCTTGCCTTTGCAGCTGGTGACGGCGCGAGCAAGCCATTCGGCTTCCGTTCAAGCGACATCACACCAACAACTGTCACAGGTAACACAGCCGCTGGGAACCTAGCCTTCACTGATGTGAACAAGCTATTCTTCAGCCTTCCAACTGCTTACCGTCTACTTGGTCAATTCATCACATCAAGCACAGGTCTGCAATTGATCTACAACTTAAAAGACGGCAACGGTCGCCCTCTATATATCCCTAGCCTTGATGGAACTGCTCCAAGCACATTCCTCGGCAAAGCGATCACCATCGTTGATGAGATCCCTGCAAACCTAGGTGCTGGCACAAACGAAACTGAACTCTGGTTCTGTGTTCCTACCAACTACTGGATCGGTAACCGTGGTGCGCTCCGTGTTGACTACGGAACTGACGGTACTGACTTCAGCCAGGACAAGATCAGCCTTCGCATGATCGAACGTGTCGCAGGTCGTCCATTCATGGACATCGCCTGGGCAAAGATGAACATCAAGTAATAAGGCCGAAAGAAGAAACTCTCTATGTCAAAGACAACTCTCGTTACCTTTACCGCTGACGTGTACCCACACGTTCGTGGTGAAGTGATCAATATAGATAATGATGAGCTGAAGCGCGTTGATGAAGTAGCAAAGAGTCGCGAAATTGAGTCAGCGTACGAAGCTGGCGAAGTCGAACTCCAAACTAACGAACCTTCAGCTGAAGTAGTCGCATCTAATGAACAGCACGCTAAAAATGAAGCTGCTGCCGTTGAAAAAGCAAAAGCAACTGATAATGCGCAAGCTAAAACAGATGCAAAGGCCGAAGAGACAAAATAGTCTTCTCTACCTATATAAAAGAAGTCCCTATGAACGGGACTTCTTTTTTGTTAAAATAGAGTAAATGGAGTTTTGGAAACAAATCGATACAGCACCATACTTTGAAGTATCTAATCAGGGTCGTGTTCGTCACTCCAAATTCAAGCGAATAAGGGCCTTCTACTTTCGCAACGACTATGCCAATGTTTCACTTCGGACCGATGGAAAGACAAGGCGATATTTCGTTCACCGGCTGGTTGCAGATGCGTTTCTTCCAAAACCTGATCACGTTGGGCCTCTGTATATAGATCACCTGAACCGACTTAGAAATGACAACAGAGTATCTAACCTCCAGTGGATATCAAAGTCGGAGAATGTAAGAAAAAGGCGTGCATACGTATCGCTGGATACGATCAGGGCAATTTCTATCTCTGTCCTAGATGGAAAAAGCCAAGAACAAATTTACAAAGATATGAATGTCTAGAAGTTTTGCTGGCTTTGTTTTATATTGAACGCAGATGAGCGCTATATTCACAAAGGCAGAACTAATCACTTACCTCGGGGCTACCGTTGTTCCTGACGTTCTAGCAACTCAAACGGTAGCCGCGATGAATGCCTTTGTTGATCGGTACACGCACCGAAGCTTTGGAGAGATCAAGACAGTTATAGATGAGCAATACGACTTCAAGTCACCTCTTTGGCTACGCCACCAGGACGTTACATCGGTAGACGGAATCAAGATCGGCTATCCAAACACCACTCAGACGCCAATTGGGTCTGGCAACTACTTCTTCAACAGCTACGGACGCATCACTCTCTACTGGGGACAGAAGAGTGGACTCTCGACCTGGAACAACGACCTATTGAGTGTGAGCTACAAGCACGGCGTATCTACAGTCCCAGACGATCTTAAGTTGGCTTGTCTAGGTATCGCAGCGGCCATGTGTAACTTTGCAATCAACAATGGCCAGGACGTCATCGCTCAGTCGATCGGTAGCTATCGACTACAGACGATGGGATCAATCCGTAGCAACGGCATACCAGAACCAGCGATGAACCGAGCTCAAGCCAACTGGCAGGTGATCGACGCCTACAAGTTGAGGCGAGCATGAGCCAGTTGTTCCCCCATGCGGCAGACATTAAGCGAGCTGTTGCGGTTGGGACTAATGGACGTAAAGAAAAGCAGACTCTCTATACAGGAGTTGTTTGCCTATTTACTCCAATGGCGAGTCGGACTGAGATCGAGAATAGCTTCGCAGTGGGCTATGGCTATGACGTGTACTTCAAAGGCACGAGCCAGGACATCATCGCGGGTGATCAGATGATCTATGACGGTGGAACTTTCAATGTGCGTGCAGTCAGAACCTATGCAGGCGTGGGAAATGTAAGCCACAAGCATGCTCTCGTCCAACGTGAGGGGCTGTAGCCATGAAAGTGTCCTATGACGACGCCGACGTGAAGCGAGTCTTTAGAGCCCTTCCTGAGGCATCACTTGCTCGACTGAACCAGGAGATCGAAGGCTCTGCGATTGATGTCCAGCGCTCCCTTCGCCTAGAAGTCAATGTGGGAGCATCAGGTGACCTTCGCCGATCGATCAAATACAAGATGGACCGTGCAAGCTTCTCAGCTGAGATCTATGCCGACTCTCCATATGCAGATGATCTAGAGAATGGAAGGGGACCACGCTTTGTGTCTGTCAAGGTAGGGTCACCGCTGCGTAAGTGGGCAGACTTCAAGCACATCAATCCGTGGATGGTTCAGGCATCCATCAAGAAGAAGGGTACAAAGGCGCATCCGTTCGTTCGTCCAGTGTTCGAGCGCGCCAAGGTAACTGTTCCACGAGACATCGCCTCTGGCTTTGGCAAGTTCATTAGGGAGGTAAACAGTGGCCGTATCTAAATCACGAGATATTCGAGATGCTCTGATCTCAGTAATCACGCCACTTCAACTTGATGGTGAGCAAGCCTTTATGGAGGTAGTCGGACATGAGGCTGGTGCCTACGATAAATACCCTACTGTGCGAGTACTCCCAATTGATGTGAGTAATACCAAAGGTGCTCAATCTCAGAACGATAGGACTGTTGTCTTTACTGTTCGGACTCACGTTGAAATGGCTGAGGACGGATCAGACTACAACCAGATGTACCCACTAACTGATCTGATCATTGATGCCTTAGATGAGGCTGACCAAGGCAATACATTCCAGTCAAGCATCGGAACTTACATCATGAACGTGACTCGTGGTGATTGGCAATACTTAGGCGTACCGAGCGGGGTTGCGTTAGTAGCGGATATCAATGTCGAAGTTTCCTATAGTAAGAATTTATGAGTTGGGTTATTTTAGACCTATGAGTAATATGAACATCGAAGAATATCCAAGGGCAGAAGTCGCTGAGAAAGTGATTACTGAAAAGCGCAAATACTTCTCACCAGGAATTGGTGAGGTGGAAGCTATGGATCTTGAAGATGCTCACAAGAAACTAAAACGGCTCAAGAAGCCAGAGGTAGGTGATGTCAACAACTAGTCCATATATCGGTAGGCGTGAGGCAATTGGCCTCGGCATTGAAACAGTCCCAGGAACAAGCGTTCCTCCACAAATTTGGTTGCGCTGGCTAACGCAGGGTATTCAAGACAAGACGACTCCACTCGAGAACGAGAGCGCTATGGGCGTTGTGGATCGAGTGAATGACAGCGAAGTAGCAGCTACCTGGGCTGAAGGCTCAATCGGTGGCAAAGTCACATCGGAGTCGATTGGCTTCCTACTCCTTGGTCTATTTGGTTCAGTCTCAACAGGTGTTGCTGTTAGCGGTATCTACCCACACACATTTAGCGTCAACCAATCAAGCATTCCATCTACTCAGACAATTACTCGCAATTCACCACTAGGAGCTAAGCGTCACTCATATGGCACCTTTGACAACCTCGATATAACGGCTCAGGCCGGCGGATGGGTAGAAATGTCTACAGCTGTCAAGGCTCGTGCTGGTGCTGATTCATCAGAGACAGTCGCCTTTACTACTGAGAAAGAGTTCACAAGTAAGAACATCGCACTGCGAGTAGCGGCCGATATCGCTTCCCTTTCGGGAGCAACTGACATTGCTGCCAAGAGCCTAAAGCTCACCATGCAACGATCATCTGAAAAGTTCGATCCACTTGGAACAGGTGACGTTCCTCAATTTGATCGCGGCACGTTTGAAGCGAGTGGTGAGTTTGTCGTCCGTCTTACTGACAGCCAGTACCACGACGACTTCATTGCCAACACTGTTAAAGCACTTCGCATCACGCTCTCCAATGGAACTACCAACCTCCAATTCACAGCTGGGCGTGTACGTTACCGCTCGCTTGACGAGTCCCGTGACCGCGATGCGATCGTAACTGCGACCATTGCGTTCTTTTGTGAGTTCAATACCTCTCAGAACGCATCAATCGTGCCTGTACTCAATGTCAGCCGCGCGACATACGTTGCCGCCTAGTACTTCTCTAATACTGAAAGAGCCCCAAAACAGGGCTCTTTTCTTTTTGTCTCGGTTATGTATAAATAGTGTCACTAAACGGAGAACCAATGAATGTCACGACTGCAACTTATAGCTACCCTATCTTTAGACAGAGTTTCTGAAGGCTGGACCAAAGATCACTACCTAACCTTCCAGGTGATGGACTCTAGAGCTTCAATGGAGTGTACTAAGGAGATGGCTCTGCTTGATTCGAAAGACGGAGAAGCGTATGTGCGGGTCTTTACGAAGTACGTCAAAGCTGCATTCAAGAATGGAAAGGTCCTCGTTGGTGGAGAGACGCTCGATGCTGAGTCCGATGACATTGATGACCTTCCAGCAATCTTAACCACGAGTGCATTTGAACTGATTACTAGGAGCAAGTACGACGACCCAAAAGTTGGGATGAACTTGACCCAGACTGGGCCGACCAACTAGCCGAGTATCAAGAATGCTATAGAGATGTAGTAGTTAGGGGCCTTGTTCACAACATTCCAGCTGATGTAAAAGATGATATTGCGCTCTTTCGATACAGACAACAGTTTCATCTATCAATGGCTCAAGTATTAGAAGAGCCTGACTGGGCAATTCAGCAAGCATTTTTCATATGGGAATTAGATAGTGACCATGTTAAATTGAACGATAGAAGGCAGCAACCGAACAACTAAAACTGCTGACTGAGTTTCACAAGGCGTGGCCGATAACCGAATAAATATTGTCATTAGTGCCAAGGATGAAGGCACAGCTGTTGTCAAGCAATTTGGCAATTCACTTGATGACGCAAGTTCAAAGGGGAGCGCTTTTGGTGCTTCCCTTTCTCGCATTAAAGATGTCGCCTTAGGTGTTTACCTACCGCAACTAGCCGGAAAGCTTTTTGACCTCGGTAAGAGCGCACTAGATAGTACTGGCAACTTCGAGCAATCACGCGTCGCCTTCGAGACGATGCTCGGCTCAGCTGAGAAGGCTCAGACGATGCTCACGCAGATCTCACAGTTTGCCAAAGAGACACCGTTTGATCTTCCTGGTGTTGTCGACGCCTCAAAGCAACTACTCGCCTATGGCTTTGCCCAAGATGATGTCCTCCCGACTATGCGGAAGCTCGGTGACGTCGCTGCGGGTGTGTCAGTCCCTATCGGCCAACTGACGGCTGTATATGGCCAGGTACGGGTCGCAGGGAAGCTCATGGGGCAAGACCTCTTGCAATTTACCCAGGCGGGCGTTCCGTTGCTCGACTACCTAGCGCAGACGATGCACAAGACTGCTGCACAGATCAAAGATGATATGGCCGCTGGTGTTGGTCCAACATTCAACGACGTCCAGACCGCACTAGAAGCTATGACTACATCCGGCTCGAAATTCGGCGGCTTGATGGCAAAGCAGTCAGGCACGTTCCAGGGAGTCATGAGCAACATCAGTGACTCGTTTGGACAAATCGGTCGCGGAGCACTTGGAATGGATACTGCTGGAAACATCATCAAGGGCAGCTTCTTCGATCGCATCAAGGATGCAGCCGCGGGTGTAATGCCTACACTTCAAGATTTTGCTACCCGTGTTGGTCCAATGGTCCAACAATGGATGGACGATCTTATCAAGCACGTTGGACCAGTTATTAATAACATTGTTGATTTCGGTCGCAAGGTAAGCGAATACCTGGGACCAAAGCTTTCAGATCTAGCCAAGACAATCCAAGACAAGTTGATCCCGCCACTTACCGATCTATGGCAGAACGTCATTGTGCCGCTTATTCCAGTAATCGGTGTCACACTCGTCGCCGCAGTTGGGTTAGCTGTCGATGCTCTAAACATAATCGTGGGCGCAGTTGGTGGACTGATAAAGGGACTGCAAGACGGCGACCCCTGGCTATGGGGTCTCATTACCGTTCTTACAGCCATCACAGCTGCCCTAGCCTTCAATGCTGCATTTGATGCGATTACGGTCGGCTTCGCAACCTTCCGCCTCATTACTATTCCTTCAGCGATTGCTTCATACGAAGCATTTAGAGGGGTCATAGCAATGCCGCTCGTCATGCCTGCTATCGCTATTGCTGCGGCTCTCATAGCGATTGCCCAGGTCAAGAAGGCCTATGACGATATGCAGGCAGCGATCCAGGGATCAAAGGATGCTGCACAAAATTCTGCAAATACAACAACTAAGATCTTGGCTCACGCAAGTCAGATCATTAATGACGGCGTATCTTCGCCTGCCCAGAAGGCAGCACAGAAACACCTCGTAAACGTCACAGCCAAAATCGATGGAGGAAGAGAGGTCTACCCAGGCTTTGCCGTCGGAACAAACTTTGCACCTGGTGGCTCCACGCTTGTTGGAGAGCATGGTCCTGAGGTCGTAAACCTTCCAACTGGATCGAAGGTCACTTCTGCATGGCAAACGGCCTCACAAGGCAGCTCAGGGGGTGATACATACGCAACGACTATCAGCGGAAACATCTATAACCAGTCAGCTGAAGCTGTCGATCAATTCTTCAACCGCATCGATAAGACTCAGCGCCTAGCACGTATGGGGATTGCAGGATGAAAGCTGTCAAATATGGCAGCTTCGATATGCAGGCTAATGGCGTTGTTGTCGTTGATACTGACGTCTATTCGGCTCCACTTAACAAGATCCAGGCTGATTCACTTGCTGAGCGTGACGGAGCGCTCGTGGTCAAACAGCAATATGACAGTAAGCCGTTCACTGTCACTGGGTATATCAGGAAGGCAACCCAGGTAGACCTAGAGAACTGGATCGATACCTTCAAAGCGGCAATGGCTATCCATAGTCAGCCGTTCGACATTGATCACGGCGGATCAGTGCGCCGCTACCTAGCTTCAGCTCGAAACATCATCCTCACTAGAAAGGGACTCACTACAGCCGCCTTCTCAGTTGAGTTCTTCTCCCCGGACGGAATGGGCTGGGATACGTCAAGTAGCTCTCTCATCGCTTCAACTAGTGTCACGACATCAACTCTCTCGATTACATTCACCGTAGGTGGATCATACAAAGCCGAGCCGATTATCCGGGTGACAATCAATACCATCACTGGTGGAACTACTAAGACAGTCCAGTTGACCAACGGAACGACTCTGCGCACCTTATCCATCCAAAGAACATGGGTAGCCGGCGACGTGCTTGAACTAGACACGCTTAAAGGTCAATTGCTAGTTAATGGACTAGCAACTGACTATAAGGGAAGCCTACCGAGTTTTGATGCGGGCGCTAACACACTTGTTTATACGGATGACTTCACAGCTCGTGATGTGACAATTCTTTCGAGCTATACAAGACGCTGGCTATAAGTTAAATTAGGGACAACAAGTAAATAGAGGATCACTAACGCAATGGCGAACAAATTATTCGACAAAGGAAGAGAAGGAATACTAGATGGTTCGATTGCCTGGGCGACTGACAATATCAAAGCTGTCTTAGTCGATACTGGAACATATACCGTTGACCTCGCCAATCATGCGAACCTGAGTGACATAGCAGCAGGCGCTCGAGTTGCTACTAGCGCCAACCTTGCAAGCAAGACTTCAACTGGAGGAGTAGCTGATGCTGCTGACCAAACCTTTACAGCTGTCACAGGGGCAACAGTAGAAGCGATCGTTCTCTATAAGGACACGGGTACAGCGGGAACCTCTCGTCTCCTCTGCTATATCGACACGGGAACTGGACTTCCAGTGACACCAAATGGCGGTGACATTACCGTTCAGTTCGCCAATACCTCTAACAAGATCTTCAAACTGTAGGGGCTGACCCTATATGGCTAATCGTTACTGGGTAGGTGGATCGGGCAACTGGTCCGACACGGCACATTGGTCTACTACTAGCGGTGGAGCAGGTGGGGCTTCTTTGCCGACGAGTGTTGATGACGTTATTTTTGATGCGAATAGCGCGCCGGGATCATTTTCCGTGAATATGACGGCTTCATTCTCGCATCTCGCAAAGTCCATCAATTCAACCGGGATAATCGGGACCGTTCAAATTACAAAGGACCCAGCTCTTTCCCTCCCAGAGATAAAGGTATACGGAAATCTGACGCTCTATAACTTCAGTCATGATAGGAACATCTATATTCAGCCTCGTGCCAATATGGTGATTACGCAGACTGGATCAACCGGAGGTAATGCTCTTCGCGTAGAGAACAACTGGGGCGGCACGGTCTCTATCGACTTGGCATCAAACTTCACGGGTAATAAACTCGTTATGGACGGTTACGGTGTCCTGAGGACCAATGGTTATACGATAAATTCCGGCATTCAGATTGCGGGTACCGGTTCGGGTGACTTTACGAACAGTACAATCACGACTGCGTCATTCTATGCAGTAACGACTGGAACTCTCGTGTCTACTGGTTCAACAATTAATTCGACATTCAACTCTTTTTCTGGAGGTGGAAAGAGCTATAACGTCGTCAACCTGATAGGCACTGTTCAGGTATCTGGTGACAATCTCTTCAACACGTTATCTATCACCGCGGGATGCTCGATTACTTTCGTAGCTGGGTCAACCCAAACCATCACGAACTTTGTTGCGAACGGAACTTCATCATCGCAAATCATCCTTCGATGTGTGACAAGCGGTTCCACATTCACCTTTTCCAAGCCATCAGGAACGGTCGATGCGTACTATCTCGACCTCAAGGACTCGATAGTCACAGGTGGAGCGACGTGGAACGCTCGTAACTCACTAGATAGTGGAAATAACTCAGGATGGGCATTTGTCGGCCCAACAGTACCCGCAGCTGCCTTCACGGCCACCCCACTACTTGGCCGTACACCAGTAACAGTCACCTTCACTGATACCTCACTCGGCATTCCAGATACCTGGGCCTGGACGTTTGGTGATGGCGGTACAAGTACGCTTCAGAACCCAACTCACACCTATACAACTTCGGGTATCTACTCAGTCAGCCTTTACGCTTCCAACTCACTAGGAGGTGACACAGAGACTAAGACTTCATATATCGCTTCTAACCAAACGATTATCAACCCGACTGAAATATCGAGCGACGAGGCATTTAGCAGCCCATCTGTCGTGCCTGGCGTAACAACTCGACCAGTTGACTCAATTCTTCCTGACGAGGCATTCAGCAACGTCTCAATAGCTATCTACGTGCCAGTTGGTGAAACGACATCAAACGAAGCATTTGCGAATCCAACGATCATCACAGGCGTTAAGAACATCTTCCCAACTGAGATCTCAAGTGACGAAGTATTCAGCACTAACCTCATCATCAGTCGCGGGCTCATTTATGTTCCTGTTCTATCGAGCGGTCCAGATGAGACCTTTGATGCTCCGGCTATCGTCCCAGGTCCCGTCACAGTGGCCGGCCTCGTAGATATACCAACAGCTGAGGCATTTGACTCCCCGACTCTCATTCAGTCACCTCCACCACCTCCACCACCTACTGACTGGGCTGCGATTGGTAAGGAAGATGATAAGGACTACATCTACCGTATCTATCAGCGAGACGGCACCTTCATTGGTATCTGGACTGACGTAGGTGACGTCCTTCAATTCACACAGTCACTCAATACGCCTGGTACAACTACGACCGTCAAGCTGAACCGTTCGCCAAACACGACGAAAGAGGTTCGCGCCCAACTCTCGACTCAAGTG
>Ga0209511_1001568_pt1 | contig 20028 bp, 18 predicted proteins | sample SSSSmetaG_FD_184141 | JGI IMG/M metagenome (GOLD analysis project Ga0209511, IMG submission 184141) | Glacier valley bacterial and archeal communities from Borup Fiord, Nunavut, Canada, to study Microbial Dark Matter (Phase II) - ​SSSS... | ecosystem: Environmental > Aquatic > Freshwater > Ice >...
TCTGTCATCCAAGCTGACCAGGCCAAGCTGCGCGTTTATTACTCGCAGCTCCGCAAGTAAGCTCTCCTCGTACCTTTGCGGCTCCCAAAAGGCCGTCGGCCTCGCCATTGGCGGGTCGGCGGCTTTTTGTGTAGGGTGCGGGGTGAGACCCGGTAGGGCTTGCCCCCGCCCTTCATTGAGCGGCTACGTTGGCTCAGTCTTACACAATGACGGGCGGGGGCAAGCCCTACCGGGTCTCACCCCGCACCCTACTCATTTAATCCTTAAAAAGCTATGTGCGGCATCGTTGCGTACCTGGGCCACCGTGAGGCGTGCCCCATCATCCTCAAAGGGCTGCACCGGCTCGAATACCGCGGCTACGACTCGGCGGGCGTTGCCCTGCTGAATGGCGAGCTGAGCGTGTTCAAAAAAAAGGGCAAGGTGGCCGAGCTGGAAGCGTATCTGGCCGATAAAAACACCCACGCCACGGTCGGCATGGGCCACACCCGCTGGGCCACCCACGGCGAGCCGAACGACGTGAACGCCCACCCGCACTACTCGACCTCGGAGCGGCTGGCCATCATCCACAACGGCATCATCGAAAACTACGCGGCCCTGAAAACGCTGCTCGAAAAGCAGGGCCACACCTTCCATTCCGATACCGACACGGAGGTGTTCGTGAACCTGATTGAGGAAATCCAGACCCAGCAGGAGTGCTCGCTCGAAGAAGCCGTGCGCCTGGCCCTGCACGAAGTTATCGGGGCCTACGCCATCGTGGTGCTGAGCAAGGACGCGCCGAATCAGCTCATCGCGGCCCGCAAAGGCTCGCCGCTGGTGATTGGCATCGGCGAGGGCGAGTTTTTCGTGGCCTCCGACGCGACGCCTATCATCGAGTACACCAACGAGGTGGTGTATGTGAACGACTACGAACTGGCCGTCATCAAGGACGGGCAGCTCGCCATTCGCTCGCGCGAGGACGTGGTGCAAACGCCTTACATTCAGCGCCTGGAGCTGGAGCTGGACAGCATCGAGAAAGGCGGTTACGAGCACTTCATGCTCAAGGAGATTTTCGAGCAGCCGCGCTCGATTCAGGACTCCATGCGGGGTCGGCTGGAGCTGGGCGGCTCGCACCTGAACATGGCCGGCTTCCGGGCCTACGAGCAGAAATTCGTGAACGCGCAGCGCATCATCATCGTCGCTTGTGGTACCAGCTGGCACGCCGGGCTGGTAGCCGAATACCTGATTGAGGACCTGGCGCGGGTGCCGGTCGAGGTCGAATACGCCTCGGAATTCCGCTACCGCAACCCGGTCATCTCGGAGCGTGACATCGTAATTGCCATCTCGCAGAGCGGCGAAACGGCTGACACGCTGGCCGCGCTGGAGCTGGCCAAGAGCAAAGGCGCGACCATCTTCGGCATCTGCAACGTGGTGGGCAGCAGCATTGCCCGCGCCACCGACGCGGGTGCTTACACTCACGCCGGCCCCGAAATCGGGGTGGCCAGCACGAAAGCTTTCACCGCCCAAGTGACGGTGCTGACGCTGCTGGCCATGTGCATCGGGCAGCGGCGGGGCACGATTACCGACGTGAAGCTGCGCGAGCTGGTAACGGAGCTGCACAACATCCCGACCAAAGTGGAGAAGGCGCTCAAGCTCGATGCCGAGATTCAGGTTATCGCCCGCGAGTTTCAGGATGTGTCAAACTTCCTGTACCTGGGCCGGGGCTACAACTTCCCGGTGGCGCTCGAAGGGGCACTCAAGCTCAAAGAAATCAGCTACATCCACGCCGAGGGCTACCCCGCCGCCGAGATGAAGCACGGCCCCATTGCCCTTATCGACGAGAACATGCCGGTGGTCGTCATCGCCACCCGCGACTCGTCCTACGAGAAAATCGTGAGCAACATTCAGGAGGTGAAAGCCCGTAAAGGCCGCATCATCGCCGTCGTCACGGAAGGCGACACGACCATCCCGGCCATGGCCGAGTTCGTGGTCGAGGTGCCCTACACGTCGGAAGTGCTCACGCCGCTCGTCTCGGTCATTCCGTTGCAGCTGCTGAGCTACCACATCGCCGTGCTACGCGGCTGCCACGTGGACCAGCCTCGGAATTTGGCCAAGTCGGTCACGGTGGAGTAGGGTCGGCGAGGCGGGCGGGCGGCTCTTTTTGCCGCCCGCCCGCTTGGCATTGAGGCGGTTACGGTTGTGGGAATTGCGCAATGCAACTTGCTCGCCGCCCGTGAACCCCACCCCCTAGCCCTCTCCCCGATGGGGAGGGGGGACTAGCTCTAGTTCTAGTAGGCTAGTCTCTAGATTTTTAGAACCAAGACTAAGGCTAGAACTAGTTCCTCCTCCCCATCGGGGAGGGAGCTAGGGGGTGGGGTTCACGGGCGGCGAGCAAGACAGATTGCGGGCGGTACCGCGCCGGTTGCGTAAGTCCCAGGCTAACATACAGCGGGTCTCCCGAAAAATCAAGAGGGGCGAACGGCGCTAAGCCGTTCGCCCCTCTTGATGTTGACACCACTCTACTGATACTGAATGTAGAGCGGCTTAGGATTGAGCACTTTGAGCACCTCGCGCGGGGTCATGATATGGTGCGGCTTGGGCCGGGCATCGTACTCGTAGAAGAGCTTGAAACCGGTGTACTGCACGGGTTCTTTCTCGATGTAGGCTTTGTAAGAATCCTGTTTGAGCACGGGGTCGCCGTGGCCGTCCATGTCCATAACCACCTGCACGCGGGGGTCGAGCTTGATGTTTTTGTAGTTGGTCACCATCTTCTTCGTGAAGCGGTGGACCATCAGGATTTTGGGCGGCAGCTTGTTTTCGGCCACGATGCGGGCCAGGAAGTTGATGGCGAAGTTGATGTCCTTCGCGTCGTAGGTGCCGATGCGCGAGTTAGGCCGGGCGCGCATCGTGCCGAGGGCAAACTCGGGGTCGATGCCGAGGTGGATGGTCGGGTCTTTCAAGTATTCTTCGAGCTTGGGCAGCTCGTGGGCGAGGTCGCTCCAACCCACCTGCACGTCCAGAAATAGCAGGCAATTATGCTCCTTGGCCCAACGTCGGGTTTCGTCAATGGTGCTTTTCGAGTTCATCAGCCGCCACTTGCCGTCTTTGCCGGCCGAGCCTTGGGCCGTAATGGTGACGCTGTGCAGGGCCGGCATCACGGGCCGGCTCGAATCGGCGGCCTGCCACTCTTTGAGCACCCCAGCGAACTTGCGAAACATCTGCTCCTTCGGCTCGCGGCCCAGAATGCCCATACCTTTCGAGCGGATGTTGCCATAGAACGCCACGATGCGGTGGCCCGGCAAAATGGCCCCCGGCAGCTGCCCCGACTTACGCACGATGCTGTCGGCGCGCAGTGAGTCGCGGCGCAGGGCCAGGCGCTTGGTTTTGAGCGAGTCGGCGGCTACTCGTTGGCGCAGGGCCAGCGAGTCGGCTTTGGTGGCGGGCGTTTTGGCGGTGGCCGTTTCGCCGGTGCCGGTCCGGGTTTGGCAGGCGGCGGTCAGGGCCAGGCCCGCGAACAGGGCCAGCGCGCTACGCCGGGCCGAAGTGGGGGAAAAATACACTCGAACTGTGGGGAAAATGAAGTTTACGAGGCGCGAAGTTACGGCGGCTTCGGCGGCGCGAACTTTGCCGCCTACGTAATCGCCCGTAAATTTTTCCTCGTCTGTCCGGTGCCCGCTCCAACCAAATCGGCCTTCGCCAAACTCCGCACCGCCGCGCGCGCGCTGGCCGCCCTGGTCCGCACACCCGCGCTGCTCACCGAAGTGCTGGCCGCCGACACGGCCGCCTGGCAGGCCCGCGCCCGGGCCGCCGCCGCGCGCTGGCCCGGCCTGCGCCTGCACGCGGCGGCGGGCCTGCCGCTGGTGCCGCTCGCGCACTTCGTGCCGCCCGGCGCGCTGCCCGCCGCCCGCCTCGTCAGCCCCTACGCGTTCGGCGAGGGCGGCTCGCTGCCCACCGACCTGCTGCTGCTGCGCGCCCTGGCCCGGCAAACTCCGGGTTGTCGCTACTTTGAAATCGGCACCTGGCGCGGCGAGAGCGCCGCCAACGTGGCCGCCGAAGCCGCCCACGTCCACACCCTCAACCTGAGCGCCGCCGAGATGCGGGCGCTGCATTTGCCCGAAGCCTACATCGGCCTGCACGGGTTTTTCTCGAAGTCTCTACCCAACGTTACGCACCTGCACGGCCACTCCGCCAGTTTCGACCTGGCCGCGCTCGCCGCCGAAGCCGGCCCGTTCAACCTGATTTTCATCGACGGCGACCATCACTACGAAGCCGTGCGCCAGGACACGGCCCGCGTCTTCGCGCATCTCGTTGGTCCCACGACCGTCGTCGTCTGGCACGACGCGAGCCGGCAGCCCGGCCAGCCGCGCTGGGAAGTGCTGGCGGGGTTGCTGGCCGGCTTGCCAAGCGGCTTGCCGGGCCAGTTGGCGCAGGTCGGCAACACGTTGTGCGCGGTATATTCGCCCCAAGTGTTGCCTACGCAAGTGCCTGACCCGTATGCTGCGCCGACTTGCTTCGGAGTGGAAGTAACGCCAACTAAAGGTCAGCGTAGCTAAGCCCCAGCTGCCACCGGAGGGGTGTCCGCGCGCACCATTGCGGAGCAAGCCACCTGACGCACACTCGCCCGGTCGTCGGGCAACGCCGCAGACGTTCACCCCTCCGGTGGCAGCTGGGGCTTAGCTACGCTGACCTTCGGTTGGCGTTACTTCAGTTGCCGCCGATACAGCTGCACGGTATTTTCCAACCCCAGATATAGCGCGTCGGCAATCAGCGCGTGGCCGATGCTGACTTCTTGTAAGCCAGCTACTTGCTGAGCAAAATAAGCCAGGTTGTGCAGGTCCAGGTCGTGGCCCGCGTTCAGGCCCAGGCCGGCGGCGACGGCGGCGAGCGCGGTGGCGCGGTACGGAGCCACGGCGGCGGCCGGGTCGTGCGGGTAGTGGCGGGCGTAGGCTTCAGTGTACAGCTCCACGCGGTCGGTGCCGGTGCGGACAGCGGCTTCCACCAGGCCGGGGTCGGGGTCGAGGAAAATGCTGACGCGCGCGCCGTGGCTCTTCAGCTCCGCCACCACATTGCGCAGAAAGTCCTGGTGACGCACCACGTCCCAGCCCGCGTTGGAAGTGAGCGCGTCGGGCGCGTCGGGCACGAGCGTGACCTGAGCGGGGCGCACCTCGCGCACCAGGGCCAGAAAGTCGGGCGTGGGGTTGCCCTCCACGTTCAGCTCCGTCGTGACGAGGCCGGCCAGGTCGCGCACGTCCTGGTAGCGAATGTGGCGCTCGTCGGGGCGCGGGTGCACCGTAATGCCCTCGGCCCCGAAGCGCTCGATGTCGCGGGCGGCTTGCAGCAAATCGGGCCGCGCGTGGGGGCCGCGGGCGTTGCGCAGGGTGGCGATTTTGTTGATATTGACGCTTAGCTTGACCACAGACGCGAATGGATTTAACGGATGAAATGGATGACGCGGCCCTTGGCCGCTGACGGCTGGACACTTCAAAAACAAGCCGGCAGGTCATCGAACAAGTTACGATGGGCAGCGGGTGGGGCTGCCAGGGGCGGACCACCGCGCGGGATACCTTTGCCGGGCGGGTGTTGTACCATTTCCGTAGGCCGATAGTTTGGCGGTTCGCGCGCCGACTCCACTCCCCGCTACCAGACCAGACCCTTTCCTCTTCTCACCTAAAAAATATGCCTCTTAAAGAAACCATCGACGCTGGCATCAAGCAAGCCATGCTGGCCAAAGACAAAGTGCGCCTGCTGGCCCTGCGCTCCATCAAAGCCCAGATTCTGGTGGCCGAAACCGCCGAAGGGGCCAGTGCCAGCGGCCTGAGCGCCGACCAGGAAATCAAGCTGCTTCAAAAAGCCGCCAAGCAGCGCCGCGACTCGGCCGCCACCTACCAGCATCAGTTTCGCTCGGAGCTGGCCGACACCGAGCTGGCCGAGCTGGCCATCATTGAGGAGTTTCTGCCCCAGCAGATGAGCGAGGGCGACCTGGTGGAAAAGCTCGTCGGCATCATCCAGCGCACCGGCGCCAAAGGTCCCTCCGACCTGGGCAAGGTGATGGGCGTGGCCGCCCGCGAGCTGAGCGGCCAAGCCGATGGCAAGCGCATCTCCGAAGCGGTGAGTATGCTGCTCAATAACACGGACTTCTAGCGGTGAACTGGTGAGGTGGTGAGTTTTTTTTGTCATTTCCCTTTGCAACGACCAATAAGCAAAAACTCACCACCTCACCAGTTCACCATCTCACCGCCATGACCGCGCTCGACCTGCTTTTGCTGTTGCCGCTGGGCGTGGGCACCGTGCAGGGCTACCGGCGCGGGCTGCTGGGCGAAGCCATCTCGCTGCTGGCTTTCGTGGCAGGCGTGGTGGGCGGGCTGAGTTTACTGAGCGTAGCCGTGCCGCTGGTGCGCTCTTGGCTGGGCGAGCTGTTCGGGCTGCTGCCGCTGGTTTCGTTTCTGCTAGTGCTGGTGGGTATCATGTGGGGGGTACACTTGCTGGGCGGGCTGGTGAAGAAGGCCGTCCACCTGACCCCGCTCGGCGTACTCGACAACCTGCTGGGCGGCGCGGCGGGCGGGCTGAAATGGCTGCTCGGCCTGAGCCTGCTGCTGCACGGCACCACGCTGGCGGGCGTGCTGCTGGTGTCGCCGTCGCTGGCGGCCGGCTCGGTGGTGTTGCCCTGGGTGTTGCGCGCCACGCCCCTGGCACTGCAGCTCGTGGGCGTGGTGCTGCCCTTCGCTCAAACGTTGCTCGCACGGCTGAAAAGCGCGATGTAATCATCAATGAGCAATTAACAATGAGCAATAAGGAATTCTGCTTCGACCATTCTGAGCTTGTTTTAAATTGCTCATTGCTCATTGCTCATTGTTAATTGCTCATTGAATACATGCAACTTCTGCTGCTCGACTCCTTCGACTCTTTCACCCACACGCTGGCCGACTACCTGCGGCAGCTTGGGGCGGAAGTATTGGTGCGGCGCAACGACGTGCCGCTGGGCGAGCTAACCGGCCTCGACGTGGCGGGCGTGGTGCTCTCGCCGGGGCCGGGCGCGCCGGCCGGGGCGGGTAATCTGCTGGCCGTCATTGAGGCGTTTCACCGCCGGGTGCCCATGCTGGGCGTGTGCCTGGGGCAGCAGGCGCTGGGCGAATTTTTCGGGGCGACCCTGCGGCGGGCGGCCCGGCCCATGCACGGCAAGGTGTCGGAAGTGGAGCTGCTCGCCGCCGACGACTCCTGGCTGCGGGGCCTGCCGCGCCGTCAGCTCGTGACGCGCTACCACTCGCTGGCGCTGGAAACCAGCACGTTGCCGCCCAGCCTGCGCCCGCTGGCCCGCACCACCGACCTTGATGCCGAGCTGATGGCCCTGCGCCACGCCACGCTGCCGCTCTACGGCGTCCAGTTTCACCCCGAGGCCCTGCTCACGACTCACGGCCTGGCCTGGCTGCGCAATTGGGTGGGGTTGTTGTAACATTGCGGCGGGTGGGTTTTGGTGCCTAGTGCTTAGTGCTTGGTGCTTAGGCCCGTTCGTTGTTGTCGTGACAATCGAACTCAAGCACCAGGCACCAGGCACCAAGCACCAAAAATTATGACCCGCCACCAGCAGCACGGATACGACTACGTGGACGAGGGCCACGGGCCGGTGCTGCTGCTGCTGCACGGCTTGTTCGGGGCGCTTTCCAACTGGGCCGACGTGGTGGCCGAGTTTAGCCGCGATTTTCGGGTGCTGATTCCGGTGCTGCCCGTTTATGAGATGCCGCTCGGGCAAGCCACCGTGCCGGGGCTGGTCGAGTACGTGGCTGATTTTGTGGATAAAATGGGGCTGGCCGACGGGTTTACGCTGCTGGGCAATTCGCTCGGCGGGCACATCGCGCTGGTTTATGCGCTGCGGCACCCGGGGCGGGTGGGGCGGTTGGTGCTCACCGGCTCCAGCGGCTTGTTTGAGGACGGCATGGGCGGCTCGTTTCCGAAGCGCGGCAACTACGAGTTCGTGCGCGAGCGCGTCGGCTACACGTTTTACGACCCCGCCATCGCCACCAAAGAGCTGGTGGACGAGGTGTTCGCCGTGACGAACTCGAACGCCAAGTGCCTGCGCATGATTAGCATCGCCCGCTCGGCCCAGCGCCACAACCTGAGCAAGGAGCTGAGTAAAATCAACCTGCCGACGCTGCTCGTCTGGGGCCTGAACGACACCATTACCCCGCCGTCCGTTGCCCATGACTTCCTGCGCCTGCTGCCCCAGGCCGAGCTGCGCTTCCTCGACCACTGCGGCCACGCGCCCATGATGGAGCGCCCCGCCGCGTTCAACGCCTGCCTCGGCGCGTTTCTACGCCGGCCCGCGTCGGCTGGGGTGCCGGCCAGTACGCCAATTAGTGCGTCGGCTGGCTGAAGCCTGGCCTGGACTACCAGAATTCTGGCCTGAGCCGGGCAACCTTTACCGCCCGTCGGCAGTCCTACCGCAGTTCGCGTCAGGGTGGCCCGTCCGCCCACGCGCCGCCCGCGTCCGAAACCAGCCCCGGCGCGTAAGTTGCCGTTGCTTAGTCCGCCGTCCCCATGTCCGCCATCCTCGCCGAAGACCTGCTCAATCAGATGATTCCGTCCCTCAAGGGCACCGACACCACGGCCAAAGCCGCCCGGTGGCTGGAAGAATTTCACGTGGGTCAGCTGCCCGTGCTGGCCGGCCGCCGCTACCGTGGCCTCGTCACGGAGCAGGACCTGGCCGACTACGAGAACTCCGACACGCAGCTCGCCGAGCTGGAGCTGGGCTACGGCGAGGCGTTCGTGCGCCACGACCAGCACTTCTACCGGGTGATGGAGCTGGCCATCGAAAATAAAATTCAGCTCGTGCCCGTCCTCGACGAGCAGGAAGACTACGTCGGCGTGGTGACGGTGAGCGACGCGCTGGCCGCGTTTGGCTCGGTGCCGGGGCCGGCCGGACAGGGCAGCATCTTGGTGCTGAGCATGGAAGAGCGCGACTATTCGCTCTCCCAAATCAGCCGCTACGTGGAGGAAAACAACGCCAAAATCTTGTCTTCGCACGTCAGCACCGACGAGCTGGATGCTTACCGCATCCGTCTCACGCTGCGCCTCAACACCGACAACCTGGCCCGCATCACGGCCACGCTCGAACGCTTCGGCTACGTCGTGTCGGCCCAATTCGCGGGCACGGCCACCGTGGGCGAAGAAGAGCAGGACCGCTTCGACGCGCTGCTGCGGTACCTGAATGTCTGAGGAGTTTCTAGTTTTTAGTTTTTGGTTTTTGGTTTCTGGTCCGCTCTTGCGAGGAGGAACGACGAAGCAACTTCCCTTTCGCGTCAGCCAACGTGGGCTGACCATACGAGTGCGAGGAAAAGACTGCTTCGTCGTTTTTTCATGTGGTGACCGAACGCCTAAAACTCAAAACCTAAAACCTAAAACCCAGAACCTTAAACCTAAAACCTGGCCACCCAGCCTGTTGCTCTGGCTGCTCTGGCTACTGGCCAACGCCGCCGCCGCCCAAGTTCCGCCCGCCCCCTCTCCGCTAACTCCGGTCGTGGTGCCGACCGACACGCTCACCCGCGTCGAAGCCTGCCCGGCGAGCAGCCCTGAAAAACGAGCCGCGCTGCGGGTGGGGGCGATTTTGTTCGTGGGCAACGAGCGCACCCGCGCCCGCACGCTGCTGGCCGAGCTGGATTTCCGGGTCGGCGACTCGCTGAGCGTGGCCGGGCTGGCCGCCCGCCTGGAGGCCAACCGGCGGCGGCTGTTCAATCTGCAATTGTTTCACGCCGTGCTGGCCCAGGGCAGCTGCGGCTCCACGGGGCAGCTCACGGTGCTCTTCAGCGTGCAGGAGCGCTGGTACCTGCTGCCCGTCCCGATTCTGTCGCTGGCCGCGCCCACGTTCAACAACTGGCTTACCCGGCCCGACCGCTGGCAGCGCTTCGACTACGGCCTGCACCTGACCCACGACAACGTGCGCGGCCGCGCCGAAGAGCTGTTGCTCAACGTGCAGCTGGGCTTCAACCGCAAGTACGAGGCGTTTTACGAAATACCCGGCCTGGGGCGCGCCCGGCGGGTGGGGCTGGGCTTCGGAGCCTCCATCTACCAAAGCCGCAACCTCGACTACGCCATCGCCCAAGACCGGCCGCTGGCCCTTGCCGAAGCCGAAACCGAGGGCTTCGCCGTGCGGCGCTACTACGTGTCGGGCGGGGTGCGGCTGCGCCGGACGGTGCGCCTGCGCTCGGCCCTGGACTTTTCTTACCACCGCGAGTTCATCAGCCCGCGCGTGGCCCAGCTCAACCCGGATTACCTGCTCGGCGGGGCCAGCGGGCGGCAGTTTGGGCAAGTGAGCTGGCTCACGACCCTCAACCAGCGCAACACGTTTGCCTATCCGCTTACCGGGCAGTTTTGGGAGGCGGCGCTCACGTACCGGCATTTTTGGGGCGCGCGCGCGGTGCCCGCCCCAAACCCGGCCCTGGCCACGGTGCGCCTGCGCTACGCCCACTATCGTGGCCTGGGCCACAATTTTTACTACGCGCTGGGGCTGTGGGGACAAGCGCGGTTGCTTAGCCCCCGCCTGGCCTACCCCGACGCGCGCGCCCTGGGCTACGACGCGCTCGTGCGCGGCTACGATGCCTACGTGGTCGAGGGCCGGCATTTCGGGCTGGTGCAGCAGGGCCTGAGCTGGCGGGCCTGGGCGCCGCCGCCGCTGCGCCTGCCCTTCGGCAACAATCCTAAGGTCAGCACGTTGCCGCTGGCCGTGTACCTCAACGCGTTCGCCGACGTGGGCGCGGCCGGCGGCGCGCTCGGCCGGCCGGAGCCGGCCGGCAGCACCCTGCCCGGCACGGTGCTGGCCTCGGCCGGCCTGGGCCTGCACCTGGTCACGTACTACGACTGGGTGCTCTGCCTGGAGCTGACGCGAACGCTTACGGCGTACCCGCGCACGGGCCTGTTCGTGCGTACCTCGTTCCCAATTTGACCTTGATTATCGTCTGTTCTTGCCAGCGAAAACAATAACGAACAATCAACTCAGCCGTACCTTTTGCCCCAGAACTTACGCACGGCATCTTTCTCGCAGAGGTTCGCGGAGGAAAAACGCGGAGGTTCGCAGAGCGCGGGCGTTAAACTCTGCGAACCTCTGCGTTTTTCTTCCGCGAACCTCTGCGAGAAATACTTCCTCTAAGTCAATTGCGTAAGTCCTATGTCCATGAAAATCGCTCTTCTTGGCAAGCCTTTCGATGAAAGCGTGGGACCGTACCTGCAAGTGCTGCTCGACGAGCTGGCCGCCCGCGGGGCCGAGCTGCTCGTCGTGGAGTCTTTCCGGGCCTGCCTCGACGCGGCCCGGCTGCGGCTGCCGCCCGGCACGGACAGCTTCCGGCGCGGCGACTCGCTACGCGGGGTGCAGTTCGTGCTCAGCATCGGCGGCGACGGCACCCTGCTCGATACCGTAACCTACGTCGGGGCGCTGCAAATCCCGATTCTGGGCATCAACACCGGCCGGCTTGGTTTCCTGGCCCCGGTCAACCCCGAGCAGATTCCGCTGGCCGTGGACGCGCTCTTCCGGGGCCACTTCACGCTCGAAGACCGCAGCCTGCTGCGCGTCGAAACCGACCCCGACGTATTCGGCGCGCTCAATTTCGGGCTGAACGAGTTCAGCATCCTCAAGCGCGACACCTCGTCCATGATAGTCGTGCATACCTACATCGACGGCGAATACCTGAACTCGTATTGGGCCGACGGCCTCGTGGTGAGCACCCCGACCGGCTCGACGGGCTACTCGCTGAGCTGCGGCGGGCCAGTGATGCTGCCCCAAACCAACAATTTTATTATCTCGCCCGTATGCCCCCACAATTTGAACGTGCGCCCGCTCGTCGTGTCCGACCAAAGCGTGATTTCGTTCGAGATTGAGGGCCGGGCCACGTCGTACTTGTTGGCGCTCGACTCGCGCTCGGTCCCGGTCGAAGCCAGCGTGCAGATGGCCGTGCGCCGCGAAACCTTCGGCGCCCGGCTCGTTAAACTCAACCACGTCAATTTCCTGAGCACGCTGCGCAATAAGCTGAATTGGGGTCTCGACCGGCGCAATCCGACCAGCCTGCCCACGAGTCTGCCCGGCCAAGCCGCAGGTTAAAAGACTGTGAACAAGCTGTAAATTAGCCGCTCAAATTTTTTTAGTTCCCATTCCCGCTTACTTTTGTATTTCGTGGGCTTTGTCCGGGTCGGTTTCTGACTTGGATGCTGACCCGCCGCCCACCCTGTCTCCGACCCGCAAACGCCCTTCCTTACGCCTCATGACTAAACTTTTCACCTATTCGACGGCCGTGCTCGCGGGCCTCACCCTGCTGGGTTCGACCACGCAGGCCAACGCGCAAATGTTCAGCAAGCGCAAGGAGTACACCTCCATCGGCGTGAGCCTGAACGCGATGAACTACTTCGGCGACCTGAACCCGAAGGTTAATTTCGCCTCGTTCAACATCCGCGACACCCGGCCCAACCTGGGGCTGAACATCACCCACCGCTTCTTTCCGCGCGTGTCGGGTCGCTTCGCCCTGGCGTACGGCCGCATCACGGCCACCGACAAGGACAACGCTAACAAGGACGACGCGAACGCCGTGTATCGCTTCACCCGCAACGCGAGCTTTTACAACGACATCTACGAAGCGTCGGCCGTCGCCATCGTGGACTTGTTCGAGAACCGCAACAACTACCTCAAGCGCCCCGACTTCGTGCCCTACGTGTTCGGCGGCGTAGCGGGCTTTTACCACAGCCCCAAAGCCAACAACCAGTCGGGCACGGCGGTGGACCTACAGTCGCTGAAAACGGAGGGCGTGAGCTACAGCAAGCTGCAATTTTCGATACCGCTGGGCGTTGGCATTCGCTATCGCATCAACCGGAGCCTGGATGCCTCGTTCGAGATTGGCTTTCGCAAAACATTCACCGGCTACCTCGATGACGTGAGCCAAAACTACGTGGACTTGAAAGGGGCTTCGGCCGACGCGCAATATTTCGGCGGTTACGATGCGGCCTCGAATGGTACCCGACCGGGCGGCATTACTAACAAAGGCACGACGCAATCTAACGGCTTCACGTTTTCACCTGACCCGAGCAAGCCCGCCAAGCGGGGCCAGGGCAAAACGGACGTGTACGTCGTAACCGGCTTCTCCGTCAATTACATCCTGCGTCCGAAAATCAAAAACCCCAAGTTCCGCTAGGCCAATTACGGTCGGGGCGGCGCGGGCGATAGCGCCCGATTTATCAGCTACCGCATGACCGATTTCCGGTGTTCTTTCGCGCTCCTCGCTGGCTATGGGCTGGCGGGGAGCGTTTTTTTAGCGGCTTTGCCCGCCTCGGCGCAGCAGCGCACGACGACCTCCGAGCTGGGCCTGGGCCTGGGCGCGACCACTTACAAGGGAGAAGTTTCGCCGCAGTGGCAGCTCAACAACCAGCGTCCCGCCCTGACGGCCTTCTACCGGCGCGACGTGTCGGTGCCCATCACGCTGCGCGTCGGCTTCACGGCGGGTCAATTGCGCGCCGCCGACAGCAACGTCAGCGGCAGCAGCGGCGCGGTGCCGCCGCTGCCAGCCTACCGGCAGCTGAGTTTGAGCGGCAGCGTCTATGAGCTGGCGGGGGTGATGGAGTACAACTTTCTGGACTATCATCAGCGGCGGCAGATTCACCGCCGCCATTTCACGCCTTATCTGTTTATCGGCGTGGCGGGCTACTACGTCAGCACGACGCTGCGCACGGCCAACGCCGACCTGCGGGCCGACTTCAACCGCGACGGCGGGCGGCTGGGCGTAGCCATCCCGGCGGGCGCGGGCCTGAAATTCGCGCTTTCCGAGCATTTTAACCTGGGCTTGGAAACGGCGGTGCGCAAAACCTTCACCGACCAGCTCGACCACGCCGGCGACCAGAGTCCGCTGCTCGTCAATCCGCACGACCAGGACTGGTACTACTACTCGGGGCTGAGCGTGTCGTACACGTTCTTCAAGATTCGCTGCCCCCCAGCTTACAAGCGCGACAAAAAGCTGCTGCGGTGAGTTTTTGGGTGATTGGGTATTGGGTGTCGTTGTCATGCAGAGCGCAGCGAAGCATCTCGCGTGGTGCAGTAAACCCACCCGTCAGCAACGAGGCGAGCGAGATGCTTCGCGGCGCTCTGCATGACAACGACCTCCTCACCTTCTTACCTCCTCACCTCCTCACCCAAAGTCCCCGCTCTGCAACCCCTGGCGTAACTTGCGGCCTCTTATACGCAAACCGCAACGATGGCCGAACGGGCTGAACTTGACTTGTCCAACATCCCCGCGCACGTAGCCGTCATCATGGACGGCAACGGGCGTTGGGCCAAGCAGCGGGGCGGCCTGCGCGTGTTCGGGCACCAGAGCGCCATTACGGCCGTACGCGACACGGTGGAAGAAGCCGCCGAGCTGGGCGTGAAATACCTGACGCTCTACGCCTTTTCGACCGAAAACTGGGACCGCCCGGCCTACGAAGTGAGCGCCCTGATGCAGCTGCTGGTGCACACCATCCGGCAGGAAACCAGCACTTTGCTTAAAAACAGCGTGCGACTGCAAGCCATCGGCGACGTGGCCAGCCTGCCGGCCTCGTGTCAGCGCGAGCTGGCTGAGGCCATCGACCTGACCCAGGCCGGCAGCCGCATGACGCTCGTGCTCGCCCTGAGCTACAGCGGCCGCTGGGACCTCACGCAGGCTGCCCGCCGGCTGGCCGCCGACGTGCAGGCCGGCCGCCTGCAACCGGCCGACATCGGCGAAAATACCCTGACCGGCTACCTGGCCACGGCCGGCATGCCCGACCCCGAGCTGCTTATCCGCACCAGCGGCGAGCAGCGCATCAGCAACTTTCTGCTCTGGCAGCTCGCCTACACGGAACTTTATATTACCTCGACGTTGTGGCCCGATTTCCGCCGCGCGCACCTGCGCGACGCGCTGCTGGCCTACCAGGGCCGCGAGCGCCGCTTCGGCAAAACCAGCGAGCAGCTGGCCGCCTCCTGAATTTTATTTACTGATTAGACGATGCAGACCAGCTTACGGAGTGGTTTATTAGGAATTATGCTGCTGAGCGGTGCCTGGCTGGCCCGACCGGCGCTGGCTCAGGACGCGCCCGCCGCGCCCGCGCCAGCAGCGGCGACCCCGGCAGCCGTTCAAGCGGTGCCCGGCCCCGACGAGCCGCGCAAATACGAGCTGGGCGGCATCACCGTGAGCGGCGGCAAGACCACCGACCCGAACACGCTCATCGGCTTGTCGGGCCTGCGCATCGGCGACCAGATTAACGTGCCGGGCGACGACATCGCCAAGGCCATCCGCAAAATCTGGGGGCAGGCCATTCTGGCCGACATCTCGGTGAGCGTGGTGCGCTACGAGGGCAAGAAAATCTTCCTCGATTTTCACATCCGCGAGCGGCCCCGGCTCTCGAAGTTCACCTTCAACGGCATCAGCAAAGGGCAGGGCGAGGAATTGCAGAAGAAAATCAAGCTCATCCGGGGCAAGGTCGTGACCGACGCGCTGCTCTCGAACACCCGCACCCAGGTGCGCAAATTCTACAACAACAAGGGTTTCCTGGACACCAAAGTCGTGATTCGGCAGGTCGCCGACTCGACGCTTTCCAACAGCGTGGCCCTGAAGATTGACGTGGACCGGGGCCAGAAGGTGCGCATCCACGAGATTGATTTCGAGGGCAATAACAGCTTTTCGGACAACAAGCTCGCCAAGCAGTTCAAGAAAACCAAGGCCCGCAAGCCCTGGAAAATTCTGACTCCCGGCAAGTTTCAGCGCTCAGAGTTCGACGACGACAAGGCCAAGCTGGTGGAGTTTTATAACAACGAGGGCTTCCGCGACGCGGCCATCGTGTCCGACACCGTGGCCCGCGACGAGAAGGGCCTCGTGCTCAAGCTGCGCGTGGACGAGGGCCGGCGCTACTACTTCCGCAACATCAACTGGAGCGGTAACTACCTCTACGACAGCAAGACGCTCAGCTCGGTGCTGGGCATCAAAAAGGGCACGCCGTTCAGCAAGGAAACCCTCGACAAGCGCACCCACTACAACCCCACGGGGCAGGACGTGGAGTCGCTCTACATGAACGACGGCTACCTGTTCTTCCGCCTCGAACCGGTAGAAACCAAGGTCGAGGGCGACTCGATTGACATCGAGATGCGCATCGCCGAGGGCGTGCAGGCGCGGGTCAAGGACATCAACATCGCGGGCAATACCAAGACCAGCGACCACGTGCTGCGGCGCAACCTGCGGACGCTGCCCGGCGACAAGTTCAACCGGGAGCTGTTAATTCGCTCGCAGCGCGAAATCGCCACGCTGGGGTACTTCGACCCCGAAAAAATCGGCATCAACCCCGTGCCCAACGAGGCCGACGGCACGGTGGACATCAATTACACGGTGGTCGAGAAGCCCTCGGACCAGATTACGCTCTCGGGCGGCTGGGGCGGTTTCGCGGGCTTTATCGGCACGGTCGGGCTGGTGTTTAATAACTTCTCGCTGCGCAAGGCCAACGACTTTCGCAACTGGACGCCCGTGCCCGGCGGCGACGGGCAGCGCCTGGCCCTGAACGTGCAGGCCAACGGCTTGCAGTACCAGGCGTACTCGTTCAGCTTCACCGAACCCTGGCTCGGCGGGCGGCGGCCCAACTCGTTCTCGTTCAGCCTGAACCGGAGCATCTCGCGTCTCGGCTCGAACTTCGACCCCAACACGGGCAGCTCCATCAAGGTCAATAGCGTGACCGTGGGCCTGGGCCGGCAGCTGCGCGTGCCGGATGACTTTTTCACGCTCTCGAACTCGATTTCGTACAGCCAGTACCAGCTGCAGAACTACTCGATTTTCGCGGATTTCAGCACCGGCAACGCCAACAACTTCACCTTCAACACGACGCTCTCGCGCAACAGCATCGACAACCCGACCTACACCCGGCGCGGGTCGGCCATCAGCCTGAGCGTGAGCCTGACCCCGCCGTATTCGGCTTTCAAGGGCGCGCACCCGAACGTGTACGAGTGGGTGGAATTCCACAAGTGGATGTTCGACGCGTCGTGGTTTACGCCCATCGTGGGCAAGCTCGTGCTGAACACCCGCGCCAACTTCGGCTTCATCGGCACCTACAACGGCAGCCGCGAGCCGGGGCCGTTCGAGCGCTTCAAGATGGGCGGCGCGGGCCTGGGCTTCGGCGGCGGCGGCGCGTTTCTGGTCGGCACCGACTTCATCGGCCTGCGCGGCTACGACGACCCGAACGGGGCATTCGCCATCCCGACCGCCCAGAGCGGCAAGAGCGGCGGCGTGGCCTACAACAAGTACGTGGCCGAGCTGCGCTACCCCGTCAGCCTCAACCCCGCCGCCACGGTATACATTCTGGGCTTCGCGGAGGCCGGCAACTCGTTCGACAAAATCAGTCAGTACAACCCCTACAAATTCTACCGCTCGGCGGGTTTCGGGGCGCGCATCTTCATGTCGGCCTTCGGGTTGTTGGGCTTCGACTACGGTCGGGCGTTTGACGCGGTAACGCCGCCCGCCGGCACTACCACGAAGCAGGATTTCAACAAGTTCCACTTCATCATCGGTCAGCAGATTCGGTAAGGGATTGAGCGAGGGTCGTTGTCATGCAGCGCGTAGCGAAGCATCTCGCGTGGTGCGGTAAACTCAAACGTGAGCACCGAAGCGAGCGAGATGCTTCTTCTCTGCTCCATGCGCAGAATGCGCTGCATGACCACGACCCCTCATACCTAAACTAAAACCCCTGGCCCGGTCGTTGCTAGGCCCGCGCCGTCCCCACTCCCGTTCATGACCCATCCCGTTGTTCGTCTGTTGCTGCTGCTCGTGTTGGTGGCGGCCGTCATTCCGGTTCTCCCGGTTCAGGCGCAGAAGTTCGGCTACGTGGACACGGAGTTTATCCTAAGCAAGATGCCGGAATACGCGCTGGCCCAGACCGAACTGGCCAAGCTCAGCGACACCTGGCAGCGCGAGATTGAGGCCCAGAAAAAGGACCTCGACCAGCTCTACCGCACCTATCAGGCCGAAGAAGTGGTGCTGACCGAGGAAATGAAAAAGCGGCGGCAGGACGAGATTCAGCGCAAGAAGCAGGACCTCGAAGCGTACCAGGCCAAGCAGTTCGGCTACGAAGGGCAGCTTTTCAAGAAGCGCGTCGAGCTGAACAAGCCCGCGCAGGACAAGATTTTTGAGGCCGTGGAGAAAGTCTCGAAAGCCCGCAAGCTGAACCTGATGTTCGACCGCAGCGGCGACCTGACTATTCTCTACGCCGACCCCACGCACGACTACACCGAGTTCGTGCTCGAAGCGCTGGGTCTCGGCTCAGTGACGCGCAACGCGCCCGGCCCGAAAGGCCCCGTGCGGACGGTGGCCCCGCCCAACGCGCCCAACGCTACCAAGCCAGCTACGGCACCCAACGCGAGTGCCGACCCGGCCTTTGAAACCGACTCGGGTACGCCCGACCCCGCCGCGGCAGTGCGCGCTGGCGGGCGCAAGGCTACCCGCGCCGCAAAAGGCAAGGTGGATAGTCCGGTGGGCACGCCAACTCCGGCGGCCGGCGCGGGCGAAAAGCCTTAGCTTTCTTAACTTTGTCCATTCCTTTTTTCAAAAACTTTGATTTTCTTCGTAAACCGCGTGAAAAAGCTTCACCTGACCTTCGCCCCCGCGCTGTTCGCCGCCGCTTCGTTTCTGGCCCCGAGCGCCCAGGCCCAGGCTCCCACCGCCGCCACCACGAACACCACCTCGAACGCCGGCCCGCTCAAAATCGGCTACACCAGCGTCGAGTACGTGCTGAGCGTGATGCCCGAGAGCAAGCAGATTGAGTCGGACCTCAAAACGTACGGCTCGCAGCTCCAGGCCCAGGCCAAAGCCAAGCAGGACGAGTTTCAAACCAAGCTCGATGCTTACCAGAAAGGCGCGGCCACGATGACGGACATCGTGAAGCGCGACACCGAAAAAACTCTCCAAGGCTTGCAGCAAAGCATCCAGGAGTTTTCGCAGACGGCCCAGCAGTCGTTGCAGCAGCGCCAGCAGACGGCCTTGCGCCCGGTGCTCGACAAGATTCAGAAGACGATTGACGCGGTGGCCAACGAGAACGGCTACACCTACGTGCTCAACTCTGATTCGGGTGCCAACCCGGTGCTGCTCCACGGCCCGAAAGACGGCGACATCTCAGACCTGATTCTCAAGAAGCTCGGCATTACGCCGCCCGCGCCCGGCTCGGCCACGGCCGCGCCCACCTTGCAGGCCCCGAAGGCCGCCACGCCGGTCGTACCGCCGGCTCCGCGCAAGGGTAAGAAATAGCTGCCGTTTCAAGCGGTGCGAAGCCGGAGCCGGAGTGGCTCCGGCTTTTTTCGTGTTGTTGCTGTCTGAAGTATGCAGGCTCAGCGACGGCACCTCACCCCCCTAGCCCCCCTCTCCAAAAGAGAGGGGGGAACTAGCCCTGATTCTAGCTCTAGAACAGACGTTTGATTTAGAGCTAGGGCTAGAAGCTAGTTCCCCCCTCTCTTTTGGAGAGGGGGGCTAGGGGGGTGAGGTGAACGAGCGGCGAGCCGCGCAAGGCTAGCTACGTGCTGACTAACAGCTGTTCACCTGACAGTAATACCAAATAATCAGCAACCAGCCCATGACCCCCGACCCCGACCTGCTCCTACCCGACGACGACGAAGCGGGCGACGAGCTGTATGAGCACCACCGCATCGTGGCCGACGGCGGACAGGCGCTGCTGCGGCTCGATAAATTCCTGCTTAACCGGCTGGCCAACGCCTCGCGCACCAAGATTCAGGATGCCATTCGGGCCGAGGCCGTGCAGGTGAACGGGCATCTGACCAAGCCCAATTACCGGGTGCGCCCGGCCGATGTCATCACCATCACCCTGCCCGAGCCGCCGCGCACGGGTAAGGTCGTGCCCGAAGAGATACCGCTCGACATCCGCTACGAGGATGCCGACTTGCTGCTGGTGAACAAGCCCGCCGGGCTGGTCGTGCATCCGGCCTACGGCAACTGGAGCGGCACGCTCGTCAATGGCCTGGCCTGGCACCTGGAGCAACAAGCAAAAAACCTGCCCACGGGCCGCAACGGCGACATCCGGCCCGGCCTC
>Ga0209511_1001570_pt1 | contig 20017 bp, 14 predicted proteins | sample SSSSmetaG_FD_184141 | JGI IMG/M metagenome (GOLD analysis project Ga0209511, IMG submission 184141) | Glacier valley bacterial and archeal communities from Borup Fiord, Nunavut, Canada, to study Microbial Dark Matter (Phase II) - ​SSSS... | ecosystem: Environmental > Aquatic > Freshwater > Ice >...
CCAGCGCGCGATCAACTGACAGCGACCGTTCAACTGGTGGCCGATCCGACGATCGCGATCGAAAATGTCGATACCGGACATGTCCCGGCGATCCTGGAAACGAACCTGATCATTGAGCGGCAAGCCACCCTTCCGGCCAGTGGCAGCGCTGATATATCTGCCAGCAGCGCCAGCGGTACGGTCATTTTCACGAACAACACCGGACAGCCGCTCGCGATTCCAGCGGGCACGATCGTTAAGACGCTGAATGGCGCACATCCCGCCCGCTTTCACACCACGGCGGACGCGCTGATCGATGCACGCGGCACGACACAAGTCAACATCGAAGCGTTAGCCGACTCCGCCGGGCCGGACGGTAATATCGAGCCGAATCTGATCACCACGATCGAAGGCGATCTGGCTTCCAGCTTATCGGTGCGCAACGCAACGGCAACGAGCGGCGGCACGGTGCGCGAACAAAAGATCGTGACGCAAGACGATCGAACGAAAGTGCTGGCATTGGCGCGCGATCAGCTCACCTCAAATGCGCTCGCAGACATCAAACTGACGCCGACGCAGTTCATCGCGCCCGGATCGATTCAAATTCTGGAGGAACGCCCCGAATGGACGACGTTCAGCGCCTTTGTAGGCGATCACACCGACACGCTGACTCTGACTTTGCGGGCGCGTATTCAGGCGCTGCTCATCGATGAACTGCCTGCCCGCAAGGTGGCTTACGCAAATCTGGCGCGTCAGCTGCAAAATCGGCAGATCGTGGTGGACAGCGTGAGCTATCAGCGTGGGCGCGTGGGCGTCGTTGATAAGAACGGGCAGGTCGCGTTTCTGTTGACCGCTTCCGCCGACGCGGTGAGCAGCATCGATCCGCAGCAGGTGCGCGACCGTATCACAGGCGTGAGCGTGCCGGACGCATTGGCACGGTTGCAGCGCGATTATTTGCTTGATCCGCGCCACCCACCGCAAATCGATCTGCTGCTGCCATTTTTGAATCGGCTGCCCGTGCTGCCCATTCGGATCGATGTGACGGTAGTGCAGTGACCGACGCCTTGTTAACATCAACATCGCTGGACAGCACGCGCGGACGTTTGCTCGGCCTGGATCACGGGACTAAAGTGATCGGGGTGGCCGTGTGTGACAGCGCGCAGTTTTTGGCGCATCCGCTGAAGCTGATCACACGTACTAATCGCGAACGTGATTTCGCCACGATTAACGCCTTGATCAGCGAACAAAGCGCGATCGGCGTGGTGCTCGGCTTACCCGAAATGCCACCCGATTTTGCGGGCGTCAGTCAGGAACACACCGTTCAGCATTGGGCGGTTCGTCTGGCCGGACAAATCAACGTGCCTGTTTATCTGTGGGAAGAAACATTCTCGTCGGTTGAAGCACGCCGTACCCTCAATGAAGCTGGTTTCAAGCGCCGCGAACGGATCGACGATGTGGCCGCCACGCTGATCTTGCAAGCGTTCTTAGACGCACATCCGGCAGGCACGCCGTACCCGATAGCGGTCAAGGCGCGCCGCCATAAGCAGTTATAGACTCACTTTATGATTTAGCTGTGCGAGTCGGCGCTACCGTTCGGCTCGGAAAAGGCGTCCGGCTAGGTAGCGGCGTATTCGATTCAGTCGGCGTATTGCTGGCAGTGGGCGTATCGCTCGGCGTGCGTGTGATGGTGGGTGTGCGCGTCTGACTAGGCGTTAAGGATGGAATCGGCGTGCGCGTATTGGTTGGCAGCGGCGTATCACTCGGTGTCAGCGTGGGCGGTCTGGGCGTCGGCGTTGGGCTGTTAGTTGGCAGCAGCGTTGCCAGTACTATAACCTGGGTACTGGCATCGCTCGCGAATCCATAGCCGTATACATCTCCCCAATAGGCAACCCATTGATACTCCGTTTGCGCCGCCTGATATTGTTTCTGCTGCGCATAGATGCGTCCGCGATAATAATGGGCTGTACCCGTTTCCGCGAGCGATAAGGATGCGTTGACATCTTTCAGTGCGTCGTCATATTTGCCGTTCTGATAGCGCGCAATGCCTCGATCCAACAGCGCCGTTGCCTTACTATCCGCCGGAAGTGCATCCACGAACTTGTCACTGAGTTGATCAAGCACGCCGTCGAATTTCCCCTGCCGCACTTGTAAATCAAGCCGCTGTACAATCAAGCTGCTGTCGGACGGATTGGCGCGACTCAGCGCGTCCAGATCTTCACGCGCTATATCGAACTTCTGCAAGGCAAGTGCTGCTGTCAAGCGTCCCTGATGGGCAGTAATCGGACTGTTCGGCAAAGTCACGACTTTATCGAAATCATCGTAGGCTTCTTTGTAGCGCCGTTCGGTCAGGTACGCATTACCACGCGCCAGATACGCCTGTACCGCTGCATTGGAATTCTGATCGCTGACCACGGCTTGCGTATAGGCGTCGATCGCCGCGTCCAGGTTGCCTTCACCTTGCCGCGCCTGCGCATATAGTAGCCACGCCGTTGTCGCGCCGGGGTAGTACAACAAATAGCTTTGCGCGGCCAATACGGCGGTTCCGTAGGCTTGCACCCGTGCGGCTGGATCGTTCAGCTTAGCGGCGTGCGCCAATAATGCTTGCAACCGTACCTGATAGCCACTCTCGCTGAGCGGATCGAGTACGAGCACCTGGCCGGAATCAGCAAGTGCGCTGTCCGCATCATCACGGCCTAGCGACGCTTGTGCGCGCGCGATTAACAACGTGGCATCGTTTGGATTATCTCGTAACGCAGTCGATAGCAAATCATAGGCTTTGCCATAATCTCTGGTGGCAAAGTAGGCGTGCGCTGCGATCAGCACAGCGTTCAGCAGCTTCGGATCGGCTTTATAGGCAGTTTGCGCTTCGCTGAGCGCAGTGGTTGTATCGCCTTTGTTCAGCGCCACATAGCCAACTGCCGCATGATACAAGGCCGAGTCGGATTTGTAGTCGCGTAACAGCGCAGCGGCGCGTTCAGCGTTCCCTGAATCGACCTGTGCCAGCACGTTCAGGTACAAAGCAATATCATAAATTGTGCCCTTGCTCAGATCGTTAACTTTCATTTCGGTCGAAAAAGCCGCGATCGCTGTGCTGTAACGCCCGATTGCGTAATAGGCTTGCCCGGTCAGCATCGGGCCGCTGTTACTGACCGGATAGGATGGCGTGTTTGGCCGATAGTAGATGCTGCCAGGGGTCGCAGGTGGGGGAAGCGTGCTGGTCGGTGTATCTGGAATACGCGGCGTCAATGAGGGGGTAGTCGTGTAGCCGACCGTGGGCGACGGCGTGGGGGTATCGGTCGGCGTGTTAGTCGGCGTCGCTAAGAAGGCGATAGCCTGACCGTTACGCGCGCCGGAAAGCAAATAAACAGCGCCGCCGATCATCAGCAGCGCCGCTAAAACGCCCGCCGCAATCCCGACTCGTAACAATGTCGCGCTGTTATCACCCACGCGACCACGCCGTTTACGCGCCCATTCAATCGGCAGGATCGCTGTCGGCAGCGGACGGTATCCCGCTAACAGCGCGTCCAACTGCTGCATTGACGCATTGATTCGCGCTTCATCGGGCAGCGGGATCGATGTGGTAGGTTGTGCTTGTGCGGCTGCCGGATCGCTGATGCCGAGCGCACGCAAGCCTTTCAGCGCGTTCTCATTGTTCGGGTTGATTTCCAACAGTTTGCGCAGACAAAACAAGCGCTCTTTAGGATCGGCGGCAGCGCTGCTCAGCCATAACCAGGCGGCTTCACTCTGCGGATCGCGGCGCACTGCCTCGCGCAATAACTGTTGTGCCTGTGCCTGTTGACCGGCACGCGCTGCTGCAATTCCTTGCTGTAGAACTTTTCGCGCCTGTTCATTCGCCATGTTCGGTTTCTCTCGCGTATGCAGAGGGTTAGTCAGGCACAATTGTAATCGATATTGACGCGATCAAACAGGCGGCTGTGTACTATCGGATGATGCGTTACTATCCGGCATGGCGTGGATCAATTCCAGATAGCGTTTTGCCTCGTCCATTGTGTTGACAATCTTGAATTCGCGCCGGATAAGCTGCATAGTGACCGCTGCCGAAAAACGCATCAACGTATTATTCAGAATAAAAACGGTTGAAACGAGGTTGGGAATGACGCGCAATTTCATCGAATCGCCCAATGCTTTCATATTAAAGCGAATGCCGCTTGTTGACAGAGCATCTACAATGATATAGAACTTTTCGTCACAGCGAGCCGCATACTGATCGATAATCGGGATCGAGGCGCTCACATCGTCGATCCCGACAGCACCGCTGAAAGTGAGCAAAAGAATACGATTTTCAACTACCCACGAGTCATCAAGTGGCATCGCACACTCCTTTTAATACAGACCCATTAATGTAGACTGACAGATGCAAAGCATGAATATTTCATCGCTAAACCATTATAAAGCATGGTAATAGTCCACGCCATTACAGTTGTATCCGATCATTGAGTCGTTGAATCACCTAATAACGGTTAAGATCAACCTATAGTGAATACGGACTGAGGAGGTTTTGTGGCGCTACGATTGGATCAGCAGACGGCTTTGATTACGGGTGGCACGGGCGCAATCGGCAAGGAAACGGCGTTGCGCTGCGCTCAGTTAGGGGCTGCTGTAATTATTGTCGGGCGCGATCCAGCCAAGGGTGCAGCGTGTGCAGCCGAGATCAAAGCTGAAGTTGTCGATGGCAGCGTCACCTTTTTACAGGCCGATTTATCACGGATGCGTAATGTCAGCGAGTTTGCCATGCGGCTTCCCGCACGCGCGTCACGCTTGAACATCCTCATCCATTGTGCAGGCGTCACCTTGCGTGAGCGTACCATAACCGATGAAGGGTTTGAAACTGTGTTCGCCGTGCAATATCTGGCGCGTTTTCTATTGACAGCGCGGCTGCTCGATCTGTTAGTGGCGAATGAATCACCGTGCGTGATCGACGTTTCAGGCGGTGGCACGGTCAAAACGCGCGTGGATTTTGATAACCTGAACGGCGAAAAACATTATGACGGCATTCACGCCTTGCGCCACGAGGCCGTCCTGAATGATATGTTCATCCTTGAGAGCCAAAAGCGTCAGGCAGGGGTGCGCTTTTACAATTACGGCCCTGGCTATATCGCGACTCCCTTACTACAAAATCTGGCATTGCCAACCCGTATGATTTCCAGGGTAGCAGGCAGTTTCATCGGTATTAAGCCGAGTCAGGCGGCTGAGGACATCACGAATCTTGTACTATCCGACAAGCCGAGCGGCCTGTACACCAGAAATGGCAAGCGTAACGAGCCGACGCTTTTTACGGGCAGTACTGAAAAGCGTGCAGAACTTTGGCAGATCACTGAAAAAATGCTGGATAAGGTGACAAGATGAATCGCCGATGACCCCATCCAAGATTGAAACGCCGCGCACACTCGCCACTATCCTGTTATTTGCATTTCTGGCGGGAAGCGTACTCACGGCAACCAGTTATCAATTCGGATTGGGCAATCAGGTTGAGCAGCTCCCGTTGATCTTGCGTGCCGCCGACAGTCATTGGTTGAGTCGGGATTTTTTCACAAACGCCGCGTCCATTTTTGGCCCTCGCTCGTATTACGCTCAGGCACTCGCGTTTGCCAGCAGGTTTGCGCCGCTGCCCTTGCTCTTTTTGCTACTGACTTTGCTTTGCAATGTACTCGTGATCGGCTTGACCGCGCTCACCGCCTACGCACTGTTTGGCGCGATTACCAGTTTGACAGCGGCTTTCATGGTAGCCGCCAGCTTGTCGTTGCAATTCGGCTCGGCCAACTTTCTGACAGACAGCAGCCTGACTCCTCAGCTTTTGGCAATGCCGCTCAGCCTGGCTGCGCTTTGGGCGATGTTACAGCGGCGACCCATTGCGCTGGTCATTTTGAGCGGGTTAGCCTCGCTCATGCAACCCCTGATCGGGTTGGAAGTCGGCGGCCTGGGGCTTCTCGTGTCGGCCATCCTGACTGTTTATAAGCGCGCTCGACCCGCCGCTGAGAGTCGTTCCGTCCCGCTCATTCATCTGATCATTGGCAGCCTGATCTATGCAGTATTTGCGGCATTTTGGATCGTTCCAGCCAGTGCAACAATGCAGATCGACGCGCGGCAGTTCATCGATATTCTGGCTTATTTCAGGCATCCCCATCATTATGTTGCCAGTACTTTTCCTACTGCGTATCTGATCGAACTGATCTTTTTTGTGAGCGCCGTCGGCATGATCTGGTTCAGACTGCGCAAGGAAGCCACGCGCTCCAAAGATGCGTTGACGCGTATCGGCGTGTTGGGTATCTGCATTCTGGCGCTTGTCGTTGGGGGGTACGTGTTCGTTGAGTTAATTCCGAGCCGTTTGTGGACGACGCTGCAAACCTTTCGACTGCTCTTTGTGTTTCAGTGGCTCGGCACGCTGCTTTTTGCGGCCTATGTGGGAACCTTGTTGCAAGCAAGCCTGCGCCACAATAATCGCAAGGCGTTGTATGACGCGCTGCTGCTTATATCAGGGGCTGCATCGCCACTGCTGATCGGCGCGCTCTACCTTTTGCAGCAGATTCGGCAGCCCGTCCTGCGCATTTTGAAGATGAAGCCGATCCTACTCGTGCGATTATTAGCGGGTTTGGTGCTCATATACGATTTGACGCAACCCGTGAACAGACTTAGCTTTGTGGTGCTCGTGATCTTTTTCAGCGGGTTTTATTACGCGATCACGGGCGCTTCATCCGTCACTCGGAACGCTATTGTGGGCATTACAGGCATGGCGTATATGGCGTGCGTCGGGTTGATCATGGCGGCGTTGTTTTTTCCATTGTCAGCGCCCGGTAAATTCGCCAGGATTGCAATCGCGCCGATCACGACTTTTGCCGATATTTCCGGGCCATCAGCGGATATAGCACACTATGCGCAAAAATATACACCGAGCGATGCAATTTTCCTGACGCCGCCAGATTGGGGTCTGTTTCGGTTGCTCGCCGAACGCGCCATCGTGATCGATTTCAAAGCGTTTCCGTTTCAGGATCAAGCGATGGTGCTTTGGCGGCAGCGCGTGGCGGATTGTTACGGCGACACCGCGCAAAGCGGTCTCCCGGCGATAGATGTACTGAATCAAAACTATACACACATCACCGATACGAAACTGTGGGCGCTTCAAAACAAATACGCTTTTGAGTACGCGGTGCTCGATGCACAAACGCCGACGCAGTTTCCAGTGTTGTTCAGTGCGGAAACGTTCAAATTGGTACGGATCGGCTTTTGACCCCTAACCCCCGCCCTTCCCCCGATTACAGGGGAAGGGAGTCAGGCCGTATGAAAGTCCTGCTCTGTAATCAGGAAGGGGTCAATTTGACTCGTTAGCGCAGCACTGCCGCCGCGATCACCCCTTGCGCCAGATTGACGGCGGTCGGCAGCACGCCTAACAACAGCGTGCCCGCCACGCATAACGCGATCGCGCTGCTGAGCGGAAAGGGCAATCCAGCATCCGCTTCGCCCGGCTCCAAATACATTTTGACGATCACGCGCAGGTAGTAAAACGCCGATATGACGCTGGTAAGCACGCCTACCACCGCCAACACCCACAGATGCGAGTTGATCGCCGCATTGAACACGAAATACTTACCGACAAAGCCCGCCGTCAGCGGAATACCCGTCAGGCTGAGCATGAAGATCGCCATGGCCGCCGCCAATGCAGGCTGGCGATTGTTCAAGCCGGAAAAATCGTCTAGCGAGGTTGTAGTGGCGTCATTTTTCTCGACCGCCGTAGCCACCGCAAACGCGCCGATGTTCGTGAAGGCATACGCCGCCAGATAAATCAGCGCGCCTTGCATGGCGTAACTTGCCAGCGTGAAGGACGTAGTTTGCTTGCCGAGCGCATCGGCAGTGACTTCAAAGGTGCCGGTTGCCGCGACTGCCATCAGGATATAACCTGCGTTCGCAATGCTGGAATAGGCGAGCAAACGTTTAACATCACGCTGCGCAAGTGCTACAAAATTGCCCAGGATCATCGTAAGTCCGGCCAAAATCGAGACTGAATCTTGCCAGGCAGCGTGCGCCGTGATCGTCGCGCCCGGATCAATCGTGAAGCCGCCAATCGTGAAGGTGGGTACGGCGATCGTCAGCACGCGCAGTAACGCCGCAAAGCCGCCGATCTTCGCGCCGACGCTCATAAAAGCGGTTACCGGGGTGGGCGCGCCTTGATACACGTCCGGCGTCCACAAATGGAATGGCACCGCCGCCACTTTGAAGCCCAAACCCACCAACACCAAGCCAGCGCCCGTCAGCAGCAAGAATGGCGAAGTGAGGCCGCCTATGCTCAGGCGATGAAAGATTTCAGCCAGATTGGTCGTGCCGGTTGCGCCGAAAATCAGTGCAATGCCGTACACCAGAAAGCCTGTCGAGAATGCGCCGAGCAGGAAATACTTCATGGCGCTTTCTTCGGACTTGGTTTCGGGGTGGCGGAAGCCCGACAAAATATACAACGGGATCGATAGCAATTCAAGCGCCACGAACACGATCACCAGATCGCCCGCCGCGCCCATGAACATGATCCCGGCAGATGTCAACAGCAGCAAACCATAGTATTCGCCGCGCGCGATGTTGGTGCGCTTGAGGTAATCGTAAGCGACTAGAATGCCTAAGAAAGTGGCGATCAAGGTTGCCATGTTCACATAGCCGGTGAACGTATCCGCACGGAACATGCCCGAAAACGCGCTTTGATTGGCGTTATAGGTGAAGCCCGTCAAAATGGCGGAGACGCCGACCAGCGCCACCGCTAACCACGGCGTCAGGTCTTTACGGTTGGCGGGCAGCAGCGTATCGATCAGGAACAGGAAGCACGCGCCGATCGCCAGTACCAACGCGGGCGAGGTGACCGCAATGTTCAAATTCGGAGGGATCATTTACTTTGTCTCCTGTGCGGTAGGCGCTTGTGCGATCGGTACTTGTGCAGCGGGTGCTTGTGCCGCCTGAACGGATACGGGCTGCGCGATATAACGCTGTGCCTGGGCGCTGACTTGTCCGGTGGTGGCGTCCATCGCGCCAAAGAACGGCTTTGGATACAGACCGATGATCAGCGCCAAGATCACGACGATCGCGAGCGCTGTGTACTCACTCCAGCGGATCGGCGGCAAGTGCAGGTTCTCCTGCCATTTGACTTCGCCCATGAAAATGTTGTTCCATAGTTGCAGCAGATAGACCGCTGCCAAAATCACGCCGATCGTCGCGAACACCGCGAATACACCGCCCAACAGTGGCGATCCGAACGTGCCGAGCAGGATCGTAAATTCACCGACAAACCCGTTCAGGCCGGGGAGTCCCATGCTCGACAGGAAAATCACCAGACTCAGGCCGCTGAAAATCGGCATGACTTTCCATAAACCGCCGAACGCTTCCATCGCTTTGGTATGGCGGCGTTCGTACAGCATTCCGATCAGCAAGAACAAGCCGCCCGTGCTGATGCCGTGATTGACCATTTGCAGCACCGCGCCGCTCATGCCCGCCGCCGTCAGCGAGAACAGGCCAAGCACCACAAATCCAAGGTGGCTGATGCTTGAATAAGCAACCAGCTTCTTGATGTCGGTTTGCGCAAAGCTGACCCATGCGCCGTACAGAATGCCGATCACCGCTAATACGGAGATGAACGGCGCGAAAGCGACCGCCGCGTGCGGAAAGAACGGAATGCAAAAGCGCAGCAGTCCATACGTCCCCAATTTGAGCATGACGCCCGCCAAAATGACCGATCCGGCGGTGGGCGCTTGAACGTGCGCGTCCGGCAGCCACGAGTGCAGCGGCCAGATCGGAACTTTGATCGCGAAGGCTAAGAAGAACGCGCCGAACAATAAGGCTTCAACGAACGAACTTGGATAGAGCGCGATGCCTTTGGTCGCTGCGTCCTGCACTTGCTGAACGATGTACGCGATGTTGAACGATCCAAAGTGATTGCCCACGTACAGGATCGCCAGCAGCATCAGCAAGCTGCCAACGGTCGTGTAAATGAAGAACTTGAGCGCCGCGAAGATGCGATTTTCCGATCCCCAGATGCCGATCAGGAAGTACATCGGCACAAGGCTGACTTCCCAGAAGACGTAGAACAGGAACAGATCTTGCGCCACGAACACGCCGATCATCGCGAATTCGATGATCATCATGAAACTGTAGTACAGGCGTATTTTCTCTTTGATGTTTTCCAGCGAAAACAAGATCGCCAACGGCATGATGATCGTCGTCAGCATCACCAACAAAATGCTAATTCCATCAACGGCCACATCGTAGGCGATCTTGAATTTGCCGAAAGCCAGCCACGCCTGCACATGTTCATGCTGCGGCCCGGCCATGCGCGTATCGAATGAGGCCAGCAGTACCAGTGACAGCCCGAATGTCACGGCTGCGGTGAACAACGCAACCCACTTGATCTGCTGCTGACGCGCTTGCGGCCAGAAGATCACGGCCAACAAACCGACGAGCGGCATGAACAGGACGGATGTAACGAGTAAATCGTTTTGCAAAATGGTTTAACCCCCTGCCAGAAGCCGCAACAACGGGAACAAAATGATGATCAACACCACCACGACGCCGATCAACATGGTGAAGGTGTACGTCCGCACGTAACCCGTCTGGACGCCGCTCAAGCGCTGGCCTGACCAACGCACGATGCCCGCAATGCCCATGAAGCCGCGATCGATGATCTGTCGATCGACGAAGTTACTCAGCCAGCGCGAGGTACGAACAAATGGCTGCACAATCAACCGATCATAAATCTCGTCGGCATACAGCTTGGCGTTTGCCAGATTGAACACCTGACGGGTTTCGACGCGCGCCACCAATGGATCGTTGCCGCGTTTGGTGAGCGGATTAGCGCGCCCGTAGACGTAGTTGGCGATCAGAATCCCGCCGAGTGCCACTGCCAGCGCCACGATTGCCAATACAACGTTGAATTGGCTTTCCGGTACGTAAGTGACCGTTTGGCCGAGCCAGCGCGTCAGCAGTTCCGGCTGAATGTTCGCGCCCGGATTGGCAAATACGGCGGGCAGATTGAATAAGCCGCCGACGGTTGCCAACACCGCCAGCACGATCAACGGTACGGTCATCCAGGCTGACGACTCGCCCGCGTGTTCAGCAGCAGCCGTGCGCGTGCTGCCCAAAAATACGTAGCGGATTTGTCGCCACATGTAGAAAGCCGTGAAAAACGCCGCAAGCAGCAGTAGCCCAAACGCGATGTAGCCTTCAAAGCGCCCATTGATCACGCCCGCGCGGAAAGTTGAGCCGAGAATATCATCTTTCGACCAGAAACCCGCGAACGGGAAAATCCCTGATAGCGCCAAAGTGCCGATCAAGTACGTCCAATAGGTGACGGGCATCTTGCGACGCAGACCGCCCATGTTACGCATATCCTGCGGATCGAACGCTTCTTCAGTGGCGCGTTCTTCAGGGATCGGCGTATTACTCACGCCATGTGCGCCAGTCGCGCCTTCTGAAGTGTGCTCAGCTGCGCCATGCTCAACGTCGCTGTGCGAGCCGCTGTCCGCTTCCGAACTGGCGTGCAAGCTCGTCCCGTGATCGCCTTCCGTGCCGGTGCTGCCATGCGCGCCCGTATCGTCGTGCGCGGCGTGTGTCAGGGCGTGGTGGCCGTGCTCCATGCCGTGAATGACCGATCCAGCACCAAGGAACAACAGCCCTTTGAAAAAGGCGTGCGTCACCAGATGGAAAAAGGCGACCGTGTACGCGCCAATACCCGCTGCTGCCACCATGAAGCCGAGCTGACTCACCGTACTATAGGCGAGCACCTTCTTAATATCCCACTGGCCGATCGCGATGTAGCCCGCGTAAGCAGCGGTGGCCGCCCCGATGATCGTGACCAATGCAGAGGTGATCGGCGCGGCATGAAATAAAACGTTGCTGCGCGTGATCAGGTAAATGCCCGCCGTGACCATCGTAGCCGCGTGGATCAAAGCGCTGACGGGCGTCGGACCCGCCATTGCGTCCGGCAGCCAGGTAAACAGCGGAATTTGCGCGCTCTTGCCCACCACGCCGATCACCATGAGCAGCGTGATCAGCGTCAATACGCTGGTCAGCGGCACGTCGGTTGCGCCAAAGCGGACGCTGTGCGGCGTGCCGTCGTTCAGCCATTGTTCGGTTTGGCCGAAAACGCCCTTGCCTGCGATCGGCTTGACGATCGGCGTTGTCGAACTGTTGAACAAGCTGATAGGTGCGGCGCTCGTATCGGATGCTGCTGCGGCTGCCACGATGGGCGCTTCATTCGGCTTTGTATAATCCAGCGTGCCGAACGTCCAGAAGGTGAGCATGATCGCCAGCATGAAACCAAAATCGCCCACGCGATTGACGATGAACGCTTTACGCGCGGCGTTGCTGTTGCGCCACCCTTCGCCATGCTTGCGATCGAACCAGAAGCCGATCAACAGGAACGAGCACAGCCCGACGCCTTCCCATCCGACGAACATCATCAGGTAGTTGTTGGCGGTGACCAGTACCAGCATGAACGCGATGAACAGATTCAGGTACACGAAAAAGCGCGGATAACGCTCATCATTGTGCATGTAGCCGATCGAGTAGATGTGGATCAGAAAGCCGACGCCTGTAATGACCAGCATCATCGTCACGCTGAGCGTATCAACGCGGAACTGCCACGGAATTTCAATGGCTGCCGACGGGATCGAAATCCAACCGTCTAGCAAGGGTGGATTGACGATCACGGGCGCGAAATTCGTCTGCGACAGCGTGATGATCAGGCCGAGCGCGATCAGGAATGGCACGCCGACCGCAGCCGATGCGACGATCCCGACCGCGCGTTCGCCCATCTGCTTGCCATACACGAGGTTGATCAGCATCCCGATCAACGGGAGAAAGACCATCCAGGGAACGATCAAGGCAAAAGTGTTCATAAAAGTGATCCTTTCGTAAGGGTGGCTTTCAGTTAGCCTTGCATCGAATTGAGTTCGTCGATGTCGATGCTCTTTTTAGAGCGGAAAATGGCGACGATCAGTGCTAAGCCAACTGCAACTTCAGCGGCGGCCACGGTCATGACAAAAAAAACAAAGAGCTGCCCGTTGACTTCGCCCCATTGCCGCGCAAATGCGACCAGCGATAGATTTGCTGCGTTCAGCATCAGCTCAACCGACATGAAGATCATGATCGCGTTGCGGCGCACCAATACGCCGAGCACGCCCATCACGAACAGCACAGCGCTCAGAATGACAAAATACTCGATCGGAACAGGTGACGGTTGCATATCAGAGCTTCCTTTAGTGGGTCTTTTACAGCGCTTCTATGATGGGTCGGACGGTTGATCGGCGGACGGTTGATCGGCTTGCTGATCAGCTTCCTGGTCGGTTGGCGCAGCGTCGGGTTGTTCTGCTGACGGCTCAACCACAATTGCAGGCTGATCCGCAGATTCGGCGGCGGGCTGTGGCGGGAGCGCCGGGAACAGATCCGTGACGGCGATCTGCAAGCCGGGCAGCACCTCACCACCGTCCAGCATATCGCCGTCCGCGAAAATTTGCCCTGTGCCGTCAGCGCGGTAAGCATACACGCAGCGCAAATCCGGGTCGATCGCCCACATCATCGCCGTACCCGCCCGTAAGAACATCAGCACTTTTCGCAGCAGTTGGTTCGCCCGATCGTTCGACGATACCACTTCGACCGCTAAGTCAGGCGCAAACAGCGGAAACTGATCGGGGTTCGCAAGCGTTGCCAATTTTGCCGTGCTGATGAATGCCACATCCGGCGTGCGAACAATGTTCGATCCCAGGCGAAAGCCAGTTTCAGCACCAACGACATCGCCTAACTGACGCACATCCACAAAATTTCCCAGGAGCGTACCGGCGCGCCGCGTAACTTGTCCGTGTGGTATGGTGGTTGGCATAACTTTTTCGATCACTCCATCAACGAGTTCGTAGGGTCGTCCGCTGTACAGCGCTTCAAATTCATCAGCGGTCATCAGTTCTGCTGCGGTTGGGAGTGCCTCTGCTGCTGGCGTTGCAAGTGCCGATTCTGCTGTTGATTCGAGTACCGCCGTTGGCATGTCCAATACTTGTACCATCGTAGGATCATCCTTGCTAGTGAGACTTGCTAATCTGCCGACGATGCTTCAGGTGCGATACTGTTGGCGGTCATGCCCGGCGTAAGTACAGGCGTCGGCACGGACACGACAGGGGCAGGCACACGGCGGACAGGCGGCGTAAAGACTACGCGTGTTCGGTCGCGCCGGATCATCTCGTCGCGCGTCAGGATGATCGCGCCGACCATTGCCGCTAGCAGAAGCAGTGACACCAACTCGAAAGGTAGCAAGTACACGCTGAACAACCGATTGCCGATCTGCTGTGGACTACCAAAATCAAGCGCGGTCGGCTCTGTGACCACGACTGAGGCGGGTACGGCAGTTGTGCTGCCGGTCACAAGCTGCGGCGCAAGGATCAACAATTGATGGGTCTGTGCGCCCAATGTGACATCGTTCAGCGACAAAATGCGCTGACCGTTCATTTCCCATGCCAGATTGTAGCTATCGGCGGGCAAGGTGGCAGTTTTCGACACGTCCCCGTAAGCCAGGTTCGGCGCGATGTTCTGCACATCTTTCACATCGGATGGGTTGACCTTCAGCAAGTTGACGGGCGCGCTCCCCGGCAGCGCGTTGATCGCCGTATAGCGCAGCTGCTTTTCGTCAGCGGTCACGCTCAGATTTTGCGGCGCAATCAGCAAGCGATCGGTGGTAGCAATGAGCGTCGTGCTGGTATCGGCGGTCAGGCTGAGCGGCACCTGTAAGTACGGCTTATCTTTGGCCGGATCAATCAGGCTGCCATCAGCTTTGGCGGCAAACACCGCGACGTTGTAATTACCCGCCGCCACTTCTGTATAATCGGTGTGCGTCGCGTAAGCTACAGAGTCGGCCAATTTAGTATCGTTCAGGTACACAGTGAGCGGCAATTTGTCGGGTGCAACATCCACCACGCGCAAACGGGGCGGCTGCACAATCGGCTTGAGCAATCCGACGTTACCCTGTACAACCGCGACAAAAGCCGTCAGCAGGAAAAGCGTGGTCAGCGCAACGCCCGCCGTCGGCAGCCAACGGTAGCGCGTGGGCATCGTGCCGAGTTGTTCGCCACCGAGCAGCATGATCACGAACATAAACAGCACCATGATCGCGCCTGCGTACACCGTAATCTGAACCATTGCCAGAAATGGCGCGTTCAGCAGCAAATAGAAAAATGCCAGACAGATCATGTTGATCACCAAGAACAGCGCGCTGTGCACGGCATTCCGGCTGACCAGCATAAACGCCGCCGCAAAGATCGCGACGGCTGCGACAATCAAAAAGATGACCAATTCAAATGACATACAACCGTCCTATTGAGATTCGCTAAGAATGAAGCGTGCGAGCGCACAAACGGCAGCGAGCACCATTGTTTGATGAGCAAAACTTTGTTTGTGCAGTTTATCGCAAATCACGCGCGCAAACAAAAAATTGCCGCGCTCACCCTGAATCACGCGCTACGAGGAGCAAGTATTGGGGTGGACACATTTTCAGACGAAACGGAAATAGCAAAAAGAGGGTTGCGAAAAATCTTGAAATATAGGTACGAAGCTGAGAAATGCCCCGGTCTTTAGGCCGGGGCTTATATTGCAGTAAACTGTAGTTCACCACAGTAGATTTCAGGAATACGACGGGACGGCGGACGTGGCAGGCCACGTCCCTACCGCGTGCCGGATTGCCTGTAGGGGCACGGCCTGCCGTGTCCGCAACCCTCGAAATTCAACGTGGCCGACTACTACGCCGTGGTCGGGACGGCAGCGCCTTCGCCAACAGTGGGTTGTACTGCGGCTTTCGGCGCGGCATCCTCAAAGGTGATCACGCGATAGGCTTCGGCGTATTCCATCTCTTTGCCTTTGGCGCGCTCGGCAGCCCATTCGCGCACTTGCTTCTCTGGATCCCATTCGCCCATCTGACTTTTGTGCTCACGCAGCGCTTGAATTTTGAGGTCGATCACATCGCTGATATTCACGAATGTTGTAGCGGTGTCCCAACTGGTCACGTAGACTTTGTAAGGTTTGTGCGCCGTCAAGCCTTCCGCTTCCAACTCCTGAAACAAGTTTGGCTGTCCAGCAGCCGGGAAGATCGCGTCAACCGCCGCTAAGCCCGCCGCACGGTGATCAGGGTGATTGATATAGCCGTCACCCGCCCACAGCGCTTGCGGATCGCCGCAAATGATGGTGTCCGGGCGGAACTTGCGAATCTCGCGTACCAGCCGCTTGCGAAGTTCCATGGTCGCTTCCAACATGCCGTCTGGCTCGCGCAAAAATACCACGTTCGTCACGCCCACGACGGCAGCGGCGGCGCGCTGTTCAGTTTCGCGGATTTCGGTGGCGCGCGCTTTGGTCATACCCGCTTCGGCAATGCCCACATCGCCACTGGTACACAGGACATAGCACCCTTCAGCGCCTTCTTTGACCCAACGCGCGATCGTGCCGGAACACGAAAATTCGATGTCGTCTGGATGCGCGACGATCACCATCACGCGCTTGGGGATGTAGGTTTGACTGGTCATAAAGTGGTTGCCTTTTTAGCGACTACAGAGTTTCACGTTATAGCTTCAGAACGCACCAGCGCCACTTTTTTTACGCTCTTGTCTTAATCTTTCGCTGAACCCCTGTCAGCCATCATAAGGGGAAGGCCGGGATGGGGCAGATTTAGGGTGGGGAAAATGGTAACATAAAGAGGACTTGCAACAGCCTTGCACTAAAATTCTTGCTCCCGTATTCAATAACATCAATAGGATTATTTTGAACGCAATTTCTGATAGTCACACCTGCTTTTTGCGTCACGATCGTCCAGTGTCCGGTATCAATGCGCTTACGCTGAGCAACGGACAGCTTGCAGTGACCGTCCTGCCCGGCAAAGGTGCGGACATTTACGCGCTGACTTATGGTGGCGTCGATGTCCTGTGGAAATCACCGCAAGGCTTGCGCTTGCCCGGACAGGGGCGACTGGCAGCGGATAGCCTTACGGCCTGGCTCGAACAATATGAGGGAGGCTGGCAGGAGATTTTCCCAAATGGCGGTGATGCCTGCCAACATGATGGCGTCGAGCTGAGTTTTCATGGCGAAGCAACGCTGCTGCCTTGGTCCTGGCGGGTGATCGAAGAATCGCCGGAAACAGTCTCGGTTGAATTCACGGTGCGCCTGTTTCGCAGCCCATTTACAATGCGCCGCCGAATGACCATTCACAGCGATGTTGACGCACTGTTTATTGAGGAAACGCTGCACAACTGGTCAGCGCATCCGGCAGCGCTGATGTGGGGCCATCATCCCGCCATTGGTGCACCGCTGCTCGGTGACGGCGCGCGGTTATTCACCAATGCACGAACGGTGATCGCTGATGCAAACTATGATCCACCTTACAATCCGCTTGTACCTGGCGCACAAAGCGTTTGGCCGTTTGCACAAAGCAAGCAGGGCACGCCAATTGATTTAAGTTTGTTACCTCCGCCAACCGATCAGCGTGATATACTCATGTATATGCTCGATTTTATGGGCACACCGTGGTACGCGTTCACAAACCCGTCGCTGGGCTTTGGCGTTGGGTGGGCATGGGGTGAGCCGTTCCGATGCTGCTGGTTGTGGCAGGAAGTCCGCGCAACAACGGGCTTTCCCTGGTATGGCACAGCGTACACCGTTGCATGTGAACCATGGAGCAGTTACCCCGGCACGGGACTGGCGCATGTGATCGAACAAACGGGTACGCAGCTCACGCTTGAAGCGGGTGCAGACTTAGACGCTGCGCTGACGGTTTCATTTTTTGCGATTCAGCCGGATGCAATACCTATCAATATTGCACTGGATGGAACGGTTACGTTCGCCTGAAAGATCGGTTTTTTAAGTGCAACAGGATTTTAGCATGACCGGAAAACTCACACTTTCTCGCCGCGATTTTCTTAAGCTGACCGGCGCTGCCGCAGCAATGGCCGGGCTACCGAGTGGCCTGGCAGGTGCTATGCCACCTTTACGCCGTATGCAATCGACCGCGCTCCGCATGGAGTGGTGGGGTGAGCAGGAGGCGCCCGGCCTCGAAGCGTACCTGAAAAAGACGATTGATGCCTATCAAAAGCAAACGGGTACGTCCATCGAGACCACGCTTTCGACGACCGACAATGTGATCTCGGATTTCCAGACCGCATCGGCGGCTAAAAACGCGCCGGACATTCAATACTTCTGGAATGGCATCTACCACATGGAGAGCGTATGGCTCGGTTATGTCGAGCCGCTCAACGGCCTGATTCCAGACGATATGCTCAAAAGCTCCAACGCAACCGCGCTCAGTGTCTATCAGAGTAAACAGTACCGAGTTGGCTGGTACGGACAATCGATCCTGTACGTGTACAACAAAGACCTGTTCAGCAAGGCCGGGCTGAATACCGAAACGCCGCCTCAAACCTGGGACGAGCTGTTGGCTGCCTGCGATAAGCTCAAAGCCAAAGGCATCATCCCGATCGTGGGTGGCCTCAAGGATGGGCCGTGGGGCGAATGGTACATGGGGCATGGCCTGACGCAGAACCTCGACTCGCCTGCCGATGCGCTCAACCTGTTTGCTGCTAATCTCGATTGGCGCGACCCGAAGTATTGGGATCACTGGGCCAAGCTCGAACAGCTCTGGAAAGCGGGCTACCTCAATAATGATATGAACTCGATCGAGTTGTATCCTGGCATCGACTTGTTCGGAGCGGGCAAAGGCGCGATGACCGCTGTTGCAGCAGCACTTGTGCCCAAGATGCAAAAGTCACTTGGTTCGGATAAAGTCGGGCTGATGGTCTTTCCCAAGTTCGGCAAGGGTAAAATGGCAGGCAAGCCGATTATCGATACGTCGGGCATTGGCATTTCATCACAGAGCGCCAACAAAAAAGCCGCCGCGCAGTTCCTGGAATACCTGCTTCAACCCGAGCAACTGGCAGAGATGTTCAACGCAGTGAAAATTTTGCCAGCCAGCACGGCCTGGGATGGCAAGGCGATCAGCGATCCGGTCACCAAGCAGCTCCATGATCAGTGGATCAACGGCGGCGGCAATGGGGTACCGTATATCTCGAATTTGATGCCGACGTTGTTCTGGACGGATGCTATGTTCGTCAACTCGCAAAAGATCATTGACGGCCAGTTCACCGGAGAGCAGGCAGGCAATCTGGCCGCTGAGGTCGCCAAAAAGTGGCGTGATCAAAACCCAGACCTCCTGGAAAAATACACAATCTGGGCGAAAGAGTTGAATCTCTAGTAGGACGGCGGACGTAGCAGACCGTCCCTACAGCGCGTCAGATTGCCTGTAGGGGCACGGCCTGCCGTGTCCGCAACCTGCGAAATTCAACGTGGCCGACTACTTGTTTCATAAGGGGCAGTAATAATTGCTGCCCCTGCATCACTCCGTTTACTTGTTTTCCATAGCATAATAGTAGCATCAACCCAATGACGCAAAAACTAACCGGACGGCGCGCCTATGTTACGGGCGGATCAAGTGGAATCGGTGCAGCAATTGTCGAAATGTTTGCCGCTGAGGGCGCACAGGTTGCGATCGGCGCAGCGCGTCATGCCCTCCAAGCCGAGTCGCTGGTCGCACGAATCACCGCGCAGGGTGGGCGTGCGCTGGTGGTGCAGGCTGATCTGAGCGACGGTGCCGAAACGGATCGCGCGGCTGATGAAGTATTGCAAGGGTTAGGTGGGCTGGATATTTTCGTCCACTGCGCCGGAATCGATGTGACGCAGACCGCGCCTACTCACGAAACGCCTGACTCGACCTGGGATCAGATGCTCGCGATTCACCTGACGGCTGCCTTTCGGCTGTCAAAGCGTCTGCTCCCTGCGCTGTTGAATGGGCAGCGTCCGAGCGTGCTGTTTATCGGCTCAGTAGCTGGTTTGGTAGCCTGGGAGGGTGATGTCGCCTATAATGTCGCTAAAGCAGGGCTGCATCACCTGGCACGCTGCATCGCCGCTGATTATGCGCGGCAAGGGTTGCGAGCGAATGCGCTTGCGCCCGGCGTGATCGATACCCCCCTCACGCGCG
>Ga0209511_1001574_pt1 | contig 19990 bp, 20 predicted proteins | sample SSSSmetaG_FD_184141 | JGI IMG/M metagenome (GOLD analysis project Ga0209511, IMG submission 184141) | Glacier valley bacterial and archeal communities from Borup Fiord, Nunavut, Canada, to study Microbial Dark Matter (Phase II) - ​SSSS... | ecosystem: Environmental > Aquatic > Freshwater > Ice >...
ACAAAGAATAAAGGAGTAAGAATAAAGAGTGTATGTAACTCAACACTCAACATTTATAACTCAGCACTTTTCATTATCCTGTTAATCCTGCCCATCCTTGTTAATTTTTCTTGTCGGGTTAAGAGGGTAGACACAGAGGTCTACCCCTACAAATTTCTTTCCGACCACCGACCCCTGACTACCGACCACCGATTAGGCTGTCGTGACCAGTTCTTCTTCAGCGACTTCCAGCATCTCCAGATATCGCTCGGCATCCAGGGCCGCCCGACAACCACTCCCGGCGGCGGTAATGGCCTGCCGATAGCGGAAGTCATACACATCCCCGGCTACAAACACACCGGGCACATTCGACGAACTTTCGTCATAAATTTTCAAGTAGCCCTGTTCGTTCATCTCCAACGCTCCCTGGAAAATTGAGGTGTTAGGTTGATGCCCGATAGCCACAAACACACCTTCAACCGCTATGTCGCTGATTTCGTCGGTTTTGAGGTTACGCAGCTTCAAGCCCCACACTTTATTTTCGCCCAAAACTTCCTCTACCCCTGTATCAAACAGCACTTCGATTTTAGGGTGTTTGAACACGCGGTCTTGCATAATTTTGCTGGCGCGGAACTTTTCACGGCGGTGGATTAGATTTACTTTGCTGGCGAACTTGGTCAGGAACAAAGCTTCTTCCAACGCGCTATCGCCGCCACCAATTACCGCAATCTCTTTACCCCGGAAGAAAAAGCCATCACAGGTAGCACAGCTAGATACACCCCGACCAACTAACTGTTGTTCGCTCGGTAGGTTCAGCCATTTCGCGCTGGCTCCGGTAGCTACAATTACCGCCTCAGCCTCATAAATATCATTATCTACAAAGACCCGCTGGACTTCGCCAGAGAAATCAACGGCGGTAGCATCCATATCTATAAATTTACTACCAAAACGCTCGGCCTGTTTTCGCATCCCGTCCATCAATTCCGGCCCCTGAATACCTTCTGGAAAGCCGGGGAAATTTTCAATATCACTGGTCAGCATTAATTGACCGCCCGATTGATAACCAGCAATAACCGTAGTATCCAGACTGGCGCGGCTGGTATAAATCGCTGCGGCTAAAGCGGCGGGGCCACTCCCGATAATTACCACCCTTTTATTAGTCATTTTAATAACCTTTCATTTTAGAAGAACTTTATAATATTGCTTTTGATAAATTTTGTATACCTACTAGAAGGTAGAAGCCTTTCAAAAAAATTTAGTTGTTCAGACCATCCAGCAACCGGGCGGCAACTGCTTCAAACTGCACCGCACTACCACAGGAGCGGGCGATTACCCTTGCCCCCTGCACCGCCGCGATTATCAACTGGGCTTCAACTTCAACCGCATCCCGCAACTGGAAAGTTCCAGCCTCTAGCCCTTTTTGAAAATTCTTAAGATGTATCTGGAAAAATAGTAAAAGCCTTTATAGAAAGTCGGCCTTAAAATACCCAGGCATAATAGGTCAGGGGGAACCTCGACGGGATATGTCGCTACATCCGCCACCGAAATAATAATATGAGGCCGCTCAAATCGGGTCTCTAATATGCTTTCTTCGCTGTGTACCTCAAAGTCCAAAACAGAATTCTTTGACAACCACATCATTAAAACTTCTATTTCTAAAGAAGCTGGATTAATGTTTGCAAAAAAGATTTTTGACGCGAAATTACAGGACATCATCCCAACCTATACTTCCCGGCAACCATAACTGCACTTCCGCACTATGTTTTCCTACCCCACGAAAACCAAGCTCCCCTTCAAGTTCGTACTCAACAACAGGATTTTGCGGGGTACTTGCATCCAATAATAATTCTGCTAAGAGTACGCTGGCTTTGTCATTACCAAAACCTATAAGGGTGTCCCGATTCTTCAAATCTTCCTCTTCTGAGTATTTTGGCCCGTCCCAGTTTGCAAGGTAAAAACAGGGAAGCTCATAGGGACTTAATTCCCGATGAATCCAGGGATGACGTGAGGTTTCCATTGGTACATAACCAAAACCAAAAGGTTGACTATAATACCCAGAGATTTCCTCTATTTTGGGATACTCAAATTTAACCACTAAATGTTTTATTTCCGAATCAGGATGTAACAGGTTTAGATGTACTTGCTGAGGTTCAGGATGAAAAAGAACTGACAATATAAGCAAACCTAAATTTTTATAGGTTTCTTTTTGGGCTTGTACACTGATATTATCAACCGGGAAATTAGCTTCAAGTTTATCGGAAAGGCTAATACCATAAAAATGTCTATGTTTCTTTATTACCAATTGGTCTGTTTGTAACTCTGAGTCAGGTACAGGTAGATTTTGCGGAGAAAAAAGAAACCTTTCATTACCAGTAGTAGCGGTTGGTACTTGTTTAGCTAATTCACCAAAAATACTTTTCAAGTCACAGTTCAACCTTATATATCCTCTCTACTGCAAGTCAACAAGTAATTGCCGCTCTACTTCTGCTCGGAGCTTTGGCCCCATACTATCAGAAAAACCTAATTCATTGTTCAGGTTTTGCATAAACTTCCTGTTCTTTAAGATTCAGATATAGCCGAATACCTTCTTTGAATGCGTTTAATCGCCCATTCTGCTGCTGATCTAATCCATGCGGCATACCAGTTTGTACTTGTTTCGTTATCGATCAACTCTTTAAGGTAGGGGATAACACTCATATCACCAACCCCACCTAAAGCCCTTGCTGCCTCAAGTCTTATACTATAATGAATATCTTTCAGAAGTGGAATTAATACCTCTACTGCTCGACTATCGCCAAGAATGCCCAAAGCCTCAACTACATGTTTCTTGGTTAGCCTTGATTTATCGTTCAAATTCTCTAATAAAGGCTCATACGCCCGTTTATCGCCGAGTTTAGCCAGACTTAGGCTTGTAATACCACGTACCGAATAATCCTCGTCTTTTAAAGCAACCAAGTACGCATCGTAGGCACGCGAGTCTTTAAAGTCCCTTAAAGCGTAAATTGCATGCCATCTTACTGAATTATCGAGGTCTTTTGTTGCTTCAATTAACGGTTCAACTGCCCTGGAATCTCCTAATTCCCGCAAACCGTCAGCTGCAAATCGGCGGGTTCGCCAATCAGGATTTTTTAGGGCTTCTAAAAACAAAGGTAGGACTCTTTTACCAAATTGGACTAAAGCGGTTGTAACACACTCCCGCACTGATTTATCATCTAAAGTTGAAGCGTTGTCGGTAGAATCCAGAAAAACTTTCTTCAGTGACTCAATAGCGCGTTCGTCTCGCATATTACCAAGTGCGCCAGCAGCATCTATCCGTAACTTGGCAGAATTCCCTTTATTGATGAGAATTTCGCAAACCTCACCAAGAATCTCTGTATAACCCAAATTACCTAAAACCAGGATAATATCAGGTCGTAGCTGGCTATTTTCTTCCTCTAAAAGTTTTAGCAGAGGCTCAATTGCTCTTTGGTCTTTTAAACGACCAAGACAATTTACAGCAAATAGTTTCGCCTCAATATCTTCACCCTGAAGTAACTCAATTAAGGGCAGAACGGCGGGTTTACCGATTTTAACAAGCTCATGGACAGTCTCCCAACGTTTCTGCCATTTATTTTCACGAGCAGTTGAAATCAGCGTTGTAACATCCGAAGGAACAGAAGAATTATTCATTTTAGAGCGAGGTGGCTAGTCTCGTAACGCCTGAATGGTTTGTTCCCCCTTCCCAAATTTAGGAAGGGGGCGGGGGTCAGGTAAATTATTCTACGCGAACGATAATGAAGTGGAGGGTAGCCCCGGTGGGCGTGCGGAAAGCGACCTTATCGCCGACCTTGTGACCTAGCAAAGCCTGACCGAGTGGGGAGGTCATCGAGAGACGGGCTTTACCGTTGCCACCATTGGGGTTGCTGGACTCGGCTTCGGTCACAATGCCGTATAGCTCCTCATCGTCATAGCCATCTTCACGCACTACCACCGTTGTGCCAAGCCGCACAATACCATCCTTGTTTACACTGGGTTGCACCACTATCACCGACGACAGGATTGACCGCAACTCCTGAATACGCCCACGCTTCATGCCAAGCTCGCGCCGCAACTCGTGGTAGGCAAAGTTCTCGCGCAAGTCCCCCTGCGCAGCCGCATCCCCAACCCGCGCTACCAGGTCAGGCTCTATCACTTCCAATAACTCTTTTAACTCAGCGTCGAGAGACTTTTTGCCCTCCGCCGTCATATGTACAGGTGTGGGCATACTTCTACCCTACCTCCTTACCCCTCTTGAACTATGGCTGGAACTGACCCGCCCGCCGCATATAGCCCAGCATCTTGTAAATCAGCTTGGCACTATAAAAGTCAGCACGTTCCTGACCGGGCCGGGGCATCAATTCCATAATGTCAAACCCTACGATATTAATCTGGTCGCAAACATCCTTGAAGATGCTGAAAAACTCGCGCCAGTGCAACCCACCCGGCTCCGGCGTACCCACCGAAGGCATCTCCGCCGGGTCAAAAGCATCCAGGTCAACCGTCACATACACATGCTTGCCCCACTTGAGCAGTTCCGCCGCGTCAAACTTGCGCTCGGCCCGCTCATAGTCGAACAACACTTCCACTTTGGGGTTACTGGCTACAAATTCGGCTTCTTCCCGACTCATACTCCGCACCCCGATAACGTAGACTGGCACGCCCATATCGGCAATCCGGCGCATCACACAGGCATGGCTCAACTCGCCGTGATAGGTAATCCGCAAGTCGCCATGCGCGTCAAAACTCAACACTACCAGATCGGGGTAGCGTTCCTTCAGGTCGGCGATAATCGGAATAGTCACCGAATGTTCTCCGCCCAGTGTCACAGTAAATTTACCCGCGTCCATACAGGTTTTGAAGGCGGACTCGATTAAACCCAGCGACTCTTCCTGACTCCTGCCGCTAAAATCCAGCCCCTCCAGGGTATAAATCCCTAATTCGACTGGCTCGTCCCTAAGTTCTTCATCGTAAAGTTCAACCTGGGTGCTGGCCTCCAGAATTGCCGAAGGGCCATTAGCAGTGCCCTGCATATAACTGGTGGTCTGCTCCAACCCTGCCGGAATGATCACCACCCGGCTCTCCTCAAAAGATTTCAGGTATTCCTCACCCGGCTCTAAAAATTGGGTAGTATTAGGCTTAACCTCAAATTTTTCAAGTTGTAAATTTGCAAAAGACATTCAAACAAACTCCAAATTCGACCTGACTGGTTCCAGTATTAGCTGGGAAACGGTGGTCGAGACCGTCGCTGTTACAAAAATCATCATAGATAGTCAAATAAAGCCGCTTGCCTTGATAAAAGCGAGCGGCCTCTAAATTGCCAGAGCCAATTATACCACTGTCTGGTTTCTTGTAAAGTTGGTTCGGCAGGTTAAAGGTTATCAACCGTCAGTTGTCGGTTGTCGGTAGAAAAAGGGGAATTGTAACCCTACCACAATATATGGTATAGAAATATGGATTTATCCCCACAATTCCACAAAATGTTGATAACGGGGTGGCTATTATACTTGTAGGAGGACGCGCTGCCGTCCGACTGTTATCGCAGGACAGAGCCTGCTCCTACGGTTTCACCAATTTTGATTTTAGATTGTTATATTACCGCCATTTGGCCTATTGACGCGACAGGGTAGAAAAGGGCAAACTAGGGCGTTATTGCTGAGTTTATTTTGAAAAGGGGCACACCAAAAGTTATGACACAGGCCGAGCTAGATTACCCTGAAACCGTTACAACCGAAAAACTAACCAAAAAACCCGTTAACCCCTGGCTTGGTATAGGTGTAGTTGCCGTTGCTGGAGTGGGTTACGGGGTGCAGGGCATTTTGGGTAAGTATGCTTACGCCGGAAACGCCAACGTTGAAACCCTGCTGACTATTCGTTTTATAGTAGCCTTTATTGCCGTTTGGGGCTATATCTTGGTAATAATACGGAGTGGTCGCCAGATTTCGCTGAAACAAAGTCGGGCCAAAACTATCGGCTTCGGGTTTCTGGGTTTACTCTGGATTAGCAACTCGCTTTTCTACTTCAAAGGGCTGGAATTGCTTCCCGCCAGCACCGCCGCCCTGCTAGTCTATGTTTATCCGGCTTTGGTGGTTTTGTGGTCGGTGTTGTTTTTCAAGGAAAAGATGTCCTGGCTCAGGGGTGGGGCGTTGGTACTGGCTCTCTTTGGTTGCTTCCTGACGGTAGACCCGGCAGTAGCCTTCACCGCCGGAGCTACCTTTAGTTTTATAGGGGCTCTGTGGGTACTGGGTTCGGCTCTGAGCAACTCCTGGTACGCCGTGTTAGCCGGAGTTATCGGCAAAGGTACTTCGGGGCTAATTGTCGCCGCCTATGGTTTGCCTGTTACCGCCGTTTCATTTATTCTCTATACCGCCGTAACTGGCAGTTTTAATTTTAATATGACCACCGCCGCCTGGATCGCCTGTCTCAGCATTGGGGCACTCACGGCCCTTTCGATGATACTCTATCTGATGGGTATCGCCATCATTGGGGCCAGTCGCGCTTCTATTATAGCCACCAGCGAACCTGCTGCGTCGGTTTTGTTTGGGGCGTTGTTGTTAAGTGAACCTGTCACCGCCGCCAAACTATCGGGCGGCCTCTGCATTATCTTCGCCATCCTCTTGCTAAGTCGTAAAAAATCTAAAATCTGAATGGTTGTCAGTCGTCAGTTGTCGGTAGAATTTAAACCAGTAGGCTCGACAATAAACCAATAGACTCCAAGAATTTAAAGTACAAGCTCTTTTAGCCCGGTGATTTATTACTGGGCAGCTTGCATCTACCAACGGATTTCCCCTTTGACTTTAGACCTTCGACCTTTAACTTTAGGCCACCCCCAACCCTCAGTTAGTGTATAATGCCTCCTTAGTACGGACTATTAATTTTTTTTAAGTTGAAAGTCGTTAGAATTTAGATATTTCCTGACAACCGACGACCGACAACCGTTCAGGAGGCTTCTTTGATGTATGCAATTGTGTTGGCTGGCGGGGTAGGTTCGCGTTTATGGCCTCGAAGCCGAGTGGCTACTCCCAAACAGCTTCTTGACCTTGTTTCTGACCACTCAATGTTGCAAGAAACCATCTACCGACTAACCGGGCTGATGCCAATAGACAATATTGTGATAGTCACAGGCGATACCCACGCCACGCTTATATATGAACAACTCCCCGAACTCAGCCCTGAAAATGTTATTATCGAACCAAGTGGGCGCGGGACTGCCCCCGCTATCGGGCTGGGCTTGCAACGAATTGCCCGTTTAGCCAAAGCCGCCGGGGATAGCGACCCGATTATCGGCTCCTTTCATGCTGACCACGTTATTACCAAAGTTGAAGAATTCCAGGAAGTAGTAAAAGCCGCCGCTAAAATCGCCGAGGAAGGCTATATCGTAACGCTGGGTATCAAGCCTGACCAGCCCCATATTGGTTATGGCTACATTCAGCGCGGCGAGTTGCTGGAAAAAACCGTAGGGTATGAAGCCTACAAAGTAGTACGTTTTGTGGAAAAACCCCCTTTAGCGGTAGCCGAAGAATATTTGGCAACGGGCCTTTATAGCTGGAATAGCGGCATGTTCATCTGGAAACTCTCCACTATCCAGGCCGAATATCGCCAACACCAACCCAAACTCAGCCAACAACTGGATACGATTGAGGCGGCTTTTGGTGGGGATGCTTATTCCAAAATACTAGATAGTACCTGGGCCGAGATGAAATCTGAAACTATTGATGTGGGCATTGCCGAAAAGTCCCAACAAATGGCGGTTTTGCCAGCAGAAATCGGCTGGAGCGACGTGGGCGACTGGTCGGTTGTGGCCGAACTGATTGCCGCTCAAAACGGCAACGAACAGGGTAATGCCATTATCGGTCAGCATCTTGGCATCGAAACCACCAACTCCCTGATTTATACCGCTAACCAACAAAAGCTAATAGCTACAATTGGCCTGGACGATATTATTATAGTAGATACGCCCGATGTACTACTGGTTTGCCACCGCCAACACAATCAGGATGTCCGAAAAATAGTCGAGAAACTCAAAACTTTAGGATTGGACAAATATCTATAAACAGGTATAATGAATCTAGAAACAGTAACCCTATTGCTGATAGCTCACAACTAAAATCAATTTAATTTCAGGTAATTTATGCGACTACGAGGGCCTTCTTTACGTTTAACGGCAATGCTCGCCGGATTAGGTATTAGCCTTGTTGTACTTGGAATTTCGGTGACGGTTGGTAATAATATCGGGCAGCAAACCGCCAAAGCCAGTGCCTCCTACCAGACTATTTTCTCCCGGCGTGGCGCACTGGAAGCGACTGTTACCGCCCCCGGTGTAGTCACTGCCAACAAGGATGTTAACCTGACCTTTCAGGTTAACGGCGTGGTTAACAAAGTCAGTGTGAATGTTGGTCAAATCGTCAAAAAGGACGATCCCCTAGCCCAACTTGATACCCGCGAGTTAGAACTAAACGTAAGTTTAAATCAAGCCCACCTGAAAGAAGCCCAATCTCGCCTGGAAGTGGTCAAAACCACCAGTGCCAAAGATTTGATTACCGCCGAGGCTAACCTCCGACAAGCCAAAGCCCGCCTTGAGCAGGTACGTAACGGCAACTCCACCAACCCCCAGATAAATATTGCCAAAGCTGAACTAGACCGGGCGCAAGCTGACTATGACAAACTGGTTGGCGTGCCGAATGCCAATGATATTGCCGCCGCCGATGCTACCCTGAAACAAGCCAAAGCCAATCTCGAAATCCTCAAAGCAGGCCCGGATGGTCAGGCTTTGAAAAAGGCCAACGCCGTGCTGGATGCGGCTACCCAGAATTTTGGGCGGGTAAAAAGCGACAAAGCTAATGCTAAAGAACAGGCCCGTATTAACCGCGACCTTACTCAGAAAACTTTCGAGGCCGCCGATGTGGCCTACAAGAAAATCGTTGACCAGAACCATAACCCCGTCGGTACTTTCAAGGCTAACCTGACTCAGGCCGCCCAGGATGCCGAAACCAAAGCCAAAGCTGACCTGGATAAAGCCAAAGCCGATTACGACAAGGCCAAAGCCGATTATGATAATGCCTCAAATCAAGAGACGCTGGCGGTAAATGAGGCTCAGGCTTTGATTGACCAGTCTCAAGCCGACCTGGATAAACTCAAGGCCGGGGTGGGGGTGCAGGCTATTATCATAGGCGAGGCTGAGGTAGACAAGGCTCAGGCGTTTTTGAACAAGGCTAAACAGGGGCCCACCAGAGACCAGATTGCCGCCGCTCAGGCCGACCTTAACAAAGCCAAAGCTAATTTAGATAAACTAAACGGGGGCGGCACTGACAAAGATTTAACAATTGCTCAAGCTGATGTGGATAAAGCGCAAGCCGTGCTGGACGACCTGAACAAAGGGCCAAAAGCGGCGGAACTCTCCCAGGCACAAGCCGGGGTAGATGCGGCGGATAGCAGTCTGAAACAGGCCCAACTCAAGCTCGACCAGGGCACGCTAAAGGCTCCCTTTGATGGAGTCATTAGCAGCGTGAATGTGATGCCGGGGCAGAGTGTCGGCTTTGTGGCGGCGGGGGCGGCGACCTCAGTGGCGGGGACAGTCGGGATGGTGGATATGTCCAACCTCTCGCTAAACCTGACCGTCAACGAAAGCGATATTACCCGCTTGAAACTTGACCAGGATGCCCGGATAAATCTGGATGCGGTAGGCAAAGACCAACTATTTTTGGGCAAGGTCAGCTTTATTTCCCCCAAGCCCAGCCCCCTGACTTCTAATACTAATGGCTATCAGGTTACGGTAAAGCTGGATTATACCCCTGGTTCTTCCAGTCCTGTGCCTACTAAAGTAGGCGTTAAACCGGGGATGAGTGGTAGCGTCAAGCTGATTGTAGACCGCCGCAACGATATTTTGCTGGTAGATAACAAAGCCTTGAAGAAACTTGGTACTGATACGATTGTCGAAGTGCTGGACAAAAACGGTCAGCTTTTTGTGGTGCCGGTGGCTACTGGCGTAACCGGGGAAAAGGAGACCGAAATTTTAGAACCTAGTCTGCTCCGCCCCAATGACCAGTTAGTGTTAGGTATCGCGCTGGACTCCTCCAGGGGGATTAAGGAAGCTCTGCAACTCCACCCCACCCTTACGCCGGAGGCCAGCCCTGCCCCTAAAAACTGACGGCAGAAGGATATACTAAAGGATAAGCTGGATGAAAACTTTGCCCGGTGGTGCGCCGCTGCAAAACAGATTTCGACCCTATTTATTACCCGTTGTCATCGGTTTGATTATTCTGGTAGCTTTGCTCTATCTTTTCTACAATATGGGCGTGGATAAGGGCCGCAAAGAAGCCAACGACGAGCGCGACTCGTTCTATCAGGCCCGTATCGCCCAATTAGTGGCCTCACCTTCCCCCGGCACTACCGTTACACCCGCCGTTTCCTCCACCACCCGCCCCAATTCCACTACTACCACCAGCATAGCGCGGGTGGATAAGGTCGAGGGCACTAAACTAACCTTGCAACTGGTCAGCCCTAGTGGTGTGCCAACCGGGAGTACCCTGATTTTAACCCTGGGAGCTAATTCGCTAATCTGGAAAAGTGTTAATAGTCTTCCCGGTGAGCTAAAAGTCGGCGATAGTGTTGTGTTTGTGGCGGATAGGGATAATGCCGACGGCTCGCTTGATACCCGCAGCGTAATAATTTTGCCGCCTAATAGATAAGCTGGAGTATTAATTTCACCAAAGCCAACCTTGTCACCCTGAGCTTGCGAAGGGTCTTGCTCGTAACATTGAGATTCTTCGCGTTCGCTCAGAATGACAAGGCTGGGTAGGTAACGGTGAACGATAATGAAGGCTTTGCTATAACCAGATTCTTCACTTCGCTCAAAATGACACATTCGGAATATAGTTACAGTAGGATAGACTAAAGATGAGCATTACCCCCGATACTTCGGTAAAAATAGAACAAAACCCCACCAGTAGCGGGCGGGGCTACGAAACCTGGTATGACCGCCTGGGCGAAGCCTGGATTACCGCCGCACCCCAGGCCATTCTCGAAGATACCCCTATGCGCTTGCAGTTTATCGAGCAAAAGTTGAAGGGCAAAATAGACGGGTTGAAAGTGCTGGATTTAGGGATTGGTGGGGTCGGGATGGTCGCTGAGGCACTGGCAGTGAAAGGGGCGCAAGTTACGGTGGTTGACCGCCATCTCCGCAGCCTGGAATTAGCCGAGAACCATGCCAAACAGGCCGGGTTAGCCCAAAATTTTCAGTTTCAACAGGCCGATTTTAGCCAACTACCCTTTCCGGCGGGTTCTTTCGATTTAGTTTATGCCGGGGGCGTTTTGGAACATACCGGGCCAAATCTGGAAAAGTGGCTGGCTGAGGTCAAGCGGGTAGTCAAGTCGGGCGGAACTTTTATCTATAGCCTGATTAACCGGAGTGGGGCCGCCAAGCTGTTATTTCTTCAGATAAACGTCAAAATCCTGAAGGTAGACCCCCCCGGTCATCATAACTTTGAATGGTTTTTACCGCCGGAAGAAATTCAGGCCGCGTTGGGTCGGGCAGGTCTAACCCATCGCCAGTTTATGGGTCTGATGCCCATCAAGGCCAAACCCCTGGCTATTTTGAATATTTTAACTCACAAAGGTTCGCCCGGTGGGTTCAAATTAGGGCCGGATTTATCAGTAAATTATCTTGGGTACGCCACAAAAGCCTGATGCAGTTTAAACCTCGTCGCCACTCTAAATTTCTCATGGTGCTACTGTCTTTATTTTTGTTACTGGCGGTGGCGGCGGCCTGTGATGATGAGGGTCGCCCAACTCGCGTGCCCCAGCTTTCGATGGTGGCCCCCACCTTTGCCCCCCTGATAGAAACCTTGCCCCCGCCCGTTACCACTAATAATCCGGCGGGTGGGCCACCCCCGACCCCTGCCGACCCGGTAGGCGGGAATACCCTGCCAAAATTTAATATTTTTATTACCCCACCGCCCCTGGCAACTTTTGAGGCCGCCCGTAATTATGGCGAACGGGGGCGAATTTCGGTTTCAGACCTCAAACCTGAAAATCTAGCGCAACTTAACGGTGTGCCAATTATCCCTTATTTATCCCCGCCCCAGCAAAAACAGCCTGTTATTACCCAACGACGGGCGAATTATGGCGATAGTGGCAGACCGAGAGTGGGTTTACAGGTGGGCCACCTTGAGATTAATAAACTACCAGAGGAGTGGGCTGCGCTGCGGGGTCAGACGGGGGGTAGCGGCGGTGGTTACACTGAGGTTCAGATAAATTATGATATTGCGCGGCGGGTGGCGGCCTTGTTAATCTCGCGGGGAGTGACGGTGGATTTAATTCCGGCCACTGTACCGCCCAGTTATACCGCCGATGTATTTGTAGCGATTCACTGTGATGCCGTAAGCGGGGGTGGGCCAAGTGGGTTTAAGTTAGCCCGCAGTGAGGAAACCGCCCTGCCGCGCACTGATGATAGTCTGGTTGCGACTCTCTACAGCCAATACGAACAGGCGACGGGCCTCCCCCGTGACGGCAATATTACCTCGAATATGACGGGTTATTACTCGTTTAACGGGCCTTACCGCAACTACGCTATTAGCAAAATCACCCCCGGCGCGATTATCGAGCTGGGCTATCTGACCAACGCCACTGACCGTAATTTTCTGGTCAATCGCCCGGATGATTCAGCGCGGGGGGTAGCTAATGGTATTATTATTTTCCTGAACCAACGTCCGGCCCTGGAACAGCGCGAGTTACCGATTTCGCTTTCGCAAGCAATAGAGGCCCGCCTTGACCGCACCCCCGTTTATGACTCACCCGATGGCTCAAACATCGTGGCCTACGTCAGCCGCCAACAGGTCTTTACCGATTTTGCCAACAATCCTACCGCCTACGGGGTATTGTTACCCGTCCTTGACCGACCCGGCTTTATCCGCAAAACCGATGCCGCCCTAATTAGCGTCCCCCGCTAGGATTAATCCATATCCAGGGGTGGGTAATAATTTTCGGCCCCAATTTTTCGGGTATCCTTTAACCAATCGCCTTCATACAAATCGGTTGGGCCTTGCAGCGGGTTCGCCATACTCCAGGCTTGGCGGCGATAAGTCCAGTTGTCGGGCTGCAAGCGATGGGCTTCCCTGAAATGGGGTATCGCTAGTTCAGTTTTGCCCTGTCGGTATAAATGTTGGCCTAACTCAAAATGGGCGGCTCCCAGGGCTTCCTCGGCTGGACGAGGGCGGCTACGGCGTAGCACTTCCTCTGGCGATAAGGCGTAGCGGCTGTCCGCACCTTTTGTCACCCAATCGTGCAAAGCCGGAACATATTTGTCATAATCTTTGCGGATATTGCTAACCTCAGTCATTTTCTTCACTTCGGCCCGCATTTCGTCAACATAAGCACGGGTTTCTTCGGCTACTGCGCCCGACTTGTCAGGTCTGGAGGATTTTGCACCTAAAGGTAAGGGGGCGGGTTCAACAGGGCGTACAATTACCCCTTGCTCGTCAATCCAAATCCCACTCGGCACATTAGTAATGCCAAAAAGTTCGTCCAAAAGATGAGCCTCATCAATCAGGGAGGGATGGGTAGGGTTAGCGGCTTCAATAAAGGGAAGGGCGACTTTCAGACCCAAAGTATCCAGAGCCACCGTTACAATTTCCAGCCCTTGCGGGTAAAGTTCCTCACGCAATTCCTGCCACCCGGGCAGGCTAAAGCGGCAGCCTCACCAGGAAGCCCAGGCCACCAACAAGACCTTTTTCCCACGTAAGGAGCTAAGTTGAAACATCTGGCCTTTCCAGTCTGGTAGGGTAAAATCGGGAGCCATAGCGGTAGTTAGGGCTTTGCCGCCACTTTCGGGGCCGAGAGCCCACAACCCTGCCGCTTCATCCTGAATAAGGGGCATATTGAGCTTTTCCGCCAACTTCGGTAGGTTAATTAAACCTTCAGCAGTTGTAACTGAGGAGGGGAGCGGAATACAAACCTCGCCTTTACAAGCCCCTTGTGGTTTAATATCCCAACCTGTGCGGTTTTTTAGCTCATCAGGCGTAATCTCTAAAGTTTCAAGTATCATTTTTACCTCATTTGTTTAACCCAATTAAGGGTAAATTGATTTTTAACTGAGTTGATTCTATTACATCAGGTACACTGTAGAACCAGCCATACTTTGCTAAAATCTAATTCTAACAGGTCTTGCTTGCGAACAAAAAAGTAAATACGTCCTACATCTCCCCACATTGTGTTAGAAGCGTTGTCTGAATCAACCTGTAACAATAATTTCCAATCAGTTATGTTCGATTTTAAAGTTTCACCTCTAGAACCATTAGAGTTATAAACCCTATTGGCTTCATCGTAACAATCTCTTTGTACATCCCATTGCACGGGGTCGGGATGGCCTAGAAAACGATGAATTGGAATTTGAAATTTTGCGTCTAGCATTCCAGCCAGATAACTTTGTAAGTTTTCGTAAGCCAGTCCTTCTGCGTTCGTAAATGGGCTGGACAAGCCAAGTCTTTCTAAAAAGTCATTATCATCGCTGCTATAAGCTGGCAGGGTTATCTCGGTAGATAATATTAGGGAGCAAGGGTTATATTTATTATCGAGTGGAATTTCGGCGGGTACTGGTACACGTTGTAAGGTATAAACATCCTGATTGAAAAACCAGATTTTCCAATAGACTCGAAAAGAAGGGGATGGTTCATAATATTGGTCAATATCAAAGAAAAAATAGAGCATGCCACTTGTAGGCATTAGAGGGTCAGAGTGATAGGGTGTTATTTCAGCCAGATTAATTTGGGCGATGAAAGGTAGGAATCTTCCATTTTGCTCAGGCCAATCAATTCCTATAGGTAAATCGGGATTACCGCCCAGCCTAGATACACCTAAAGCCAATTGAGATTCTGCTTTATCTGCAACAAGCCGAATAGATGGTTGGGCTACCCTTTCGATTTCGGTAGCTACCCGCAAAAGCCCAAAATTATTTAGTAATTCTCTAAAGTCGTCCGTCATTGAGGCCTTTTGAAGAATGTCTAATTGTAGGGGTGGGTCTGTGACCACCCGGGCGGGTTTGAAACCCGCCCCTACATTTATTGGATGAATTTAACCGTATTTGATATTACACTAGACTAATCCCACGCCGCGCCTAGCCGAGTCAAGCGGTCTTTGTACTCAATCTGTTCTAGCCAGGATTCGGGCCAGACTGACAGGCCGTGATAGGCTCCACCAAAAGCCCCGGCGAGACAGGCAATCGAGTCAGAGTCCCCTTTGGTAACAGCCGCCCGCCGAATAGCCGCTACCGGGTCGTTGGGGAATAGTAAAAAGCACAATAGCCCGGTGGCAAAGGCTTCCTCCGCCACCCAGCCATCGCCCGTCGCGAGGCAGGGGTCGGAAGTGCGGTCTGGGTTTAATAAGGCTGCATCCAGACGGTCAAGCACCGCCAGACAGTCATCCCAACCCCGCGCAATAAAATCCTCCGGGGTGGTTGCGCCCGGACGTTCCCATAATGGCCCAAGCCAGTCGGCGTGATAGACCGTCCGTTGGCTGTGGGCATAGGCGCGCAACAAAGTGGGAAGCTCGGCGGGGTTTGTGCCTGAAAGTAACAGGCGAATAGTTTTAGCGGTTATGTCCGAGGCTGCCAGGGCGGTAGGATGCCCATGCGTCAGAGCCGCCTGAAACTGAGCAATTGCCGCCATCGTGCTTTCATCAACATCTTTCAAAAGGGCGACGGGAGCCACCCGCATATTCGCCCCACAACCTTTAGAACCCGCCACCGTCGCTTTATACCACTTCTCACCTTTCTCCAGATTAGCACAGGCTGCCATACAGGTATTACCGGGCGCGCGGGTATTGTCGGGGCTACGCATCCATTCCACAAAGGCTTGACGTAGTGGCCCTTCCACAGTAGCGGCGGTCAGGGGTTTTTCGGCTTCCAGCAAGGCTTCGCCCACCGCCAGCGTCATTTGGGTATCGTCCGTTACCAGGGCAGGTGAGCCTTTCAGCTCTTGCGGGCCGTTGGGTGGGTAACGCTTCAGGATTTCCGCTACGTTCATAAACTCGGTATCAGCCCCCAGCGCGTCGCCAAAAGCCAGTCCAAACAAACAACCCGAAGCCCGATTTGAAATATTCATTTCACAACTACTCCTTACCCATATTCTACAACAATAATCTTACCAGCCATATTCGCCATCCGATGTTATATAGCCATTTATCATTCTGAGATGTTTCTAAGGCTTACTGACCACCTTCCCGCCGATAATCGTAGCCACCACCGGGGTAATCGGAATTTCGTCCTCCGGTGCGGTGAAAATATCCTGAGCCAGAGCGGTAAAGTCAGCCAGCATACCAGGGGCCAGTCGCCCCCGCCGAAGTTCATCCCCCGCCGCGTAGGCCGCCCCTAGACTAAAACCCGCCACCGCCTCGCCTACTGTCAGCCGCTCGTTAGGAAACCAGGCTGGACGACCCTCACCCTCGCGCTTGCGGGCAACGGCAGCATAAATCCCCTTGCGCGGGTCAATAGACTCAATCGGCACATCCGAGCCCAGTGCCAGAGGCGCACCGCCATGCAACAGGCTGCGATATTGATAACTATGGCTGGCGCGTTCGTAGCCCCAATAACGCTCCGCCGCATCCCGGTCAGTGGTGGCGTGGGTGGGCTGCACCGAAGCGATAATCCCGCTACGGGCAAAACGCGGCAAATCCTCCGGGGCGACAATTTGCACATGCTCCAGACGGTGGCGCAGATTGCTATCGGGGAACTCGGCTTGTAGCTTTTCAATCACATCCAGCCCGAGCCGCGCCGCCCGGTCGCCAATCACATGCACCGCAATCCCAAACCCCCCCGCAATCGCCTGTCGAGCCTGTTTCTCGAAATCTTCGGGGTTCATCCGCAACATCCCACAGTTATCATGCTGGTGGTCGGGACTATGGTGGAAGGGCTCTAACATCGCCGCCGTCTGCGAACCAAGCGTGCCATCCAGGAAAAACTTTATCTGCCCAAGCCGCAACATCTCATCGCCAAAACCCTGCCGCAGACCCAGCGCGGTCAGGTGGGGTATGGCCCAATTGCCTAGCAGCACTGTCGTCCTCAAATCCAGCAAATTACGCCTGTGCAAGCTCTGTAACGCCGCAAAACCCACCTCATCCTCTATCGAATGTACCCCCGTAATCCCCACCTGATGGGCGAGGGGCAGGGCCGCCATAATCGCCGACTCTACCTCCGCCAAGCTGGGGGTCGCCAGAATTGAGTTAACCAGCACCATCGCGTTTTCCTTCAGCACCCCGGTTGGCTCGCCCTGCTCGTCGCGGGTGATTTCGCCGCCGGGAACTTCGGGAGTATCGTGCCGAATACCCGCTAACTCCAACGCCTGACTATTCACCCACAACAAATGACCGTCCTTGCTGTTGAGAGCCACCGGGTGTTGGGGCGAAACCCGGTCTAGCAACTGACGGGTGGGAAAAGCATCACCCCACAGATTTTTATCCCAGCCCTGCCCCCGCACCCAGACCCCCGCCGGAGTGCTTTTAGTGCGTTCCTCCACCATCCCCAAAACTTTATCCAGGCTATCCACCCCCGCCAGTTTTAATTCCTGCATGGTGATAGCCCACCAGGCAAAGTGGGTATGGGAATCGTTCAGGCCGGGTAGTACCGTCGCGCCCTTCAGATCAAGGGTTTCGGGGGCATTTTTTGCGCCATCCAGAGCCCGAATCTCGCTGAGCGTGCCCGTCGCGATAATTTTGCCATCGCCAATCGCCACCGCTTCGGCCTGGGGTTGGGCGGGGTCGAAGGTGTAAAGGTTGGCATTGTAGATAATCAGGTCAATTTTATGGGACATGGGGGTTATAACTCTTTCTCTAATATTGCGATGAATACCTGTGGGACGATTTCCTTTTCTCCGCCGATTATAAAGCCATTGTGTTAGTAAAGGGAAATAGCCGGAGAATTAAGGCGACCCATCGAAACTGTTATTTTTTTAATGTCAGAATTATGCTTTTCCACAAAATGTAATACTGCCCCGGCAATTCCTTTTTATATTATACAAAAAGAGGACACACGACGCTGTGTGCCCTCTCAATAAAAACAAAGAAATGTTAAAAATTTAAAGTTGTGCTATGACGCTAATTCCATTTGAACTGCGGTGCCAAGTTTTCTAGTTGTTTCGGCTAGAGTGCCATTGCGACGCAAAACTCCCCTCACCAACGAGGCTAGATTTTTAAGGCTGCTATCACCTTTGGGGATATAATAATCCGCTCCGGCCTCAAAAGCAGCATTAAAAACTGTCAGGCGGCTTTCTACACTGTGGACAATCACTGTAATATGGCGAGTAGCCAGACTACTTTTCAGTTTACGACTAATTTCAAGTCCATTCATATCAGGGAGGTTTAGGTCAAGCACCACAATGTCAGGCTGAACCTCATGAAGGGCCTTTATAGCCGCCGACCCGTTGCTAACTACCGTAGTTTCAACGCCAACCACTAATTCCGCCAACGTTTTACGAATCGCGATGGCTTGTGTGAGGCTATCCTCGATTACAAGCACTTTAGACATTTACCATCTCCATGACTCTTTTAGCTTGCGAGTTAAAAATATTTTAACGCATAAGCCATTATATTCGCCAAACATTACGGCAAACATTACGAATTTTTCGTTTATTAAGATTTCTTCACCCAATTTTTGCTGTGCTTTAAGGAATTGTTACTAATCTAACATGATAAACGGCCTTTGTCAGTGATTTAGCTCTCAGTTCCCTATAGGTTTTTCATTTTGGAAATTCTTTCTGGATATCTAAGGCGATAGCAAGACCTGTGCCACCAGAAAATCTCAGGGTAATACCTAGCTTTATTAACCTTGTGTTACTTTACTTTAACCGAAATTTCTCCTTTACTAAATTTCCTTTCTTTGGGAATAAAAAATGCTTTGGCATATAATAGAAGATCTATGGCACCCCAGACAGAAAGAAGATTGAACCGCCAAGTTCGCCAAGAAATTGCTGTTAGGTATCAGGCTTTAGGTTTTTAATTTCCTAGCACCTACTACCTAACAGTTAACACCCTATTGGTGGTTTGTTCCCCTATTTTTAGAGGAGGTAAGAAAAGAATGACCGAGTTACCAACAAATGACCCGCGCGTGGCCCACGACCCAAATCTATACAGCACCTTTGGTAGCATGAAGCTGCTGCGCGAGGTAGCCGACCACTGTACCCGTTGCGATTTGCACCAGACTCGTACTCAGGTGGTGTTTGGGGTAGGGCCGGAGGAAATTAACATAGTAGTGGTAGGCGAAGGGCCGGGCGAGGAAGATGATGCGCAAGGCAAACCTTTTGTTGGTAGAAGCGGGCGGTTGCTGGATAGTCTGTTGCGCGAGGGCGGTTTGTCGCGTGAAAGTGTCTGGGTGACCAATGTGGTGAAAAGTCGCCCCTCTACCCTGGAGAACGGTTATATCAAAAACCGTAGCCCAAACGCTCTGGAAATAAAAGCCTGTGAAATCTGGTGGCAAAACGAATTGAAACTATTAAAACCTAAAATCGTTGTATGTCTGGGGGCAACTGCTGCCAAAACTCTTACTGGCAATAAAACTTTCCAGATTACCAAAGATCGGGGAGTATGGTTAGCTGGCCCAGAGGATAGCGAACTGTTTGTGACTTTCCATCCAGCCTATATCCTGCGCTTGCGTGAACCCCAACTCAGCGAGGTTAAACAAATCGTCGTTGAGGATTTAGTGAAGGTCACACAACGTTGCGAGGCTCTGAAAAACGGCACGGCAGAGCCCCACTCTTGGCAACGCCCGCCCGAAGGCCAGCAACTAAGCTTATTTTAGTAACAAGGCAGGGAAAATGCGTTTGGACAAAAGGGGCTCAACTTTGGTAAGATTTAAGCTCTCAGGCCAAAATCAAACCCAAGGAGAGCCAAATGAACTATACCGCTTTGCCGCCAAATGTGGTAAATTCAACCGCCAGCTTAAAAATATCCTACCAGGATTTGAGAAGGGCCTTTGCCAGACTGCACGACCCTAGAGGTGGCCTCAGACCTAACA
>Ga0209511_1001575_pt1 | contig 19983 bp, 15 predicted proteins | sample SSSSmetaG_FD_184141 | JGI IMG/M metagenome (GOLD analysis project Ga0209511, IMG submission 184141) | Glacier valley bacterial and archeal communities from Borup Fiord, Nunavut, Canada, to study Microbial Dark Matter (Phase II) - ​SSSS... | ecosystem: Environmental > Aquatic > Freshwater > Ice >...
GTGGCGTTAGCAAGCATCGCGATCGACCTCATCAACGCCTATATCGACCCCCGCATTCGCTACTAAAAGATAAGTTGGCGTTGCTAGATTGAGCTATCAAAAGCACAGATTTTGCTCTCACCCTAGCCCTCTCCCGAAGGAGAGGGAACAAGATTTCTGGCTCCCCTCTCCTTCGGGAGAAGGGTTGGCGAGGGCTTGCCCCACTTCGTGAGGAGGGCAATTCATACCCGCATTCGCTGCTAAAGATAAGTTGAACATTTCGCACACAAAGCTTGTGCTAAACAAGGCGCTTTAAGCCCCTTGCCTGTCCAGAGTTCAGTTCTATCGGTTGTTAGCGCCACCTGGCAAGCACTCGACTGGAACCAGAGTCGCACTCTGATTGGAATAACTTGCCTGGGTAGGAGCAGAGTAAGCACTGCTAGTCAGATTGTCTGAAAGCATTGCACTCTGCATAAATGACCCGTTATTCGCGCGATACGCCCGCAAGTTTAGGTTCGATTCTCCACCAGAGGTGCCCGCCGGACCGTTGGTGCGAAACGGAATTGCGGCGTTGGGGTTCATAGCCGAAAACTGACCATCAACGCGCATTCCGTTTGAGTTGCGCGATCGATTCATTGAATAGGAAGAACGATTTTGAGGAATCGTTGCCGTGTCATAGCTTGACTGGCTTGACCGCCCCGTCATCGAGGAGTTGTTAGCGCTAGACCCATTGTCGATCGGTCCCCCAATTCCTCCATTCACATAAGCTGAACAATTCACCGATCGCTGACTTTGCTCAGAAGAATTTGTCTGAGCTAAGACAGGTAAGCCAGAGAAGGCAGCTAGCCCGGCTGCGCCTAAAAGGGCAAACATCTGTTTGATTAAACGATCGTGGTTGAGTGATGTCATGAAAAACGCTCCAACAAACTAAGAATGTAGTCTTCTATACTTTCTAAGCTTAAGGAAGGAGATGAGGAGCGTTCTCTACCATTAGGAACTGATGCGAGTCTTTCTCAAGTGAGATCTCAACCCAGTCTTAAAAAAGCGCATAGATTCTAAAAATTCGCTCTCTAGCCGGAGGCAGAATAAACACTTTAGCGCTAAGGTATACTCCCTAATGAGATACTGGTGGCGATTCCAAAGCGCTTATCTGTAATGAATTAGCACTACTTTCTCGATCGTGAACTTGGAGGCTGACTATGCTGGAGCTATATCAATTTGAGATGTCTCACTATGCCGAGAAGATTCGGCTAATTTTAGACTACAAAGGCTTGGACTATCGTAAGGTCGAAGTGACTCCGGGTGTGGGTCAAATCGAGCTTTATCAACTGTCAGGTCAGCGTCAGGTGCCCGTTCTCAAAGACGGCAGTGAGGTCATCGCAGACTCGACCGCGATCGCGGACTATTTAGACAAAAGATATCCCGACAAGCCGATCATTCCATCTGACCCCAAGCAAAAAGGGTTGTGTTTATTGATGGAGCAATGGGCAGATGAATCGATCGGACTCAATGCGCGCAAAGGGTTGATTGGCTCGATCGGCAGCAATCAAGCCTTTAGAACAGCGTTACTTCCCAACTCTGTTCCCGATGTTTTCAAGAATCTAGTGGGCGCAATTCCTCATGAGCTATTTGGCTTTCTAGGAATGGGAATCGGAATGGGACCCGAAGCTGTTAAAGATGCCCAAGCCGCCCTCAAGCGTGATTTAACCGCCCTTTGCTTTATTCTGAGAGAGCAGCCTTATCTCATCGGAGACACCCCCACACTGGCAGATTTTGCCGTCGCAGGCTTAACGATGTATGTCAAATTTCCCACGGGTTCCTATTTAAATATTCCTGAGTCGCTCAAAGGCAAAGGCATTTCTGGAATCGCAGATATCGGTACTTTTGAGCCGTTCTTCACTTGGCGCGATAAGCTCTATGCTGATTTCCGCGAGTCTTCACCATTTGCGGCTTCTGCATCAGGTTCGCCTACGTCGATCGATATCGATTAATCCGTTATTCTGTGGGATGGGCAGTTTGCCTGTCCCACTGCTAAACCAGCATGAAAGTCAAAAGCCTGACCCTGCGATCGTTCCGTGGCATCGACGATTTAACGCTAGATTTCGCTCCAAATGTCACTGTGCTAATTGGTAACAACGGTGTTGGCAAGTCAAGTATTCTAGATGCTCTCGCAATCTCATTCACTCAATTCGTTGAGAAATTAAGCGAGGTTGGAATGGAGATTTCTCAAAAGTTTCAATATTCTGACATCATCAATTCATTCACTCAATCAACGCTTCAAATGTCAGTTGATTGTCTAGGAGAACAGACTTGGATAGCGACACGAGATCGCTTTACGGATGAGTCTACTTTCTCGGCTGCTGAAGGCTCTATTCCGCCAGAAGAGGTTGCTTCTTCCTTTCTGCGTAATTTGTTGAACAATCACAGAGCCAACTTGCCTTTAATCGTTTACTACCCAGTTAGTCGTGGAGTGACCTCTATTTCACTAGAATCGAGCCTAAATTTCTTAGAAGAGCAAGCTGGATCAGCTCAAACTCTTGCTTACGATCATTCGCTTCCAGCAGGACAATCTAGCTTCAGCGATTTTTTTCAATGGTTCAAAATAAGAGAAGATTTAGAGAATGAAGTACGGCTAGAGGAAGATTCAAGTTATCGTGATCATCAATTAAAAGCGGTTAGAGACGCAATTTATAGCTTTTCACCCGGATTTAGCAATCTGCGAGTTCGGAGATCACCCCTCCGCATGATTGTAGAAAAGTTTGGAGAACTCGTTGTTAATCAGCTTTCTGATGGTGAGAAAGGTTTGTTAGCGATGGTAGGAGATTTGGCGAGGAGACTAGCGATCGCTAACCCCGGTCTTCCCGATCCCCTCCAAGGCGAAGGTGTGGTTCTGATTGATGAAATCGAATTACATCTTCATCCAGAATGGCAGCGTAGAATCATTCCATCTTTGACTCAGACCTTTCCCAATTGCCAGTTTATTATCACAACTCATTCACCTCAAATATTGGGTGAGATTAAAAATGGAATTGTTTATCGTCTGAGTTCATCACCCAAAGGAATCGTTGCTGAGAAGATGCAAACCTATGGCAGAGACAGCAATCAAATTCTTGAAGATATCATGGATGTTTCAGAACGATCGCCGACCTTCAAAAATGATCTGCGTCGTCTATTTCGATTGATTGAAGATGGCAAGTTGGATGAAGCAAAAAGACTACAGCAAGAGCTTGAGAATTCGATTCAATACGACGAGCCAGAGTTTGCAAAATCTGATGCGTTAATTCGACGGAAAGAAGTTTTGGGACGATGAAGCACATCAAAAAAAACCAAGAACCGCAAAACTTCACAGATTGGAAAAAACGAGCTAATGAAGACTGGCAGCCCAATTGGAAGGAAAACTTTCAAGCTCCAGAAAAAACAGAAGTTCATGAGGCATTGCTGACCGAGCAAGGCTATATCTGCTGTTATTGCGGCAGACGCATCGACTACCAGAGCAGCCACATCGAACATTTCCAGCCTCGAAAACACTATCCAGAACTCGCATTGGAATACACCAATCTCTTGGCATCTTGTCCTGGATATCCTGAAGACGAAGATCCTAAATTAGGCAGTCAGGCAACCCAAGCGCACTGTGGACAGAAGAAAGGAGCTTGGTACGATCGTGACCTCACTGTTTCACCATTGATCGGAGATTGTGCTGACTATTTCAGATACACCAGAGATGGGCAAATTCTGCCAACTGAGATTCTATCAATGCAACCTGCTGCCAAAGAGACGATCGAGCAGTTAGGGTTAAATTGCAGTAGCTTAGAAAGAGCCAGAAAGAAGGTCATTGAAGCAATTCCAGACGGTCTCACCCGCGAAGAAGCCCAAAAGCTAATTCAGGCATACGAACAACTCAACGAACAAGGAAAACACATCCGCTTTTGCGCTACGCTCATTTACCGTTTGCACCAACCTGTCTCCTAAACATAGAACGTCTGTATTGACCTCCTAAAATCGCGGTACGATAAACCAGAAGGTCGATCGAGGCTGCTATGAATCCAGAAAAACCATTAGGCTCCGTCATTCAAGGTTCGTTGAGCCAAGGGTTAGAAGTGCGCCTGCATCCCGATGTCTCGGTTGAAGAGATGCGAGTCGGCAAATTTTTGGTTGTGCAGGGTGTCCGATCGCGCTTTTTCTGTATGCTCACCGACGTGTCTCTCGGAACCAGCAGCCCCCGCATCGTGGCGAATCCTCCCGATCCGAGTAACACCTTTATGCAAGAAGTCCTTGCAGGCAGTGGGACGTATGGCACGATCGACCTTACTCCCATGCTGATGTTTACGCCCGAAGAGGCGATGAGCGAAGCGCAAGCCGCTAACAATGCCTCCAAGAAAAAATCAAAATCAAAAACAGCCGCCGCATCTTACGAACCCAACTCCAGTGCCAACATTGAACTGCTTCCCGTCAAGACCATTCCGAGTCACTTCAGTCAAGTGTTTGATGCCAGCGATCGAGACTTTCGTGCTGTCTTCGGCTGGGAAGATGACCCGACGCGGCGCAACTTTGCCATTGGACAACCGATCGATATGGAAGTGCCGATTTGCATTGATCTCGATCGCTTTGTCGAACGCAGTAACGGTGTGTTTGGCAAATCAGGAACTGGGAAATCGTTTCTGACGCGATTGCTGCTGTCGGGCATCATTCGCAAACAGGCGGCGGTCAATCTGATCTTTGATATGCACTCCGAATATGGCTGGGAGGCAACTCGCGAAGGCAAACACTTCAGCACCGTTAAAGGGCTGCGGCAACTCTTCCCCGGACAGGTGCAAATCTTCACCCTCGATCCTGACTCGACCAAGCGCCGAGGCGTTCGCGACGCTCAAGAACTCTACATCGGCTATGACCAGCTCGAAGTCGAAGACCTGATGCTGGTGCGCGGAGAACTCAACCTCTCAGAAGCTAGCCTAGAAAACGCGGTCATTCTTCGCAACGAGTTTGGCAAAGCCTGGATCAATCGCCTCATGACCATGAGCAACGGCGAAATTCAAGAGTTTTGCGAAACCAAGATGGGCAGCAAGTCATCGATCATGGCACTGCAACGCAAGCTCAATCGCCTCGATGACCTGAAATACATTCGGAACAGTTGCCCTCACAACTACGTCGATCAGGTTCTAGAGTGTTTAGAAAGCGGAAAGCATGTGGTCGTCGAGTTTGGCTCTCAGTCAAATCTGTTGTCCTATATGCTGGCAACCAATATTATTGCGCGTCGCATTCACCAGGCGTATGTCCGCAAAGCTGAGAAATTTTTGCAGACCAAGAATGTTAGCGATCGTCCTCGTCAACTCGTGATCACGATCGAAGAGGCACACCGCTTTCTCGATCCCGCAACGGTAGGGCAGACCATTTTTGGCACGATCGCTCGTGAGATGCGGAAATACTTTGTCACGCTGCTGGTGGTGGATCAGCGTCCGTCAGGCATCGATAACGAAGTCATGTCTCAAATTGGAACTCGGATCACTGCTCTGTTGAATGATGAGAAAGATATCGACGCGATTTTTACGGGCGTGTCGGGTGCTCAAAGTTTGCGATCGGTGCTCTCAAAACTTGACTCTAAGCAACAGGCTCTCATCCTTGGTCATGCCGTCCCAATGCCCGTAGTGATTCGCACTCGCCCTTACGACGAAACCTTCTACACCGAAATTGGAGACATTGCGTGGGAAGAAATGCCCAACGACAAGGTTCTAAAGGCAGCCGAAGTCGCGAAAGCTGATCTGGGGTTTTAAGACCCGTTATTCTTCATGCTGTAGCCCTAGAATCACCTTTGATAATCGAGTCTCTCGCTGAATGACACACCTTTGTCATCTCTCGATTGCATCTCCGATAAACCGATTCACTAAAGTCATCAGACTTAGCTCTATCCTAATACCTTTCGTATCCTTATAAATCTGCTGAAACCTTTACCGGGTGAACATCTAAAGTAATTTCATAGTTTTTTCATAGTTTGTTTGAATAGCTTGATTTAGAACTAGAAAAAGGTTCGGTTATCCTCCATCCACACCACTATTCAGCCAAGTGGATACAAGGCACTATAGATAGAGGAAGTGATTCACCCCTGCTTTGATGTCTGACCCAATTAACAGACAGATTCTGCCCCTGCTTCTATGGATGTTTGTCTAGAGAGACTCCTGAATCAAGACTCATTAAATTCGTCCAAATGGAGGACAACCGCCCCTTTACTTCAGATACCATTTGTAATAATATATAGAAATCGAACTCGGACTGACTTCAAGATACGTCACGTTCCATTGATTGTCACCTTCCCTACACGTCATAGTTCGATCGTTAGTCCATCCCGTCAAAGTCTTACTGAGATGTAGTTCCTCAATCCTTCTCCTGATACTCCACCTCTATACACCGAGAGATGAATGTTCTTTCTTCCCTAGCTAATCTTCGTGATTGAGCTAGTGCACCCTCTTCGAGTTTTTCCTGCCTCGCCCCACAGATTTTTATTTACGGAGTTCACTGCAACCATGGCTACTGCCAACTCTAAAGAAAAGACTACTAAGTCCCCCTTCACGGCAGATATGGTGCGGACTTACTTGCACGAAATTGGTCGTGTGCCCATGCTGACCCACGAACAAGAAATTGTTTTAGGCAAGCAGGTGCAGCAGATGATGACGTTGCAAGAGAAAAAGGACGCTCTTGCTAAGACGCTAGATCATGAGCCAACTCATCAAGAGTTTGCCGATCACGTTCAGATCAGCGAAACTGAGTTGACCAGCATTTTGCATCGCGGTCGCCGTGCAAAGCAGAAGATGATCGAAGCTAACCTGCGTTTAGTAGTGTCGATCGCTAAAAAATACCAGAAGCGCAACCTTGAGTTTTTGGATCTGATTCAAGAAGGCTCTCTTGGATTAGAGCGCGGTGTCGAGAAGTTTGACCCGACTCGCGGCTACAAGTTTTCGACCTACGCCTACTGGTGGATTCGTCAGGCGATCACCCGCGCGATCGCTCAACAAGCCCGCACGATTCGGTTGCCAATTCACATCACTGAAAAGCTGAACAAGATCAAGCGAGTTCAGCGTGAGCTATCTCAAAAGCTGGGTCGTAGCCCGTCTGCGATTGAGATCGCTAAAGAGCTCGAGCTTGAGCCAGAGCAGATTCGTGAGTTTCTACTTCTCTCTCGTCAGCCTGTCTCTCTTGACTTGCGCGTTGGCGACAATCAAGACACCGAGCTGCAAGATTTGCTCGAAGATGATGGTCCTTCGCCTGAGCACTATATGACTCAAGAGTCTCTGCGAAATGACCTAAACACGCTCTTGACAGAGTTAAACCCTCAGCAGCGAGAAGTCTTGACTCTGCGCTATGGGTTAGATGACGGCTATGAGCTATCTCTGGCGAAGGTCGGTGAGCGGCTCAATCTCAGTCGCGAGCGAGTGCGTCAGTTAGAGCGGCAAGCGCTCGATCATCTTCGTCGTCGCAAAGCAAACGTGCGCGAGTACATTGCCAGTTAGTTAAGTGCAAGTATGAATCAGTACGGGATTAAACTTCTCGTTTGGTGAATGGGGAAGGGACGATCGAGTTATTACGATCGTCCCTTCCCCTTTTTTAGTCTGCATTAGCAGCAGGCTCACGTTTCTATAAGTCTACGAATCGATGAACGCTTTTTGATGGATCTCCTGCGTGAATCTGGACACCCCTCCTCACGAGGTGGGGCAAGCCCTCGCCAACCCTTCTCCCTAGACAGAAGGGAGCTAGAACCTCTTGTTCCTGTTCCCTCTCCTTGGGGAGAGGGCTAGGGTGAGGGCAAAGGATTCGTGCAGAAGGTTAATGTCTTGTTACTATTCAAAATGGGTGATTTGCTTAACGCTTTCTGTGTGATAGCGTGAGAGCAAATGTTGCACCAGTAGAAGGTGTTAAGTTTTAGCGGCGATTTCAGCAGTTTATCAGGTTGGTATTGAAGTCCCTCACAGTGGTCAGTACGTTCACTGTCACTCAAGGCAATGATACGAGTCTGACAGGGTGGTTTGATAAGGATAAGAAAAAGTTTGCTGCTGCGCGAGGAGACTTCTCTTCGCAACTGAGTTTTGCAGTGGTCTTTCCAAACTGGTTTTTATTGTTTGACGAGGTGAGGTGTTGAGAAAATTGGTTACTCTGCATTGAGTTAGCAACTTCTTCTACCGTTTCCTCTTCTAATTATTCGCTAGTTACCTCTCGATTTCGGGATCATTTTTAACCAATTTATATCGCTTGATGTGAGGGCACCCCGATGAAGTCGCCATTTTTATCTGTATCTTTTTTGACCATTGCGTCTCTAAAAACCCTGCCTCGATCGGTTATGGGCATAGCGTTGGCGACTGGGCTGATGGCGATCGGGTTGCCTACACAATCAGCACTCAGTGCTCAAGTCACTCCTCAAGCAAAACCCGTCAACACGACTGCTAAACCGTCTACCCTTGCAGATGGGGTTTATCTATATGGGCAGTCTGCGGAGCCTGACCAAATCGGACGAGCTTATTTTGTCTTTGAGGTGCGTCAAAGTAAGGTGCTTGGTGCGCTGTATATGCCGCGATCGTCTTTTGACTGCGCGTATGGATCGTTTCAAGCCGATCAGTTAGCGCTAACAGTAGTTGACAGCTACGATCGCTCAGAAAACCCCTACGCGATCGCGCTTGCGAAAGAGGCATCGGTTGCAACTCGTGGAAATCCTGCGATGACTCAGATTAACTTAGAAGGGTTTGAGCCATTGGCAAAGCTGAGTGACAATGATCAGCGCGTTCTCAACGTTTGCAAACAAAACTATCAGCAACGAGCCTGGAAATAAGATGATTTCAGGCTTCCCGCTCAACCAATATGACGTTTTCGGTGACTTTCTCGAAGGTGTCATCGTGGCTAATCACGAATAGCTGACGAAAGGTTTTGATGTTGGCGATCGCGTCTGCTAAACTCTCTCGTCTGGCTCGATCCATATTAGTTGTTGGTTCATCAAAGAACGCGACATTGATATCCGCCAACACCTTGAGCAACGCGAGACGAACTGCTAGCGCTGCACACATTTGCTCTCCTCCAGAGAGATTGATCAAGCGGCGAGAATGTGCGCCTTCCTGCACGACAATCTCGTAGTCTCGCGTCCACTCTAACGCCACGTTTGAACGATTGAGCAACTCTCGAAATAGCTTATCTGCCTCGCGTGAGATGTTTTGCACATAGCGCTCAGTGATGCGCGGTCCTGCCTCCTTGTATGCCTTACGGGCAAACTTAATAAAACGCTCAATTTTCTGTTTGCGCTTCGCCTCGATTTGAGCAGAGTCTCGCTTTTCTTGGATAGTTTGCAGCTTTGAGATCTGCACGTCGTAGTCTTCAAGGCGTTTGACTTTTTCGGGCAGTTGGGCAGTTAGTTGAGTCTGTTTGTCTCTCGCTTCTTGATAGGCAGATTGCACGATCGCCACTCGCACCGGGTCGAACATCTCTGCTAGCTGTGTCTGCTGGGCTGCAAATTCTGTGCTGCGTTTCTGGTATTCATGCAGTTGTGCCGTCACGTCTTCTAACTGCTGCTTGCGACCACGATAGCTGTTTGCAGACTGCTGATGCTCAAGATAAAGCTGATGCGTGGCGCGATGGTCGTCTCGTAAGCTCTGCTGTTCACGAATCTGTTCGGCAAGATTTGCAAACGCCGCGAGTTGAGCATCGACCTGGGCGATCGCGTTTTGAATCTCTAATAAAGCGCTCTGAAGTTTGGGTTGCTGAACTTCTAAATTTGTCTGCTGCTGTAGTTCTTGCTGCAACAACCGGGTCTTGCCGCGGGGATCATTGAGTTCTTGAAGCTGCCCGTTGAGATGCGCTAGCTGTTGCTGTAAGTTTGGCTCGTCGGTGAGTTGAGTTTGACCGTTGAGAATCTGCGATCGCACGTCTTCAGCTTCGGCAGCTAAGGCTTCTTCGGCATCTAGCTTGGTGTCGAGGCTGAGGAACTGAATTTGCTGTTGACGGGCTGCTTGCAGTTGGGTTTGAACCTGTTGAAGGTGCTGCTTTAGGCGATCGGCGAGGAGCTGCTCAGACAAATCTTCTAAAATGCCTTGTAGGTCAGACATCAGTTGCCCTTGCAGTTTGGAGCCGTTGCCAAGAGTTATCAGCACTTCGGTCAGGTGGGGTGCCCATTTTGGAGCCGCTTGCTGAAGTTCCTTAAGCGTTGCGGTCGCCGATTGAATGTGATGGGTGTAGATGCCTTCGCGGGTTTGGGCTTGGGTGACAATTTGCCGCAGATCAGCCTCAAACTGAGTCGCGGCATCAATGCGGCTGAGTTGTTGTTGATAGCGCTGCTGCTGCTCTTCGAGTTGCGGAATTTTTTGCACGATCGCGCCAAATGCCTCTAAGTCTTCAATCTCTTGCCCTAGCTGTTTGCGGCGAGTTTCGAGTTGAGTCAGACGTTTTTGATCGCGGCTAATGGTTTGTCGCCAGCTTTGGCAGGTTTGAAGCTGTTGATTAAGTGCCTGTTGCTGCTGGTCTAACTTAATTTGATGTTGAACTAAAGGCTCAAGACGTTGAGTTTCCGCTTCGATGTGCGATCGCCGCTCTAGTTGCTGCGTAATCGTAGCAAGTTTAGTTTGACGATCGCTTTCCTGTTTCACTAATCCTTGACGCTGTTGCATTAAAGCCTGTTGCGTCCCGCGATTTTTCTCTAGCTCCTGTAGCGTTATTTCCGTTTGCAAAAAGGTTTGATAACTTGTGCGATGAGTCGTGCAAATCTCAACGGATTGTTCGGCTTGCTGAAGATCCAGGGTGAGCCGATCGACCTCTAGTCTTTTAGACTGAATCTGAGCCGATAATTTCTCTAATTCGTTGGTCAACTGCTGCATCTGAGCCGCCTGAGTGCTGAGGTGTGCTTGCTCGGCTTGCAGTTCATTAAAGCGTTGCTGCCATTGGGTCAATTCAACGTTGAGTTCTGCAATTTCTTGACGAACCGTTTGCTGTTTTTCAGTGACGATCGCCCATTCTTCGAGCGCTTCATCATAGTGAGCGATCGTGCGTTCTAGACTTTCTGACTCAGATTTTGCATATTTCTCTAGCGTCAGCATTTGCTGGTTTGCCTGACGATATTCTTCGACTTTGAGAATCGCGTCAAAAATCGGCTTGCGTCTCTCAGCGGTCTGCAAAAAGTCGGCGGTAAACGTGCCTTGCGGAACTCCGATCGTATTAGAAAATAGTTTGGCTAAATCAGTCCCCACCGCAACGCCCAAATGCTGTCTCAGCCAGGGCAATACTTCTTCTCGAATGCGCGTGTAGGCAAGTTTTTCTCCGATTTGGGGATCAAAGAGCGTGTAGCCCGATCGCGTGCAGCGCTGAACCTCATAAGTCCGCTGGTCGTGACTGGAGATAAACGCGACTCGCGCCTGGGCACTCGCCGCCCCGTTGCGAATCAAGTCTTCGACTTTGTAGTCGCCTTTGTGGTCAAACAGCACCCAGGCGATCGCTTCTAGAATGCTCGTCTTTCCGGCACCGTTTTCGCCGCAGATGGCGTTGGTGCCCGGTTGAAACGAGAAGTGGCGATCGCTGTGAGATTTGAAGTTCTTGAGGCTAACCGAGAGAATTTCCATGACTTGATTGTAGATCAGATGTTCTGACTAAAATCTGAGTGAGAGCCGCCAATAGAATCTATCACTCGCGGTTCGCTTCGCGCTCTAATAGGTTCTGTAATTGCGATACTAGCGGAATGAAGTCATTCTGAACTGTCTTCCACACGGTCTCTAAAGAGGTTTGAAAATATCCATGAGTCGTAATTTTGCAACCTTTAAAAAATTAAAATTCTGGCGACCACAGTTCCACGATCGGGACTGACCAACCCGGAAATAAACTAGGAATCGTCAGCACGTCGCCGTCTGTGAATCTAGTCGGAGTGTCGTTGCACCGCTCCTTGACTTCAATCCACCGCTCTTCCGGGTTGATCAAAATGCCAATCTGAGTGCCCTGACTCAAAAAGCCGTCTATCTTCTCTCTGAGCTTTGTCAAACTGTCGGTGGGCGACTTGACCTCTACCATCAGATCCGGTGCCAACTCTGCAAAACTGCGATAACTGCGACGCATTCGCTCTGCCAGCACAAACGAAACGTCAGGAGCGCGAGTATCTGAGTTGGGCAGCGTAAACCCTGCGCTGGAGGCAGAAACTCTCCCTAGTCTGTTTGCATCAACGTAAGGAAATAGCTTGCCGATAACTCTTGCAGCAACTTCATCCGACTCATAGCCCGATGGACTCATGATGATGATCTCTCCATTGACTAGCTCGATCTTGTTGTCTGAATCTAATGCTTGATAGATCGCTAAATCTTTGGCACTCAACATGGTTGCTCCTCGGTAAACGATCGGATCTATAGCGGCAATCTTTCAACGCCTTCTGAGTTCCTAATCAACTGAGTACTCTAGCAGGGTCTCCAGATAGTTTTGCACCGTGAACAGTTAGAATCGCGATCGACAGAACCCGATCTCGCTTTGCAAGGAGTTATCTACGCAATTGCTTGTAGCTTAACACCTTGTCCTATCATGGTTTTCAGCTTGACATCATAATTATTTTCTCTAGCCTCGCACTAGAATCGACGGGCATCAACCCCACCATCCAAAGCCGTCGATTCTTGAGAAATTTACTTAAAGATATTCAGAAAGACCCCAAATGGACCCAACAACTGCGACCCAATATCTAGTAGATTGCGCCCCATGCTCTTGTGAACAATCAACACATCCCCATCCTGGACTTGCTGATCATCCGTCAAGTTTCGCAGATCAACGTCGCGGCGATCGACCTTGCCATTCTCATTCATCCGCACAAACGTCACCTTACTCAGCCTTGCTTTCTCAGTCGGACCACCCGCGATCGCCACCGCACTAGATAATGTACTGTCCGGCGGCACCTCTACCTCTCCGGGCTTTTGCACCTCGCCAACCACTCGCACTCGCACCGTTTTGGGAGAAAACACTGCCCGCGCCATGATTCGGCGGTCTATCGAATTGTCACCCTCTGCCTTGGGCACAAAAATGGTGTCACCATCCATCAAAGTTTGATCCGTAGAGGCGTTTTCTGATCGCAGCGCTTCCCACAAATTCACAATCACCGGAGCCGCATCGCCATTGGGACTGTATCGCTTCAGCACCACACGACGAATATCTGCATTGCGATTTACGCCTCCCGCCTGTAGGAGTGCTTCGGTGAGTGTCGGAGTGAGAACTTGATTGGTGCCGCCGATCGCATTCACGGGTGCCAGACTTTGCAGTTGAATTGGACCCGGACGCTGCACCTCACCGGACACATTCACCCGAAGCGGTCGGAGTTTATTGAGACCGATCGTCACAACTGGATTTTTGAGCAATGGCTTCAATCGGGCTGTAACCTCTTGGGTTAGTGCATCGGGCGTTTTATGAATAGCGACCACTCTTCCAACCAAAGGCAGCGTAATTGTTCCATCAGGCAATATGATCTGTGTTCCAGTATATTCTTCGTAATCGTAGACCTTAATATCTAGGACATCTCCGGGTCCCAAGAAGTAGGTCCGAGGCTCAGTTGAGCGAGTGGTTGCCGTTAAAGGAGGAGGCGACGTGAATAAAGACTGAGCCGATGCAGAGGCTTGGAAGGTCATTGCTAACACGATCGTCAGCAAGAGGCTGTGCTGAAATGTGGGAGAAGTCATAGGGTTTAGAGGAGTAAATCACACGAATGTGCGGCGGACTATCTGTTTATAAAATTGAAGAAAATTTACCTAGCAGAAATTTTGGCACCATTGAGTTCGGGCGTGGCGCGATAGCCGTAGTAGCGATCGATGCCGTAGTAGCTGCCCGATTCGTTGCTAGAAATGATGCCGTTCATCACCATGCCCAAAACGTGTTGACCCGATTGCTCTAAAAGCGATTTTGCAGTCGCGATCGCGCCCGTATTGACCACTCCCGGACGGACAACCAACAGCACCCCATCTGCCAGTTTGCCCAGAGTCAGACCCTCTGCGGCGAGGGCGATCGGCGGCGTGTCGATGACGATAAAGTCATAGTCTGCTCTTGCGGCTTCAATCACAGCGGCGATCCGTTGTGACTTGAGCAGCGCCATCGGATTGGGCGGAATCGTACCAGCCGTCAAAATGTCTAGATTGATCAATCCCTCAGTCACACTTGTCTGATACTCTGCCTGACCCACCAAAACATCGCTGAGTCCTTTAAAGTTGGGCAGTTGCCAGATCTCATGCTGACTCGGTCGCCGCATATCGGCATCGATCAACAGCACACGACGACCCATTTGGGCATTCGACACCGCAAGATTGGCAGCGACAAAAGATTTGCCTTCGGTCGGTAGGGCACTGGTCACTAACACTACTTTCAGCGCCTTGTCTGTCAGCGTAAAGCCCAGCGTGGTTTGCAGCATCTCAAAGGCAGCACTCACGGGCGAATAGGGATTGTCTCGTACAGGCACAGTTGTCGCACTTTCACCTAGTTTTTGCGAAAGTCGAGGAATCGTTCCCAACAGTGGAAAGTCGAGCAATCGTTTAACTTCGTCAATGGTTTTGACTGAATGGTCGATCGCTTCCAACATGGCTGCCACCGCTACCCCCGCCAAAACTCCTAAAAATCCGCCCAGTGCCAGGTTGAGCAAAATTCGAGGAGAAATCGGCTGATCGGGCGCTGCTGCTTCAGACACGACTCGCGCATTGCCGACATTTTGATTTTCAACGACCTGCACCTCTTGCAAGTGTTTGAGTAATTCTTCGTAAGTTGTGCGAGCTACCTGCAATTGGCGTTCTAGCCCTCGCTGAATCTGTTCTAACCGGGGCAACACGTTGGCACGGTTTCGATTGATCACATAGGCATTTCTGAGCACGTTCACCTGATTTGCCAGCCCCAATCGTTCGCTTTCTAGCTTCACCAGGTCAGCCGTCATGCCTTGCTTTAACTGACCCATCTGCAAGTTTTGGTCGGCGATCGATTGAGGACTCTCCAGAGTTTGGGCAACCCGCTTATCGAGCTGAGTTCTCAAGGCAGCTTCTTTGCGTTTGAGATTGACGATCGACGGATGACCATCTTGATAGCGCGTTTGCTGCACGGCTAACTGATTTTGCACCTGCCGATAGTCGGTCAACACCTGCTGAACTTCGGTGGATTGACTGAGAGAGGTGAGCGCGATCGCTTGTTTAGAATCGAGTCTTAACTGAGTCTGCATTGACCCAGCGCGAGCGTTGGCATCTGCTAGAGCTGCCTGCGCTTTGGTAATCTGATCGGTGAGATCGCTGAGTCCTGCGACCGTCGCTTTTGCTTCCTCATCGAGTGCCACAACCCGGTTGGCTTCCTTAAACTGACGTAGAGACTGTTCTGCCTCTAAAACTCTAGACTCTATTTTAGGCAATTCTTTAGTAATAAATTTTCGTGCGGCAACCGCTTCTGCTCGGTTTGTGCGAACGTCATTTTCCATATAGTTTTTCGCCAGCAGGTTGACGACCTCAGCCGCTTCTTTTGCATCTGTGCTGCGATAAGACAAGTCCAATACATCGGTTCCACGAACGCTTTTCACTTTTAATTGCTTGAGAAACTCCTCGACCTTGAGCGGTTCACCTTCTGCATTCTTGAGCTTCAGCGTAGTAATTGTTTGTTTAACGAGAGGAAGCGATCGCAGAATCTCAGACTCAGTATCTAGGGGATTACTCATCTGGGTCAAACCACTCAACTCCCCTACCTTCTCGGTCATTCCAGAAAGCGAAGAAGTTTGATTTGTCTTCTTAAACAAAAGTGTTCCTTCTGCTTCATAAACAGGCTTTTGCAAATACGTCAAAGCAGCCGTCAGCCCAAATATAGAGCCGATCGCCAAAAAACCAGGCAACCAACGCCGCTTAAGAATCAGCCAATAGCGCTGCAAATCGAGAGAATCTTGATCTTCGTGATTGGGTGACATGGCAAGACCGAGGGGCAAGGGATAAGGGCGAAGGGATGGCTCTATAGGCTGGGCGCTGAGTGTGGAGTGAAAAGCACAAAAGTCAGAATTTAAACCTGACTATTTAGGCTTCATTCCTCATCTCTCCCTAAGTACCCCATGACTGTGAAGCAATCGCGGCTTGCAAGCATCCGTGTATCTTCTGAAGCGTTTTGGGCGGTCTCCGTAGGATTTCGGGGAATGAAGAACAGTTTCTGCAAGCATCGTGATCTTGATTTGGGATTGGGCATCTTAGTAGAAATCAGTGATGCCCACAGGTGGGTTTGGCGGTAGAGACTCCATTGTTGAAATGATTCGTTGGAATTAACGACCTGTGGTGATTGCCTTATCGAGAACAAAACGCTCTCATTTCTCGATCGCTTTTCCCTGTCCACGCTCTAAGTATCTTAGATGTCAACTAGCACCTCTTTCTCTAATCCACCAGCAAAATTACTGGTCTCTCGTCGCCAACTTGCGATCGCTCTCCTCGCAGGAGATATCTTGGGATTAGGCGTTTCTCTGTCACTAGCGCTGTGGTTTCGGTTTGGGCAACTGAGCGAACTGCATCCCCTCCTTTATGGAGTGGGGTTGTTGGTTTTGACGGGGCTATATTTAGTCGATGCCTATCGTCCAGAGTTGCAGATTCAAGGCGTTTGGGTTTCGCTGCGAATCGTAATCAGCAATTCGACCATCGCCCTGCTTAGTGCTGCTTTTATTTACTTATCAGGACTGTGGGTAGAGAATGCACTTTTAGGACGAGGCGTTTTATTACCTAGTTTGGGATTGTTTACAAGTTGGGCGATTCTCTTAAGATGGGGAGCGATCGCTTGGGTTCAGGCTCAACGCGATCGATGGGTGGTCTTGGGAAGTGGAGAGCAGACTCAGAGGTTCATACAGGATTTTTCAGCGTCGAATTCTTCTGGACGATTGATATTGACCGAAAATTCTGAACTGACAACCTTCAATTCTTTAACCTGGGCTGAAAAGTCAACCGATCGCTTGACTCATCATTCTCATTCTGGGTCAGGCATCATTGTTTCAGATCAAGATAAACTGACCGAATCACAACTCAGCCATCTGATGTATTTACGGTTACAAGGAACTTCTATTTATGGACTACTCGATTTTTATGAAGCATTCTTTTATAAGTTACCGTCCAAGTTACTCAGTGATTCCTGGTTCGTGTCGAGTAGCGGCTATCGACTAATTGGAGATCGAGTTAGTCTAAAAATTAAACGAATGATTGATGTGATGTCTGCAATTACATTACTGATTACATTCTCACCCGTAATCATCCTAACGGCGCTGGCGATTCGGCTTGATAGTCCTGGTGCGGTGTTATATAGTCAACTGCGATCGGGGCTAAACCGCAAGCCCTTCAAGGTTTACAAGTTTCGATCGATGTATCAAGATGCCGAAACGCGAGGCGCACAGTGGGCACAAGAACACGACCCACGCATCACACGAGTTGGGCACTGGCTGCGCTTAATGCGAATCGACGAATTGCCCCAAATCTGGAACGTACTGCGCGGGGAAATGAGCCTGATTGGTCCTCGTCCAGAACGCCCAGAATTTGACACGAAACTGGCAGCGGCAATTCCTTATTACGACGTTCGCTATTGGGTGAGACCGGGCATTACAGGCTGGGCACAGGTGATGTATCCCTACGGAGCTTCTGTAGAGGATGCCTACGAAAAACTCGCCTACGACCTGTACTACATCAAACATTACTCGCTCTGGTTGGAGTGGGCGATCGCGTTTAAAACCATTCGAGTTGTTCTACTAGGAAAAGGCAGATGAACCAGAAAGTCTTGGTGACGGGTGGCGCAGGTTACATCGGTTCCCATGTGGTGCGGCAACTAGGTGAAGCGGGCTATGACGTGGTGGTGTATGACAACTGCTCAACAGGTAGCGCCTCTGCTGTGTTATTTGGCAAACTGATCGTTGGAGATTTAGCAGATCTCGATCGGCTCTACAAAGTCTTTGCTACTCATCAATTTACTGCAGTGCTGCATTTTGCTGCCAGTCTGATCGCTCCCGAATCGGTGATCAATCCCCTCGACTACTACGCTAACAACACTCGCAACACCTTGAATTTGCTGCGATGCTGCGATGCGTTTGGCATTGATAAAATCATTTTCTCCAGCACGGCTGCGGTCTATGGCGAACCTGCTCATAACCCTGTCACTGAAGAGACACCCACGCTGCCGATCAATCCTTACGGACGATCGAAGCTGATGAGCGAATGGCTGATTCAAGACACCAGCAAAGCGTCTCATTTGCGTCACGTCATTCTCCGCTACTTCAACGTTGCAGGCGCTGATCCGAGTGGACGGATTGGACAGATGAATCTCGAAGCCACGCACCTGATTCGTGCCGCCTGTGATGCTGCCCTAAGCCGTAAACCGGGTGTGAGAATCTTTGGCACCGACTTCCCTACCCCTGACGGCACCGGGATTCGCGACTATATTCATGTTGAAGATCTAGCATCGGCTCACTTAGCGGCGCTGCGCTATCTGGAAGCGGGTCACGAGAGCCAGATTTTGAATTGTGGATATGGGCAGGGTTATAGCGTCAGGCAGGTGATCGATCGCGTCAAAGCCATTTCTGGGGTTAATTTTTCAGTGATTGAAACCGATCGTCGTCCGGGTGATCCTGCTTGTGTGACGGCTTGTGCAGATCGCATTCGTCAAGTCCTCGACTGGCGACCGCGCTACGATGATTTGGATATAATCGTCCGCACTGCCCTCTACTGGGAAATTCGCCGCGACAAGCAGACTATTCAGCATCCGTTGATCCAAACTTTGGCAAAACGGCTTAGACAAGCCCCGATCGCTCAGACCCATTCTGTAAAGAGCCGCCATGCACAAGCGTCTGCGATCGCGAACAGGCAACCCTAATCGGCTGATCAACTGGTTTTTGGTGGGAGTGTTGATGATCAGCGCGATCGTTCCTATTCGACTGACGATCGCGGTTCATCAAACTCCCATTCCGCAGGCGATTTTCGTATTGGGTGGAGATCTCGATCGCATGAAGTTTGCGGCTCAGTTCTGGCAGTCTCATGCTGATTTGGATATTTGGATTTCTGATTTTGCCGCTTACGAGATCGAGAATCGCCAAATTTTTCGACAGTTTCGCATTCCAGAAAATCAAGTCAATTTTGACGGTCAAGCAACGGATACGGTGACAAATTTCACGTCCCTTGTAGATAATTTTGCCCAACAAAAACTACAGCACCTCTACCTGATCACTTCGGACTATCACATGAGGAGAGCGAGCACGATCGCGGCGATCGTATTGGGCAGTCGAGGGATTGCGGTTACGACGGTTTCAGTACCTGCAAAACATCTCAAATCAGAGTCACTGCTGCGAGTTTTGCGAGATGGTGGGCGATCGATTCTCTGGCTAGCAACAGGTCGCAGTGGTGCCAGTCTCAACCCCCATTTGGGTCAGCACGAGCGGTTAACCAAAAATTCGACTCAGATCCAGCACAAACCTGGGTAAGACTGCTTCGCCCGAAAGCGTGGTTGGGGACTGTAGCGTTTCAGCAGGCTGATCAGGGCGATAGATGCTCACTTGCCTTATTTGTGGGTCAATGAGCCAACCGAGCCGCACTCCATTGCCCATATATTCCCGCATTTTTTCCTGAAGATCTTTCAGCGTGTCGGTTTCTGACCTCAATTCGATCACAAAATCAGGAGCGATCGGAGGAAACTTTTTCTGCTGTTCGACACTTAAAGCGTTCCAGCGTTCATTCGTAATCCAGGCGACATCGGGCGATCGATTCGCTCCATTCGGCAACTTGAAGACGGTTGAAGAATCGAAAACGACTCCTAACTCAGTTTGACGGTTCCAAAGATTCACGTCCGTTGTCAAGTCTGCATTCCGATGTCCTGATTCTCCTCCGGTTGGTGGCATAACAACTAGCGCTCCTGTTGCGGTGCGTTCAATTCTGAGATCGGAATTGTGTTGGCAAAACTCATAAAATTCATCGTCGGTCAGGTTAATGATTGGACGCAGATTAATCACTAAGGCAGTCATCGTTCGCCTCGCTGAATTAGTACTTGTAACGAGATCTGCAACTTTCCTGA
>Ga0209511_1001576_pt1 | contig 19966 bp, 14 predicted proteins | sample SSSSmetaG_FD_184141 | JGI IMG/M metagenome (GOLD analysis project Ga0209511, IMG submission 184141) | Glacier valley bacterial and archeal communities from Borup Fiord, Nunavut, Canada, to study Microbial Dark Matter (Phase II) - ​SSSS... | ecosystem: Environmental > Aquatic > Freshwater > Ice >...
GATGCTTTTTTTTGTATTTTTGCAGCCTGAAAACAAGAATTCAGAACAAAAGATTTATTAGCGAATGAACAAATCGAAGCCTATTCAACTGGTATTAGAAAATGGCACTATCTTTCAGGGCAAGTCCTTCGGCTATGAGAGCCCGACTGCCGGTGAGGTCGTCTTTTCAACGGCGATGGTGGGGTATCCGGAAAGTTTGACCGATCCTTCCTATGCTGGTCAGATTTTAACGGTCACTTTTCCACTCATTGGAAACTACGGCGTTCCTGCCGACCAAATCGAAAACAATTTATCTGTATTTTATGAATCGGAAATAATTCACGTTAAAGGACTGATTATTTCCGATTATTCATTTAATTACAGTCACTGGAATGCTAAACGCAGTCTGAGTGAATGGTTGATTGAACAGAAAATACCCGGTATGTACGATGTGGACACCCGCGAGCTGACTAAGTTGCTTCGCGAAGCAGGTTCCATGAAGGGTAAATTTGTATTCCCTGAACAGGACGATGTTCCTTTTCTGGATTCAGATGCCGTAAACTGGGTAGCAGAAGTGAGTTGCAAAGAAGTGATCAAATATGGCAATGGCTCCAAGCGCATCGTTTTGGTGGATTGTGGTGTTAAACACAACATCGTTCGTTGCCTCCTCAAAAGGGATGTGACAATCTATCGGGTACCCTGGGATTATGATTTCACAGAAATGGACTACGATGGGTTGTTTATCTCAAACGGACCTGGAAATCCAGAATATTGTGGCGTTACGGTAGAACATATCCGCAAAGCCCTTTCTCAGGATAAGCCCATTTTCGGAATCTGTATGGGCAACCAATTGCTCAGTATGGCCGGAGGTGCTAAAACATTCAAGCTCAAATACGGACACCGTAGTCACAACCAACCTGTTATTATGGCTGGAACAAACCGTTGTTTCATCACCTCGCAAAACCATGGTTATGCAGTGGATAACAACAGTCTGGGTGCAGAATGGGAACCTTTGTTCATCAATCTGAACGACGGAACGAACGAAGGAATACGTCACAAGACCAAACCGGTCTTCTCTGCTCAATTCCACCCGGAAGCCTCCAGCGGGCCTACCGATACGGAATTTTTATTTGATCAATTTCTGGATACCATCAAGAAATAAAGGCCCTTGCCAAGCGGGTCAAAACAGCCGGGCCCGCGTATTGGAAATATTAGTTTGCTGATTATCACATTATTCTTACATACATTCCATGTCAGATAAGACCATCAAAAAAGTACTGTTGCTCGGTTCCGGAGCTTTAAAAATCGGAGAAGCCGGAGAGTTTGACTATTCTGGTTCACAAGCCCTGAAAGCCCTCAAAGAAGAAGGGATCTATACGGTTTTGATCAACCCCAATATTGCCACTGTGCAAACCTCTGAAGGTGTGGCCGATCAAATCTATTTTTTGCCTGTGACTCCATTTTTTGTTGAACAAGTCATTAAAAAAGAGAATCCGGACGGTCTGTTGCTTTCTTTCGGAGGCCAAACAGCCCTGAATTGCGGTGTTCAACTCTATGAAGCCGGCATTCTTGAAAAATACAACCTGCGTGTACTTGGAACACCGGTCCAATCCATCATCAATACGGAAGACCGCGAACTTTTCGTGAATCGTTTGGATGAAATTGATGTCAAGACCATCAAGAGCGTTGCCGTTGAAAATATGGCAGATGCACACAAAGCCGCTGAAATGCTGGGTTATCCCATCATTGTTCGTGCTGCTTATGCGCTTGGCGGACTGGGAAGTGGATTTTGCAACAATACCCAGGAATTGCAATCTCTGGCTGAAAAGGCCTTTAATTACTCCTCACAGCTATTGATTGAAAAATCACTGAAAGGCTGGAAGGAAATCGAATACGAAGTGGTTCGTGACTGCTACGACAATTGCATCACGGTGTGTAACATGGAGAACTTTGACCCATTGGGAATCCATACCGGTGAAAGTATCGTTGTTGCACCCTCACAGACGCTGACAAACAGCGAATACCACAAACTCCGCGAAATTGCCGTGCGCATCGTGCGTCACATCGGAATTGTCGGAGAATGTAACGTACAATATGCCTTTGATCCGGAATCGGAAGATTACCGTGTGATTGAGGTGAATGCCCGATTGAGCCGCTCTTCTGCTTTGGCTTCCAAGGCTACCGGTTATCCTTTGGCTTTCGTAGCTGCCAAACTTTCACTGGGCTTCGGTTTGCACGAACTGAAAAATTCCGTGACCAAAACGACGACTGCCTTTTTTGAACCTGCACTGGACTATGTAGTCGTTAAGATTCCCCGTTGGGATTTGGCGAAATTCCATGGTGTAGATCGTGAAATCGGATCTTCCATGAAGAGCGTCGGAGAGGTGATGGCTATTGGCCGTACCTTTGAAGAAGCTTTCCAGAAGGGATTGCGCATGATTCAACAAGGAATGCATGGTTTTATCGGAAACAAGGAACTTGAAACAAACGACCTGGACAAGGATTTGTCAGAACCCACGGACCGTCGTGTATTCTTCCTGTCCCAGGCTTTCACCAAAGGGTACGATATTGATCGCATCCATGCCTTGACCAAAATTGACAAATGGTTCCTGCAGAAGTTGCAGCACATTATGGACCTGTCCAATGAGGTTAAGAATTTTAAAACGCCCGAAAAACTTCCGGTTGATTTCCTGAGAGATTTGAAAAAGAATGGTTTTTCTGATTATCAGATAGCCCGCTTGATGGTCAAGAAGGAAGAATTCGATGATTTCGCAGTCCGAATCAGAGCTTTCCGTAAAGAGCAAGGCGTTGTTCCAGTGGTTAAGCAGATTGATACGTTGGCAGGAGAGTTCCCCGCGCAGACCAATTACTTGTATCTAACCTACAATGGAACGGCCAACGATGTACATTATCTGGGCGATAAGAAATCCGTCATCGTACTGGGATCCGGTGCCTATCGCATCGGAAGCAGTGTCGAATTCGACTGGTGTAGTGTCAATGCACTCACCACTATCCGAAAAGAAGGATTCCGCTCTGTCATGATCAATTACAATCCGGAAACAGTCTCTACCGACTACGATATGTGCGACCGCCTCTACTTTGATGAACTCAGCTACGAAAGGGTGATGGACATCATTGAACTGGAAAACCCAATGGGTGTGGTTGTATCCGTAGGTGGACAAATACCAAATAACCTCTCTGTTCCTTTGAGCAAAGCGGGTGTCCGTATTATGGGTACTTCCGCAGAATCCATCGATAATGCCGAGGACCGTCACAAATTCTCATCCATGTTGGACCGTCTGGGCATTGACCAGCCGGCCTGGAAGGAATTGACCACCCTGAGTGATGTCAACTCGTTTGTGGATACAGTTGGTTTCCCTGTACTGGTAAGACCTTCTTATGTGCTTTCAGGTGCAGCCATGAATGTTTGTTCCAACTCAGAAGAACTCGAACATTTTCTAAAACTCGCTACAGAAGTTTCTTCCAAGCATCCTGTTGTAATCAGCGAGTTCATTGAAAACGCGAAGGAAATAGAAATGGACGCTGTAGCCAAGAATGGCGAGATCATCGTTTATGCCATATCGGAACATGTGGAATTCGCCGGAGTTCACTCTGGAGATGCCACCATTCAGTTTCCCCCGCAAAAACTGTATATTGAAACGGTCAGACGCATCAAACGCGTTTCCCGCGATATCGCCAAGGCACTGAATATTTCTGGTCCCTTCAATATCCAATATCTGGCCAAGGACAATGAAATCAAGGTGATTGAATGCAACCTGCGTGCTTCACGTAGTTTCCCCTTTGTTTCAAAAGTACTGAAGCTCAACTTAATTGAAATGGCCACACAGGTGATGTTGGGTCTGGATGTCGCCAAACCTATGAAATCCCAGTTTGAATTGGATTATGTAGGTATCAAGGCATCCCAGTTCTCCTTTACCAGATTGCAGAAGGCCGATCCTGTTTTGGGAGTCGATATGGCTTCAACCGGTGAGGTTGGTTGTATCGGAACCGATTTCAATGATGCCTTGCTTACAGCCATGCTTTCTGTAGGATACCGCATTCCAGAGAAAAACATCCTGGTTTCTTCAGGTCCTGCCAAGTCGAAAGTACAACTCCTGGAGCCGTGCAGACTGTTGCAAAAACATGGTTACAAGATTTTTGCCACCGGTGGCACTTGCAGTTTCCTTATTGAAAATGGCATTGATGCCCAAGCCGTAACATGGCCGGATGAGGAAGGTGAACCAAAAGCACTTGATATGATTCACAACAAGGAATTTGACTTGGTCATCAATATACCAAAAAACCTGACAAAGCGTGAGTTGACCAATGGATATATGATACGTCGTGGAGCCATTGATTACAATATTCCATTAATCACAAATGCACGTCTGGCAAGTGCCTTTATACAGGCCTTTTGTAAAATTGGCGCCGGTGATATCCAGATCAAAAGCTGGAGTGAATACCGTTAAGATTATAATGATTAAGAAAAGAAATCTTCATTCATTTAATTATAGAAAATTATGTGTGGAATTGTAGGTTACATCGGAAATCAGCAAGCGTATCCCATTCTGATAAAGGGTTTACAACGTCTGGAATATCGAGGTTATGATAGTGCCGGTGTTGCACTGATAACCGAAGACAATAATCTGATGGTTTATAAGACCAAAGGAAAAGTTTCAGACCTCGAGAATTTTGTTCAGTCTAAAAATATTACCGGTTCTATCGGTATAGGACATACCCGTTGGGCTACCCATGGTGAACCGAACGATGTGAATGCGCATCCGCATTATTCCCAGTCTGAAAACCTGGCGTTGATTCACAATGGAATCATTGAGAACTATGCCATTCTTAAGACCGATCTCATGAAACGTGGTTACACTTTCAAGAGCAATACAGATACAGAAGTGCTTGTTCAGCTGATCGAATATGTTAAGGTTTCCAACGATACGGATTTGTTTCATGCTGTGCAGCTGGCCTTGACTCAGGTCGTGGGTGCTTATGCCATTGCTGTGATAGAACGCAACAATCCAAACAGTATCATCGCTGCCCGCAAATCCAGTCCGCTGGTGGTAGGTATCGGAGACGATGAGTTCTTCCTGGGATCGGATGCATCGCCCATCATTGAGTACACAAACCGTGTCATTTACATTGATGATGATGAAGTGGTCCGACTGGAACGTGGCAAAGAGCCCCGTATCACCAACCTGAACAATGTGGAAAAACCCCACAAGATCATGGAATTGGAAATGAGCCTGAGCCAACTGGAAAAGGGTGGTTACAAACATTTCATGCTTAAGGAAATCTTTGAGCAGCCAAATACCATCCGAGAATGTATGCGTGGAAGAATCAATATCGAATGCAATTCTGTTGCCATGTCCGGTATTATTGACCACAAGGACAAATTCATCAAAGCTCAACGCATCATCATTGTGGCTTGTGGAACTTCCTGGCATTCAGCCCTGATCGGTGAATACCTGATTGAAGAATTCGCCAGAATCCCTGTTGAAGTGGAATATGCGTCCGAATTCAGATACAGGAATCCGGTCATCAATAAGGACGATATCGTGATAGCCATCTCACAGTCCGGCGAAACAGCCGATACGTTGGCCGCTGTCGAACTGGCACGTAGTAAGGGTGCCTTTGTGTACGGCATCTGTAATGTCATTGGCTCATCGATAGCACGCAACACCGATTCTGGTTCCTATACACATGCCGGTCCTGAAATCGGGGTGGCGTCCACCAAGGCTTTTACAGCTCAGGTGACGGTACTTGGTTTGATTGCATTGACCATCGCCAAGGAAAAGGGAACACTTTCTAAGGAAGTATTTGAAAGTTATGTAGCAGAGCTGGCTTCTATTCCGGATAAGATGGAAGAAACGCTGAAAGTGAGCAGAAGCATCGAACGATTCTCGAATATTTTCACATACGCCAAAAATTTCATCTATCTGGGACGCGGTTACAATTATCCGGTAGCCTTGGAAGGTGCCTTGAAGCTGAAGGAAATATCCTATATACATGCAGAAGGTTATCCTGCTGCTGAAATGAAACATGGACCAATCGCTTTGATTGACAGTGAAATGCCCATCGTTGTTATTGCCCCAAATAAAGGCATGTACGATAAGGTGGTCAGCAATATCCAGGAAATCAAGGCTAGAAAGGGCAGGGTAGTGGCCATCATTACTAAGGGCGATACTGTCATTAAGGAACTGGCGGATTATTACATTGAGATTCCGGAAACGTGCGAGTGTTTTGTGCCATTGTTGGCGGCGTTGCCGTTGCAGTTGATGGCGTATTATATTGCGGTGGTGAAGGGGTGTAATGTGGATCAGCCTAGAAACCTGGCGAAGTCAGTCACCGTCGAGTAGTGGATTATCTCCAATAAGCAGCCATCTACGGCGTTGCTTTTCGAAGTGGCTGTCCTCACGTACGAAAAGTACGCTGCGGGAGCCATTCAAAAAGCGCCTGGTAGCTGACTTCTTCTTGAAAATAATCCCGTGGGGTGATTGAGGGTTGCTAAGAGAAGAGAAAGAAAGAAAGAAAAGGAGACCGGAGTGTTACAGATGAAGACATTGAAGGGTTTTGAATGTTGGGGTTTGGGTTCGGTTTGTTTAAATAGTGTTGAGTAGGGTTCTTGATTTAAGGACCCTTGCTCGTTTAAAAAAGTTGTTGATTTATATTTTTTTAGATATGAGTGATTCTATAAAGCATGAGTGTGGGGTGGCGATGATTCGTCTGTTGAAACCCCTGGAGTATTACCAAATGAAATATGGGACCTGGCAATACGGACTTCAGAAGTTGTATCTTTTGATGGAGAAGCAACACAACCGTGGTCAGGAGGGTGCCGGTATGGCTTGTCTGAAACTGGACATGCAGCCGGGTCACGAATACATCAACCGTGAACGTGCGCTGGGTTCTTCAGCCATTGATGCCTGCTTTGCTTCCGTCAATAAGGAATATGCCAGATACACTCCCAATCAGGTGAACGATCCGGGTTTTGCCAAACAAAACCTGCCTTTTGCCGGAGAGATTTATATGGGTCACCTCCGATACAGTACAACCGGCAAGGAAGGTCTGCAATATGTTCATCCGTTTCTTCGTAGAAACAATTGGAAATCCCGAAATGTCTGCTTATGTGGAAACTTCAACTTGACCAATGTCTCGGAGGTATCCAATCGTTTGATCGAAAAAGGACAACATCCCAGAGATATGGGAGATACTTTCCTGATGTTGGAAACCATTGGTCATTATCTGGATCGCGAAGTACAGAATGAGTACGACAAGCTGGAAGAAAACGACGTTCAGAATATAGCTAAAGTCATTGAAGAGCAAATTGACATTCAGGCAGTGCTTAAAAAGTCATCAGCAGATTGGGATGGCGGTTACACCATTTGTGGCCTGATGGGACATGGTGATTCTTTTGTTTTCAGGGATCCCTGGGGCATCCGTCCGGCTTTTTGGTATGCAGACGATGAAATTGTGGTAGTAACTTCTGAGAGGCCTGTTATTCAGACGGTAATGGATGTTCCTGTTGAACAGGTTCATGAACTTGAACCAGGAAAAGCCTTGATAATCAAGAAAAATGGCCGAATTTCAACCGAAACTATTCGGGAGCCTTTTGAGAAGAAATCCTGCAGTTTTGAGCGGATCTATTTTTCCAGGGGAAGTGATGAGGATATCTATCAGGAACGGAAAAAACTCGGTGCATTGCTGACTGAACCCATCCTGAAAGCAGTAGATTACGATATTGAAAATACCGTTTTCTCCTACATACCGAATACCGCTGAAGTAGCCTTTTTTGGTATGAGTCAGGGTTTGGAAAAATATGTAAATAACCTGAAAAAGGATTACATCAAAAAGAACATCAAAAACCTCGATGAAAATAAGCTGAATCAGATTCTGGCCCTTCATCCACGTTTGGAAAAGGTGGCCATCAAGGATATCAAGCTGAGGACTTTTATAGCACAACAAGGTGGACGAAACGATTTGGCTGCGCATGTTTATGATATAACCTGGGGTTCTTTAAAGCCTTTTGAGGATAATCTGGTTATCATTGACGACTCCATTGTGCGTGGTACGACATTGAAGCAGAGTATCATTAAAATTCTGGACAAATTACATCCCAAGAAGATTGTCATTGTTTCCTCGTCACCACAGGTTCGATATCCCGACTGTTATGGTATTGACATGTCACGTATGGGCGAATTCATTGCATTCAAGGCTGCCGTTCAACTGCTCAGGGATACCCATCAGGATAAGATCATCAACGATGTTTACAATAAGATAAAGGCTCAACAGCTGAAACCCAAGGAAGAACAGATTGTCAATTTTGTCAAGGATATATATGCTCCATTTACTGTGGACCAGGTCTCGGATAAGATTGCTGCAATGCTGACACCGGAAGGAACAAAAGCCAAGGTTCAACTGGTCTATCAGTATCCCGAAGACTTGATTAAAGCATGTCCGAACCATACAGGAGACTGGTATTTTACCGGAAACTATCCTACTCCAGGTGGGGTCAGACTGGTCAATCAGGCTTTTGTGAACTATCTGGAAGGGGTTGACCGGAGGGTCGAATAGAATGATGATGTCTCAAAAGGACGCAAATCTCTGATTTGCTGCTTATTCGGCAATCCTCACGTACGTAAAGCAAGCTCCGGAATGTGTACATAATAAAAAAGATCTATTGTCAGAATCAGCTCGACAATAGATCTTTTTTATTTGCCTGAATGCAGACTTATTCACCTGCGCTCAGAACACCATCCGTCAATGCGGAAAGCTTTACGCTTAATGTTGTTTTTGCCGTAAATCTGTAACTGACACCATTTGCAAAACAATTCGTTTTTGGAGCATCGTAGATGGCATAAAATTTTGCGATGACATTGCTCTTAATCATTTCAAAAGCTTCTTCCTTATCAATCCGGATATCGCTGAAATGAATGCTGTTTCCATTAATGGTGTCAATTCCCGCCTGAGCAAGAATAATTTCTTCATCTGAACCTGCAATCTGATATCTGATTTGTACGGAATCAACTCCTGAAAAGCTGGCATCACCATTGACAACCAGCAAGGCATCTGACATTTTCGCAGATTCAACCACTGAACTGAAATCCTGACCAATACTGGCAAGGTAGGTTTCAATATCCTGACCTTTTAGGGTGTCTGTTTGAGCAACCAGTCTGTAGTCGGCATTTCCGCTTTTAAGAAGTGGGTTTAACAGGGTATCCGAATACGTAAACTCGAAGTCGATATCTGGTCCCGGAATGTCCAGGGTTGAGCCTTCTTCACAGGACGTCAATGTGATGGAGGTAACTAAAGAAAGAAGTAAAAATACTTTTGAACGGATAAATCTCATTTTTATACGATTAGAATTAAATACGATGCAAAGATAGACTATTTTTTAGTAAGAAATATTTTCTGCTTGTATTTTGAGTATTTAAGCCCAAAACCAAACCCAAATTCAACCTTATTCTATTGAAATTTATTACCTTTGCCCGCTTATAAGCAAACCTATTTTTTAAGATATTATATGGAAATCGCCAGTAAATACAACCCCGCTGAGGTAGAAGACAAATGGTACCAATATTGGATGGAAAATAAATTTTTCCGTTCAGTTCCTGATGAACGCGAAGCCTATACCATTGTTATTCCTCCCCCCAATGTAACCGGTGTGTTGCACATGGGACACATGCTCAATAATACGATACAGGATATTCTGATCAGACGTGCACGTATGCAAGGCAAGAATGCCTGCTGGGTGCCGGGTACCGATCATGCGTCGATTGCAACCGAGGCCAAAGTTGTTGGCCGGTTGGCCACTCAGGGCATCCAGAAAACTGACATCAGTCGGGAAGAATTCCTGAAACATGCCTGGGTTTGGACGGATGAACATGGTGGCATCATTCTGGAACAGCTCAAGAAATTGGGTGCTTCCTGCGATTGGGACCGTACGTGTTTCACTATGGACGAACCCCGATCCAAAAGCGTGTTGAAAGTATTTACTGACCTATACAACAAAGGCTTGATATACAGAGGCGTCCGCATGGTGAACTGGGACCCGAAAGCTCAAACAGCTTTATCAGACGAGGAAGTCCTTTTCAAAGAAGTCAACTCTAAGCTGTATTACTTGAAGTACAAAGTCGAAGGTGGAGACGGTTACGCTGTAGTAGCTACCACCAGACCTGAAACCATCATGGGTGATACCGCAATGTGTATCAATCCGAACGATCCAAAGAATGCCTGGTTGAAAGGAAAACGAGTGATCGTACCCTTAATTGGCCGATCTATTCCTGTTATCGAGGATGACTACGTGGATATAGAATTTGGTACCGGTTGTCTGAAAGTAACACCCGCTCACGATGTCAATGACTACATGCTGGGTGAAAAATACAACCTGGAAAGCATCGATATTTTCAACAACGACGGCACGCTCAACGCCCATGGAATGATGTATGCCGATATGGATCGTTTTGATGCCCGTGAAAAGATTGAGATAGACCTGAAAGCTGCAGACCTGATGGAAAAAGTGGAAGACTACACCAATAAAGTGGGGTATTCCGAAAGAACCAATGTGCCCATCGAACCGAAGCTTTCCATGCAGTGGTTCCTTAAAATGACCGATTTGGCCAAACCGGCACTGGATGCTGTCATGAACGACGAAATAAAGCTTGTTCCACCCAAATTCAAGAACACTTACCGCCATTGGATGGAAAATGTCAAGGACTGGTGTATTTCCCGTCAGTTGTGGTGGGGACATCGTATCCCTGCCTACTTCCTTCCTCAGGGAGGATTTGTTGTGGCAGAAACACCGGAAGAGGCTGTCAGACTGGCCAACGAAAAACTTTTTCAGGGTAAATGTCAGTGCTGTTCAGGCATTCCTGCCTTGACTATTGAGGATTTGCGTCAGGATGAAGATTGTCTGGATACCTGGTTTTCCTCCTGGTTGTGGCCCATCTCCGTATTTGATGGCATCAACCGTCCCAACAACGAAGATATACGTTATTACTATCCAACCAACGACTTGGTGACCGGTCCGGATATCCTGTTTTTCTGGGTAGCCCGTATGATCATTTCCGGGTTTGAGTATCAAAAAGAAATGTGCTTCAAGAATGTGTACCTCACCGGTATCGTTCGCGACAAACAAGGTCGCAAGATGTCCAAATCACTGGGGAATTCTCCCGAACCACTCCATCTGATCCGTGATTTCGGTGCCGACGGTGTGCGTATGGGTATGATGCTGGCTGCACCTGCAGGGAACGATATCCTTTTTGATGAAGCGCTTTGCGAGCAGGGTCGTAACTTCAACAATAAGATTTGGAACGCCTACCGTTTGGTGAAAGGCTGGAAAGTGGATGAGTCACTCCCACAACCCGAATCTTCCCGCATTGCAGTTGAATGGTTTGGCCAGGAATTGCAGAAAGCCATTAATGAAATGGACGATTTGTTCAATAAGTTCCGGATTTCAGAAGCCTTGATGACGGTTTACAAGTTGTTCTGGGATGAATTCTCATCCTGGTATCTGGAATTGATCAAGCCTGCCTATTTGCATGATATCGATCCCAAGACCCTGGTTGAGACAATGGCCTACTTTGAAAAGCTTTTGTTGTTGCTGCATCCGTTTATGCCTTTCATCACTGAGGAATTGTGGCAAAATACGGCTGATCGTCAGGCTGGAGAAAGTATCATGGTCTCTCAGCAACCCAAGGTTGGTGGTTTCAACGAGATCCTCATCACGGATTTTGAAACGACGAAAGCCATTATTGCGTACATCCGCTCAATCCGTCTGGATAAGAATATTCCCAACAAAGAGCCACTTGAACTTCATGTGCTTGGTAATCACGACGCAACGAACGATGCAGCCTTGTTGAAAATGGCGAATCTCACTGCGATACATTCTGTCAGTGAAAAGGTGGCTGGTGCTGCAGCATTTATTGTAGGTACGACCGAATATGCTGTTCCGCTTGGAAGTCTGGTGAATGTTGAAGAAGAAATTGCCAAAATGCAAGCTGATATCGTTTATCAGCAAGGTTTTCTAAAATCGGTCATGGCCAAGTTGAACAACGAACGTTTCGTTGCCAATGCTAAACCGGAAATTGTAGAATCTGAACGCAAGAAGCAAGCAGATGCTGAATCCAAGATTAAATCCCTGGAAGAGAGCATTGCAGCATTGAAAAAATAAATTGTTAAACGACCTTTTGGCGCTTAAAAGCCAGAAGGTCGTTTCTATATGACTATTTCATTATCTAAATAACAAGAATACCATTTAATGAGAATCCATCATTTCCTTTTTCTGGCAATGTTGACAGGTATATGCGGTTGTAAAGAAATTCCAACAGAACCTATTTTAGACTGGACGCAACTCAGTGACTTTCCAGGACCTGCCCGTGCATCTGCTACCAGTTTTGTCGTTGGACAAAATGCTTATGTCTGTCTGGGTAGAACCGCCTTAAAAAGTGGATTTCTAAAGGATCTCTGGGTTTTTGACAGTCAGGCCACTTCACCAGATTCTGTCTGGATTAGGAAAACAGACTTCCCGGGACTCCCCAGAGTCAAGGCCATTGCTGGTGTCATTGGGAAAATCGCATATGTAGGAATGGGTGCTATTGGACCCTATGATATCAACAATCAGTACAATGATTTTTGGGCGTATGATACCGAACACGATACCTGGTCCAGAAAAAAAGATTTTCCTGGTGTGGGTAGAAATGACCTTTTCTGTGCTGTCGTAAACAATGCACTATATGTAACTATGGGGTATTCAAGCATCAGATGGGAATACGAAACGTGGAAATACGATCCACTGACCGATGAATGGACCCAAATGCCCGATAGTCCCTACGATGCCAGTGGCGTTGCCGGTTTTAGCCTTGGTAACAGTTTTTACGTGGGATCTGGCTTCACCGGATACAATCGGAAAGTCTTGTACCGTTTCCAGCCCGACAATCAATCCTGGACCCGAATGACTGATTTGCCCAAAGGCAGGACACTTTCCAGTAGTTTAGCCATTGATGGTAAGGGTTATATCCTATTGGGACGTTATTGGAACGGTGCCCAAAACGGAGGTGGTTTGCTTTCTGATATTATTGAGTATAATCCTGCATCCAATACCTGGACAGAGAGGGGTCTTTTCCCGGGAGGTGCCAGACAAAATGCATTGGCTTTTTCCATCGGTGAGAATGGATATGTCCTGATGGGAGAGGATGAATCAACATGTAAACCGGATGTTTGGGTATTCAGACCATAAGCATTGACACAAACTATGAGAAACAAAATACTTCTGACCGCAGTCTTTTTCCTGGAAACTTTATTGATTCAGTCTCAGATATCTAAGGATACCATATCGTACAGCCTGAACACCCGATTAGCCCCCGGTTTTGGGGAATATGCCCCATTCTTAAGTACAGCCAATCAGTATGACCGGCACAGCATTAGCCCCAACAGCATCAGTATCTGGGGAGATATTCATAAGAAGCTGAATACAGATGCGACTTTTGATTATGGATTCGGAACAGAGCTGAATACCACTTTTTCCAAAACAGAATCCCGCTTTTTCCCGGGTGAGCTTTATTTGGAAGGAAAGGCCTATTTCATGAAGGCAACGTTTGGTATGAAGCGAAGGATTTATAGCAATGAGGATCCGGAACTTTCCAGCGGAGGCATGCTTTGGTCCAGGAATAGCCGACCAATGCCAGGAATTTCCATTGAATCGACCGACTATCTGAATGTTCCATTTACTCATGGGTACATAGAGGTCAAAGGCGGATTGACGCATGGTTGGTTCTCAGACAGTACGTTGACCACCAACACCCTGATGCATCACAAATATGCTTACATACGTGTGGGTGGGTCTTTCCCAGTCAATATCAGCTATGGTCTGCAACACGTCTGCCAATGGGCCGGCACATCACCGAGATTTGGCTATGCACCTGCAAACTGGAGCAATTACAAAAGAATTTTCTTAGCCAAAAGTGGCGACTCTTCATCTCCGGGTACGGAACAGTACAATGCGTTGGGAAATCACATTATTTCGAAAAATCTGGGTCTTGATGTTAACCTGAAATCGGTCAGTGTTTCGCTTTACTGGCAAAACCTCTATGAGGACGGTCCTCTGCGTTTCATGTGGAAAAACTACAATGTGGAAGATGGATTGTTTGGTGCTTCATTCAAGTTCAATACATTTAAACCTCTTAACCGTCTGGTTCTGGAATATCTGTCTACAACGGACCAAAGTGGGCCCTGGCACGATCTGGATGGCGTCATCTATGGCGGAACGGACAATTATTACAACAATGGTGTGTATCCCAACGGCTGGACTTTTTATGGAATGACCCTTGGAAATCCCTGGCTGACTTCACCCAAGTACAACGAAAACGGAGCAGTATATGTGGAGAACAATAAAGTGAGACTCTATTATCTGGCTGGAATGGGAAGTCTAAAGGATGTATCCTATAAAGCAACTGTGGCCTATTCTAAGAACTGGGGCTCAACTTATTATACCTATCCTGAATGTAAACGCCAGCTATCCTATCAGTTGCAGACATCTACACCTTTTCGTCCCATAAAAAATGCCAACGTTACGTTGGGTGTTTCTGGTGACAGAGGTGGTATGTATGGTGATAACTTTGCATTCCTGCTTGGCTTTAGTTTGACAGGTAATTTTATTTATTGATCCATAAAGAGGCTTTTGCCCATAGCATATGACACATACAAGAGAAACCCAATTACAGGCCTTTGGCCGCTTACTTGATATTTTGGACGAACTGCGTGAAAAATGTCCCTGGGATAAGATTCAGACCAATGAAACACTTAGACCATTAACTATTGAGGAAACCTATGAACTGAGTGATGCACTCTTAAACAACGATCAAGCCGAGACCTGTAAGGAGTTGGGAGACCTGCTCATGCACATTGCTTTCTATGCCAAAATTGGCTCGGAACAATCCCACTTTGATATTCAGGATGTATGTGAACAGATCAATCAGAAATTGATATACCGTCATCCCCATATTTTTGGCGATGTTACCGTTTCTACGCCTAAAGAGGTGGAACAGAACTGGGAAAAGTTAAAGCTCAAGGAGAAGGACGGAAACCGCTCTGTTTTGGCAGGAGTTCCTGAAGCAATGCCATCCATGATCAAGGCTTTCCGGATGCAGGATAAGGCAAGAGGAGTGGGTTTTGACTGGGATCAGAAAGAACAGGTCTGGGATAAGGTACAGGAAGAATATACCGAGTTGATGACAGAAATTGAGTCCATGGATACCGATAAGATGGAAGCAGAATTCGGTGATTTGTTCTTTAGCCTGATCAACGCTGCCCGTCTATATCACATCAATCCGGACAATGCTTTGGAAAGGACGAACACGAAGTTTAGAAAGCGGTTTAATTATCTGGAAGAGCAGACATTGAAGTTGGGAAAATCGTTGCACGATATGTCCCTGGAGGAGATGGATGTCATTTGGAATGAAGCAAAGAAGGAGCAGGATCTTTAATCTCTTTTACCCCGCTTTTCGAGATCCTGCAGCAGCTTATTGGCCCATTCCCGTTCTGCTCCATAATATTTAAAGAGTTTTTCCGGGGTTAGGATTTTCTTGAATCTTTGGTGATAGACTTTTTCAAGCGTGGTTTCCTGAACGCGAAGATTGATCATATCGTCACAGGCCTTTGCATAATCGATGATTTTTCGTCCACTAGCGTCTTTTTTAGCGTTTCTGAACTGCTCGGTCATCGTACGATGCAGTTTGGTTTTTTTATCCTGAAGTTCGTTGTATACAGGCCAAAAAGCTTGTGCTTCCTCTGGTGTCAAACCAATGCGTTCCGAATAAAAGGCAGCACGCTTTGTTTTCATTTCTTCCCAACGTTGTTTACGAGAATCTTCTTTGCTCATTTTTTGTGACTGGGCACTTAAACCAGTCATTATCAACATAAGAATAAAAAGTGTAGTGATTTTTTTCATTTTTTCAATGTTTTATAACCTAATCGACATTTTCAGATTCGATGTAGTATTCTGTAATGCCATAGGTTCCGACCGAATTGATCAGATAGTCTTCTGCAGTAGGTATGTAGGTGGCCGGTTTCGAATTGCCCTCAACAGACAGTCCCAGGGAGGAGGATGATTTGTCGGAAGTTTTATTTATAACCAAGGCGACACTGAAAAGTAGGAATACGAAGATGGCTGCAACATAGAAGAATGGTCGTACACTTTCCATATTCATAAATAGCCCTTTTTGCTTCCTGCTCTCTTTATTTTCTTTTTCCTGAGCATCTAAACGGTCATTCAAGCAAACCTTAAAATTTACAAAGTAATTTTCAGGTACGTTGAAATGGCTTCTATCACCGGTTTCATTTAATATCAGTTTGTCTTGTTTCATAATTTCCTGTTCAATAGTCCTAAAACACATGTTAGACTAGTTGGTTTTCCGAAGGTTTAATCCGTTTCTTAATTTTCCAGTGCCAAAAATGCTTCGATCTTCTGTACAGCGTAGTGATAGGAGGCTTTGAGTGCACCGACCGAAGTTCCTAAAACTTCAGAAATTTCCTCATATTTCATCTCGTTGTAGTATTTCATGTTAAAAACCAACCGCTGTTTATCCGGTAAAGTCAAAATGGCTTTCTGAAGTTTTAAAACGGCTTCATCTCCTGAAAACCAAGGGTCTCCTTCCAGGTTCTGGACCAATGTATCCTCCAGGTCTGTGAAATTGGATTGGTTTTTTTGCCTTTCCTTGTTTAGAAAGGTATACGTTTCGTTGATGGCAATCTTAAACAACCAGGTGGAAATCTTGGATTCACCTCTAAATTGTTCAATATTGGACCAACTTTTAAGGAACGTATTTTGAAGGATATCGTTTGCATCGTCGTGGGAAAGGACCATTTTTCGAATCTGCCAATACAGTCTTTCGGAGTATTCGTCGACAAGCATATTGAAAGCTTTGCGCCGCTGACTTTCATCGCGAAGCATCTCTATGAGTTGAGTGTCGGTGGACTTTTCCATTAAAGGCCCTATAAAAGGAATAAGTAATACATGACGATAGCGGGAGCAGCAAGCAGGGTGCTGTCAAAGCGGTCCAGCATTCCACCGTGTCCCGGAATGATTGTACCAGAATCTTTGATACCGAGTGAACGTTTGATCATTGATTCGACCAAATCGCCCCATGTGCCGAAAATAACTGTTACCAGTGAAAAACCGATCCATTGATAGATATTGAGGTAACCAGGAAAGAAATACGAAATGGCAACGGAAGCAATGACGGCAAATCCAACCCCTCCAAAGAAACCTTCCCAGGATTTTTTAGGGGAGATCCGTTCGAAAAGTCTGTGTTTGCCAAATGTGATACCTACCAGATAGGCTCCGGTATCAGAAACCCAGATCAGCGTAAAAAAGGACATCAGCAAGATTGGGTGATAGGTTGTTGCAACTGCTTCGGGGTCTGGAAATCCAAGTCTGCTCAACAACATGAATGAAAGAGCAATGTAAATTTGTCCGAAGAAGGTGTAAGCGATGTCTCTGATGGCATGTACCTCTTTGGTGTATAATTCTCTAATCAACAGGTAGATCATGATCAGAAACCACAATGAAATGTATTTCACAGGCAAAATACCTGAAAACCAGAGAAATCCCGAAACAAAAAGGAAAACGCCACCTATAGTTGCCATGGGCTTATCAATCTTTGCTTCACCGTTCTTTTCCAGTATAGTGTAAAACTCCCATAAGGAAAGCCCCGTTACGAATGCAAAAAGCAAAGCGTAACTATAGGGGCTTAGTAATATAGATAGAGTGATGAGGGCAATATAAACAAAGCCAGAGATCGTTCTGGTTATGAAGTTTTTCATTGATCGTCTTTTTTCTCAGTTGATTCAGGCGTGTGGTTCTCGGATGATTCGTTTGCTACAGGTAGTTCAAAATCGGATTTTTCCAAGGGTAATTCCTGCTCTGCAGCCAATGACGCAATGGCATTGTCAGCATCTACTTTTTTCTGAGCTTCAATAATTTCTTCTGTACGTGAAGTCCATAGACGTTTGCCAAATACATGTTCGAGGTCTTCAGCGAAGATCACTTCACGTTCGACCAGCATATCTGCCAGTTTGTTGTGACCAGTGCTATACTCGGTCAGGATTCGTTTGGCACGGTCGTATTGTTCAGAGACCAAACCTTTGACTTCCCTGTCAATGGCTTCTGCTGTTTTCTCGCTGTATGGCTTGGTGAAAGAAAACTCCTGCGAACCGGATGAATCAAAATAACTGATGTTATTCAGGCTTTCGCTCATACCGTAGTAAACAACTATTGCGTAGGCTTGTTTGGTTACACGTTCCAGGTCATTGAGCGCACCGGTGGATACATTTCCCAGAAAGAGTTCCTCTGCGGCACGTCCTCCCAATGTGGAACACATTTCATCCATCATCTGTTCCTTTGTGGTAAGCTGACGTTCTTCCGGTAGATACCAGGCAGCACCCAGCGCTTTACCGCGTGGAACGATGGTGACTTTTACCAAAGGATGTGCAAATTCCAACAACCAACTCAATGTGGCGTGTCCTGCTTCGTGAAGCGCGATGGACCTGCGCTCGGCAACGGTTGTGATCTTATTTTTCTTTTCCAGTCCACCTACGATACGGTCTACGGCATCCAGAAAATCTTGTTTCTGAACGATGGACTTGTTTTTGCGGGCTGCAATCAATGCGGCTTCATTACATACATTGGCGATGTCTGCTCCTGAAAAACCAGGAGTCTGACGGGCCATGTATTCAGAATCTACGGATTCGTCAATTTTGATGGGACGAAGGTGGACGTTGAATATTTCGCGTCGTTCGTTGATGTCCGGAAGGTCGACGTTGATCTGTCGGTCAAAACGACCGGCACGAAGCAATGCCTTATCAAGGATGTCTGCACGGTTGGTGGCTGCCAGAATGATGACACCACTGTTTGAACCGAATCCGTCCATTTCCGTCAATAACTGGTTCAGTGTATTCTCACGCTCGTCATTGGCACCCATATTGGGGTTTTTGCCACGGGCACGACCTACTGCATCAATTTCATCGATGAATACAATACAAGGTGCTTTTTCCTTGGCTTGACGGAACAGGTCGCGAACGCGCGATGCACCAACACCTACGAACATTTCCACAAAGTCGGATCCGGAAAGGGAGAAGAATGGAACATCAGCTTCTCCGGCTACGGCTTTGGCCAACAATGTCTTACCTGTTCCTGGAGGGCCTACCAGCAAAGCACCCTTCGGTATCTTGCCACCCAACTCGGTGTATTTTGAAGGGCTTTTCAGGAAGGCTACAATTTCTTCCACTTCGGTTTTGGCTTCTGTCAAACCGGCTACATCCTTGAATGTAATTCGGTTTTCTGCACCTTTGTCAAACAGTTGTGCTTTGGATTTACCAACGCTGAATACACCTCCGCCACCGCCGCCACCGGCTGAACCGCCGGACATACGTCTCATGATGAAGATCCATAGACCTATCAGGAGTATGAAGGGTAGGATATTGATTAATATGGACATCAGGATGTCCTGGCTTTTCTTGTAGGTGACATTTCCTTTGAAACCGTATTCTTCCTTGGCTTTCTTTTCAAAGACATCAAAACGATCTGAAGAGGGTATGGTTGAAGTGACCTTGCTTCCCTTGGTTTGTTTGCTGTCCTTACCGAATACAGAGACAAGAGCACTATCTTTTATATAAGCTTCCGCAATATCCTTGTTGGATTGTACGACAATTTCTTCTACCCAGCCGTTTTTGACATATTGTTCAAATTCTGTCAACGATACGACTTTGGGGGTATCTTTGTTGCTGAAGAGAGATATAGCCAGAATACCGGCAAAAATCAATCCATAAATCCAGTAAATATTGAATTTTAACTGAGGAGGCTTATTGTCTTTTTTCAGAGGTTTCTTTTCCATATTAAAAAAATATAATCGTTTTGATCCGGAAAAAGTCCGGACTATAAGTATTCTGCATAAATCATTCCAAATCGGGGATGCCTGTCAAAATGGCA